>JAAUXU010156246.1_pt1 | contig 76695 bp, 69 predicted proteins | sample 7278151 | NCBI WGS metagenome assembly JAAUXU01 (sample SAMN14350113, study PRJNA611818) | marine sediment metagenome | isolation source: surface marine sediment (1.8m) | place: French Polynesia: Moorea | collected 2018-08
AGCTTCTTGTGTCCCAATTGTCATGTAATCACTAATAAGCTATATCTCTAAGTCATCCAGAATGGCACAATAAACCCTGTCAATTCCAGTGCCAAAATTGGCAAATAATTTCGGTTGACCCGGTATTAAGGCAATCTTGACTGATGTGAGAGCCGCCTTTGGAGGCATAAAACAACAGTGCCGAATTTTACTAGTTGCCAATCGCTTCGCTTGAATCGATGCAAGAACAATACTCGTATTGCAGTTGCAGTCGGCAGATACAACTCATTCATGTCGTCAGATGAATGGAGCTACTACGCATAGAGGCAGCACGCAGGTAATATAGGTGCTTTTTGCATAGCATATAGGGGTAAGTACTGAAATCCTCACTGAATCGAGGTTTTTCACTAAATTGGTATTCACTAAATCGATCGTCGACTGTAGTGCAAGCCAAGTTTTGAAGTGCTCTTTTTTTGACGCCGGCCCAGTGTGACAGAGCGTTCTCATCACTGGTTGATGACGAATTTGATGATATTGCTTGCTGTCTCTAAGAAGGGGTGCTGTTAAGATTGCTGTTACAATTGTGCAGATGCAAAATATTTCGCAGTACAATGACTGTTCAGGACGATCCAGGGTACCCACCTCAGCAACCTCCTTCCAGACGCCGTCCCATGCTCAAACTCTACGAGATGCACTCCGTCGGCCATGGGGATCTCCCAGACGGCCACCAGATCGTTCGGGCCATCCAGTTGCATGGCCATGTTCGCACGGGAGAGGAGAGAGGAATTTTAAAGGCGGCAGGCAGGCAACCCAGGTGAAAGTCGAGTGGAGGTGAGTTCTCCAGGTATGAAAATGATACCAGAGCTCAGTGTATTGATTGAGCGCTTTCTTCTCGTTGCCCTGTGCCACGTAGTGCGTAGATAAAAAAAATCTTAACGAAGGCTGCGAGTAGCTCAGTTTCGTAATGACGACGTGACTGCAGCCGTTAACATTGTCTATGTGTCACTTAAAATGTTGTTCAATCAGATACCAGAAGCCTCTCGATCCAATTATGCGACGAACGTTACCAGGTGGTTCTGTCAACGACTCAACTTCTACAGTTTTGTGGACTCTGTGCAGAAATTTCCGTCCCCCAAAATTGATTCTACCTTCCACATGTAGGCTTACAAAGCTCTCCAATGAGAGGTTGATACCCCCAAAATGAGACGGCTGCACAGTTAACATTGTGAGATCAATTTTAAGCAGTATCTGTGCGCTAAAAAAGCAGCTACAACAAGTTTTGAATGCTTAGACTGATTATGTCGTAAATGACTTGGAAATGCATCAACTTCCGTAAAAAAGACAATGGAAAGTGTTCTGAACTATATCCAACGCTTTGATTTCTTCAAAGAAGTTGGCTAAGTCGAAAGCCAAAAGGCTCTACTTTCCCGCCCAGGTTGTCATCGCTGCGCTGCGGAAGCACGTGATGTACTGGGAGCTGCAGTACTCGTACTGTAAGTTGTAATACAGGCCACACGACAAGCGAGAGCAAGTTGCCAGGGCGAATTTATTGACAGGTTCTTCAAGATGCTTTCGAACACGTGACAATTACAATAGAATAGACATGTTTTGTGGTACAGTACTTAAGTACGTATCGAAACATTTCATATCTCTTGTCATATAACATGATCGGGATCAGGGTAGCGTAATACGTAACTGTAAAGTTAGGTATATCGGAACGATTGGACTTTGTCTGGTCTTTTGGTATTATTTTGTTTTCTGAACCTTTGGAAGGAGAAAAATGGGCATCTCTTTTTCTGTCTCTATTGGACCATTTGTCCTTTTTGAAAGCACTGAAACAAAGTTCGACTGATCAAGAGAGGTGACGCAATAAATCCGCCGAGAAATCTTCCAATCTGCATCGTTCCTTCCGTGCAGCCAGCGCCATCTCATGGCCCAAGGACTGCGGGATTGGTCATCCACCAACACACACAGCTGGTCGTGTACAGTGGCAACATCAGACTTTGCCAAGATCTCCGTGGACATGCAGTAGTAGGACGAGCCTAACAGTGTCAAGTTCGATTCGGTCGCCCACGCCCATATCTCTGCAGGCACTTCAGCGATCAACTTGTGAATTTCAGCTTTGAGGGCTTCCCTAAACACTCCGTGCTCAGGCTAGCCGTGGAGAACATCATTATGCTTGCGAGGTCTACCGGAGTGTGCTTGGAAAAGGTCTTGGGTGCTGAGGCGCGTCCAAGGAGACAATTGGTCCTCCACGAAAAATTTCAAGACTCCGTGCAGTACATAAAAATATGGAAACTGTTCGAGACTTCAACGTCAACGAAATCGGGATCTATCGCGCCAACCCTGTTTCCTGTGAGATCACTTCTTGGCGAGCACATTCACCTTTTCGCATGTCTTCCGATGAATCTCGTTGTCGCACTCTGCATCTTCATATCTTTTCTTCTTTCTTCCTGCTCGTTTGCACTGCCGTATAGTTTGACGTTAACACATAGGCACGCACGATACAGACAAATACTCACGTATGAAGCGTTTTCACATGTTGGCAAGTACACAAGCATGCTGTACATTTACTGTAAGTAGTACAGATGGGCCACGTCCAGGACAGGGTTGCACGTAGCGTCCACACCTTCTTCTGCGCTGGAGCTGTACAGACAGACAGACAGACAGACAGACGGTCCAGGTGTCTCTTGTTCTCTGTCTTCTGTCAGACCTATCCCATGGCCCTGTACAACGTGGTGATCAGGAGAAAGAGCAGGATGGGCAGCTTTCTGGCTGCCAAATTGTAGTCACAGCAGCTTGTACCGTCAGACATGGCGGCCCGAATTTCGCCTAGAAAACAACCAAATAGCCCGACTTAGTCTCTCGGTACTGAAGGGCTGCTCTGCCAACAGACGTCTGCGAGCAAAAGTATGCCATACAGCACTGCTACGAAGCATGACTGTCATGCTTTGCCAAGGCAGCGCTCAAGAGCTCGCCTCCGGTTAAGTTGGCTGTCGACATCTAGTGGATTATAGGAAATAGTTTGTTCCATATATGGAGCGACCACACGCCCCATCCAGGCCAATACGGGGTGTAGAAGAGAGGGTCTCATTCAAGGTCAGAGCTTCTCTATAGAATTTTTCTTCCAACCCCCTATATTTAAGCGGGGCCACCGGGGCCCAGTAAACTTTGATCGTTAACCTTCTACCCACATCATGCTGATACTTATTTCTCCGCGGTGAATTTCACAGTCTTGGCCGCCCGCCTAACTTAGGCCTGCTTGATGGGCATTTGAGCGGAAAACGGGCTGAGAACGCGCCCGCCGCCTATAACTTTGCCTCCCTCCCCACAGACAAATTGCCCTCCTTCCGCGACTTTCGCGCTTCACTTATACGCGCATGCATGTACGAAAGTCAGAAAGTTACGTCCTTACGACGACAGTTGATTAATTACGCACATCTCTGGAGGACCAGCAGATTTTTCTTGGCGCGCGCTGCAGAACAAAAGCTCCAGAAGATTCTGCTCACCTGCGTCGTGTGTCCACAGTAGTAACAAGTGCGCACGTCCTTAAAACAGCAACCGCAAACTCTTGTTTTCTACTGCGCTGACTTGGACAAATGTGTTAGGTACGACACTGCAGGAATCTTGCTCGGAATGACGACAGAAAGCGGCGCAGAAAGAAGCGGATTGTGACATTGCTGCACATTTATCAGACACGTCTTTCTTTATATCCCGAATATTCCTCCAGCTTCTCTGTCTCTGTGAGCGCAATACTGGGAGTGCAACGTCCCTCCAGTAAATTGTTTCTGTCTGCTGTGATGCCTCGGGCTCCATTGCAATTTCAGGCACGACCACTCGCTTAACGCCAAAAGCGCAAACAGACAGATAAGACGGAGAAAAAGGAGGCTCCTTTTTTGCTTTGGTATCATCGCCACTTTGAAGAGGGAGAAAAAGGCACAGCTGTGGCAGACGAACATCTCGACACGCATTCGCTTGGTGCTCCACTCGTCGTTATGATGAGATACTGGAGACAATGAGAGCTGATAAAACAGCGGAGGATGAAGAGGAAAAGAAACGAGAATAACTTAGGAAGACCAATACTTAATGCTGAAGATGAGCGCTGTATGTGCTACATGCGTTCTCATGGAGGTCTTCTTCAGCGCTTTCTGGGGCTGTCGTCACCGGTGGTGGACAGCTGCGGCGTGAACCAACCTACCGTCAATCAGGTGGAGTCTCACGCTGACCGAGCCCGTGTTGGAGGGGCTGCAGCTGTAATTCCCGCTCTGGCTCTGCTGGACGTTGGACAGCGTCAGCTCAGCCTCGTAATGTTGCTGCTTGCTGCTTCCGCTGTAGCTGTGGTTGTTGCTCACCACGACGGTGCGAATTGTGGTGTTCATGTTGGACTCGCGTTCAGGCATCAGACGCCTAGAGCCGTGGTACCTAATTGACAAAGGGACGAATGTTAGGCATTGCATATGCACGTAATATGCACATAAATGAGTGCAAGTTCTTTCTGTAGGCATGTTAATAGTCCACAATTCTACGGCCCGAGTCAAAGGAAAGGACGCTCTATGGAAAAATATGGGGCACGTCAGAGGACATGAGGAGGGTGACAAAGGAGTCAACAGAGGGTAACATCGGTTGGGAGAAAGAATGCATCGGGAGTCCTTTTCGACTGTCACAGCAGCTCTGTGCTGCGCACAAGATGTACCGACAGAGAGCATTTAGCGCATGCTTCACATGACTCGTACCAGAATACAAAGTCCGGCTTCTGCAGCGTTCCCGCTATATGGCACTTGAGGACGACGGTGCTGCCCGCATTGGCGTGGACGTCGCTGTTGCCCTCCATCCACACCCTGGTCTCTGAAATCGTAAGGTCCAACTTCTGTTGGTGTCGACATCCGACTTTTGCACACACCGAGTGTTCCAGTCAAATCAATCACTAGCCTTTCAGATTACAAATGGAGCCCTAGCGCCGCAGGAGCTGATTGCACCAAAAAGTCCAGTAAAATAAAAATAAAGCTCAAGGATAACCCTAAAAAGACTATTTGTTCAAAAAAAAATAAAGTGACCTTTTATTGTCCTGCTTTATTGGTCTGATTCCGAATGGCCTGAAACTGTTTGTTACCAACCAACAAACAAAAGTGCTTAAAGGGCTCGCGAGAGGACCAGAGTTAAATTAGCAAGTGAGAGGACCTGCTAAGTTTTGTTTTTTTTTACTTAATCGACTTTTTTAACGGGGCATTTGCATTACTCAGTCATTTCCGTATATATCAATCCCGGAATAAAAATTTTTCCCGTATGAGGCAAGGCTTGCCCGCAGTAAAAGAAGAAGATCGGAGGAAAAAATAGAAAATCAGTGAAAAAAGACTTTTTGCATTGAAAGTTGATCAGCTAAAGAAAAGATATTTTCCAGCTTATTCGATGTGACTGGCGCCAGCGGCGACAACGGCCTCAAGACGCTTCTGGAAGCTTTATTTTTTTGTTTTTGTTTTTTTCAAATTCGGCTCCATTTTCGCCCCCCGGCTGAGTTTATGCACCGATTCGGTTTAGGAATATTTGCGCAGTGCCACCGACCACTTGACTTCAGATTGCATAGTTTAGGGATTTGAGATCCGGGCTGGGAGGTGGCCACAAGTCCTTCCCCCCAAAACAACCAGCCCTCTTGTGCCAAAAAGTCCTGCGTGTTGATGTTGGCATGTACTGGAGTCCCATCCGGCTCGAAAACATGGTGCAATGTGCAGTGTCAGTGCAGCCCAGGAATCTGGATGTAGGCGTTTGCATTGATTTTTGTGCCAGATTCTTGACCAAAGATGGTGCAACCGGGTCGTCTGAGTCCATGACGCCAAGGAGAATTATGCCAGCATCTCTTTGCCGTCGTTCAGGACGACTTTTCGCATGGCACATGGTAGCTGACAAGTCCGTCGTAGGTGTCAGATCTTTCCTTAAAAAATGCACCCGAAGGGCTGGCATATTGGTGTGAAACTTGCGAGTGATCGGTTTTGTCGGAACACCCGGTGCAGAAGCGCAAGTCTCTCTCACCCTTGACGTCTAAGTGAACGCATCGACTCATCTTAGGCTCTGTGCTGATCTGACATTCGTAGATGCCGGCGTCACTTGGCATGGCGTACCTGAAACACGTCGTGTACAACGAGACAGTAAAATTACCACGATTACGCCTGTCGACTTCTCCAGGCAGACCCAGTTCGATGTGTGTTTGCACGTCAGTCAAAGAAGTAGGGATGTAATTTCCAAGATTGTAAAATAACTTTTGCTCTCTCTTTCCCGTCATATCCTGCAGTCCGCTCATTTCAAGGTATAAAAAATGAAAGTGTAGAAGGAGCTCAGGGGGAGAGAAGTTAGATTGACAATCTGCCAACTATGGAGAGTCAATAGCAAGTTATCGACAGACAAAGCCTGTTTGTGAGACGAAGACAGTGAGTGAGTGGCAAGTCTTTAATTTTCACATCGCAACTGTTACTTTCGTTCCGCATTTAGCATCTTAAACGCACGTTTGGACTCGATCGGCATAAATGTACTGAAGTACCATTGCACTGTGCTTTACGTACATGTGCTGCAAAGTTAAGGAGCAGGGTGCGTGTTGGTATCTAGGGAGTCCATGCAGGCCTCGTTCACCATGTCCACGTTAAGCTTAGCCCAAAATGGCTTAAAGTACATAAGATTCGACGGCATCTTTGCTTTCACTCGCGGTGTAGCGTGGCTTTGTAGTGCAAACATAAAGAAAGTTAAGGCAAGACGTCTGAGCTGTGGTAAAAAGTTGTCACGCGGATTTTGGCAGATTATGTTGTGTGACGAAGCTTTAGGCGCAATTTTTGTCAGAAAAGTCACAAGATTCATCAAAATCCACACCTATTAGCTTGATTTTTACTTGAAAAACAAGCGCAAAATTGACGCCTGCTCTCTGTCCTCGCCTCCAAAAGCATATTATAACAGCTGCCTGATGAATGAATCCTGTTGGTTGGGAACATACGCACATCTGAACGACTCCATGGACAAGGCCTTGTTTCACGGCAGAGAGCTCAAATGAGACATCGATTTTAAAAAATAGGTAACGATCAGTCGGTATTTAGTAACTCTGAGCCGAACTTGAAGCTGAACATCGGCAATGGCATTGTCTAAGACGTTAAAATTATGCACAAGGATATATATGAAAAAATGTGTTGTATCTCTAATTTTGACGCATATTGTATGACGCACCCAGTACTTAATGATATGTGTTCTCCTCACCGTATGTGTAGCGTCCACTTGTCTTGATCGCTGCCGTCTCTCAGAATAAAGAATCGGTCGTTCGATATGAAGGTCACGTCATCGACTGTCAGAATATGAGAGTCGCGACGCCGAATCCAAGAGACCTGCGTGCATAGAAACGAAGATGACTTTCCTTATACTGAATTGAATGCAACTTTTGCATCATTCGAACTACTCAATCTCAAGATGCGCCTGTAGTTGCTTCATCGACAGCCAAGTCTCACGGCCACGACACTGCCAAGAACTCTGTGGACGCAAAGCAGCACACCCTCGCTTACAAGAGGTCTCCGAATTTCGCGTTGAAGTGGGGATCCGCACTGTACGTACAGACTGCGGTAAAGCGAAGGACCATAATATTTCCTTCTCAAGTGCGCGATTGTGCTTCCCTCCATTGGGGAGAAGCTGTAGTTATGTGAAGGCATCGGACAAATCCGCTCCTTCTTCCCCTTTAAATTTATCACCTCTTCTCCTGTCGTCCTCTTTTGGGGGCGTCGTTTAAAAAGCGGGTAGCCCTGGGCCTGGACCTGGGCCTAGGCCTTCTTCTTCTCCCTCTTCTCCTTTTTCTTTTCTTCTCCTTCGCCTTCTTCTTCTTCCTCCTCTTCTGCTTCTGCTTCTTCTTCGGCTTCTCCTCCTTGTCCTCCTCCTCCTCCTTCGTCTTCTCCTCCAGGTCGTCATCGTTGTCCTCTACCTCCTCCTCCTCTTGTTCAGCCACTTTCCTCAGATGGCTCCGGAGCACTTTGGGACTGTTGCAGCGGGAGTCCGCAGTATAAAACTGTCATCATCCAGGGATGCTCAAGTTGAGAAAAGTTGGTCTACTCTGTACCTATGGCTAGCCGGTCACAACTTATCCTTTGAGAATGTAAAAACTCTAGTGGATTTCGGAAAACGCAGCAATAATTCGGGGAAGGTACAGCAGTCCCACAACGTTTCCTTCAAATGAGGGGTACACACACGTGTGTTTGAGGGACGTGGGGCGATCAGACAATAGTTGTTCTTGGAGTCATTTTTTCTTCACTTCCACCCCAGAAATTATGTTTCAAATGGGAGACAGATTCCCCTGGGAACCCGTAAAGTTACAGGGGGGATCAGTATTGTATTTTCCACACGAACTCAGCCGTGTACGTGCTGGGTGCTCGATTTTGGTAGCCTCAGTCAGTTTCATGCTCACAAGTTGGTCAATCGAATCCACATTTAAAGCTTTTATCAGCATCAACCCAGAAAAGAGTCAGCATTTTGCCATCAAGTCCATATTTACTGGCGTCAACACTCCTAATTTCAAATTCCCATGCGTATACATGCGCGGCTCAGTCTGTTTTGTGTGAATGAACTCAAATAGTATACTTAACATGTCCCACAATGCCAGGTCCGCACAGGAGACTTTCCATAGCTCTTACAAACATTTCGGACTCTTTTCAACTACCTTTTGTGTGGCGCATCAATGGCGAGTTGACTGAAACTAAATAAATCATATCATGTACTTACAATACAGTACATGTGTATTCACGTACGTATGTCAGCACGTATTGCTGGACGTGCGTGGAACATCTGAAGGGGAATGTGTGCAATGACTAACTGAATCGTATCAATGAGGCATCGGGCTAAGAATAACATACATGCATTCTTTGGACGCTGATGCGTCAATGATGGGTTCGATTGCTGAGTTCTCCTATCTACTCGAGCAGGGACAAGCACTGCCTGCACTAAAAACACTGGCTGTAGAAAGTCGTTTTAGACATAATGTTGCGCTCGGAATGCCTGTCAAGTACCAGCTCTTTTGGGAAGGGATAATTTTGTGTACCTAAAGCAGTGCTGGACGGTCATTGTCGTAATGAGAATAAGACCTGAGCACGACAGTCAATTTTCCAAATACATCGGAATAAGAAGCAATAGGCTATTAGGTGTGCGTGTGTACACATTGCTTGGAGCAACGCAGAAATATTTGGATGTCTGAGGAGCTAAGTGGGAAGTTTCAGGAGTTAGTACTATGTCAGTGCTTCGGCCCTTGCAGCTCCGGTGCACCAGGGGTGTTGTGCAGTCCCTAGAAGTTATACTTGTATTGTGTAAGCTTGTGTGTACGCATGCATTGCCAGCAACAAACCAGCTGTATTTATAAAGACAAGAGTATTTGGCGCCCACAAGCAAAAGTTTGTGCAAAGAGAGCTCCAATAACATTTCGTCGTTTACAATAAACAGATAGCCTGGAACGAAGAAGGAAAAAATTCGATAACGTCTGATTGCTTAGTTTAGCTGTAATGATCTAAGCTATTGGCACATCTCCGCACTTGCTGGGGTTGCCACTTAGTCACAGTCCACACTTGTAAGACTGATTGGATTTTTAGCTGTCCACCCGTGAGGGCAAAACTTTTTACGTGCAAATAGCGTTCGCAATCGTCTAAAGCTCTAACTGGCATACAGTATTTTTCCTTAAAGCATGCTTTGAAGAGTGTTTTCAAGGACTGTCAGCAGCCCTTGAGACTATTGTGGTCACTTGTTATACAAATGTTGCTAAAATCCACACAAGAAGATGAAGACAAATTTGTCTGCCATCGAACAATGCTTGTGGTTTTTGTTGGGGAGGAGGGGGAGAGAGGGAATTGAACTTAACTTAAACCTGCAAATTTCAGCCCTTTGATTCTTGTGTAACCAAATCAAGTGCAATCTATTTCTCTCTTGGCCGTGAAGGCTCTCCCCGCATTTGACTGGCAACCCTGAGCCCCTTTCTCCAGTTCCTCCCGAAAAGATCCACTTAGTTTTAGTTAAGCAATTTTTGACAGTCAGTTTTCGCCACGCTGTCAGCTGTAGTCAAGCTTATCTTAATGCAGGAAGCCTCAAAGTGATACCGCTGGAACAATTTTGGCATCTTGTTTCTCTGTCAATCCCTGCGATCGCGGGTGCACATCCTGGACACAATTCTAACCTTTACGCAAATATCGCTGCAACAAAATCTCCCCTCCGATTGCACGTTCGTATATTGGAATATACTTTACAAATGTCGTAGGTTGAACGTCACGCTACACGTATGTTCACTATGTCCGTTCGCGCAAACGTATGTACGCAGATTATAGCATTGCAGCCTTTACTGATATTGGCTCGGCCACAGCCGAAAGACAGCTCCAGCATAGCCCAGAACCAGAAGCAACCGTAAATCTTCTTTCCAGGCCAAAAACTTCATTCAAACCAACGAGTCAACCTGTCGACTACAGTACGTATATAAACAGGTAAACAGTGCAGAACGTTGTGTTTACGGCTCTAGGGTGAGTTAAGACTTCAACCTGATCAGGCATAAGTCAGGTGTATAAGACAGTACACGGGATCGCCTTTTTCACTTCCGTGGGAGTACAATCTGTTCGTGTGAACAAAAGCCGAACACTATTAATGTTAAGTACACTAGACACAGTATGTAGAGAGATTACAACTAACTTGACTTTGCATGAAGAATAGTAACATCTCGATGTCATGAATTCATTTAGCTTTAGCAGCGAAAGGTTCATAGATTGGAGACGTGCTCTTTGGTCAGCTGTTTGTTTTACATGAAGAGACAGTGAAATGACAATCGAATGACGTTGAAATTAAGAGTCAAAAAGATAACTCAAGACTTTCTTTAAAAAATGAGATTTATAGGAACTTAATATTTTCCCTCGGACGTGACTAAATAACATCTACGTTTTCTTATTTTTTACAGAGGAGCAGCTTTCCTTTCTTGCTAATTTTGAAGCTGTTTGACACGCAAAAGCGCCTGTTTAGACACACATGTTTACACGCGATGATGCATGACTGTGAGCACTGATTTTGTGAGAAGAACTTATGAAATCAAGGAAGCCAGAAACACCTTTAGAAGAAATATTGCTCGATAAATTGCAGTTCGTTCATAAAATTAAGACGCGACTGCTAGCCCAAGTTCATGTAATCGAAACGACGGTTTATGAGATAAAACTTTGTTTTTTGGATGTCAATTCATTAATTCAAGACAGTTCATAGAACTGAACTTCATAAAATTGAGATTCACAACATCGAGGTTTTGACTGTATCACTGTCATGCATGGAGGATGCGAATTTCAGCTCAGTCAGTAGACTCATGACCATCTACACTGTACAGAATGCAGTGGTGCACACCAATTAAAAGCCATCCTGCAATGTCCGTCCTTACCGTCCTCTGGCCTATCTGCTTGACGCGGCATGGCAGGATGGCCGTCTCCCCGAGTTGGGCAGTGACGTTGGCAGGGTTGCCGATCTGGTCGAAGTAGGGCCCCGTGTAGAGGCCTGTGAACTTCTTAAGTCGTCTGAGTCCCTCCGACGCGTCGTGTCTGAAGCCTCCGGTCACTTCTGAGCCGCCACAACCTGAAAAAGGAAAACAGAGTTTGGTGGTATAATTAAAGAGGTGTTTGCCTCCCCGTAATTGACCTGTCTCATTAGTTAGCGCCACTTGTGACCTTTTCGCGAAAGAGCTTTAACGTAGTCGTAGTCGTTGGAAAGACAAAGCCCTAAATCTGTTTGATTCTCCTTAATTGGCTTGTCGAGCTCCTGTCTGCCAGCTCCGTCCCAGGCCTAGGCCTTATTCCATCCGGCCCTCGCTTTTTCATGTTATCTTTCTTCTCGAGTTGCTGCTGCCTTTTTGCGTGGATGTCGCAAAGAAGTCAGAGACAGCAAGCGGGTGGATGTGCAAGAGACAGACTGATGGCATTATTTTTGTAGTGGCAAACGCGTTTAAGGCCTTGCGTTACAAGATCACCCCTGATCGCTTTTCTCGGAACAAATCCATTGATCTCGGGACAGAGGAACCAAAAGGTTAGATCTTGTCTGCTCGCGCTTCTTTTTTTTTTTTTTTGCTTTCTACGCGCTTTTGGCGTGCATTCAGTGCACATTGTAGCATGTGGAACGCTGCATACGCGAGTAACAATGGGCCGACCGTGATATAGAAACAATGATAAGACGCAAAAAGTTAACACCGAGAATTTCTACCTGATATCATCAGACAGGTCAAAGTCCCGTTGCTACCCACGTTGCTCCTGCAATTGCGCTACAGTTTGGGAGGCCCAAGCAACGAAACAGGCTTCGTCTTACGCGTGGATGGACAAGTTGCAGAAAAATCCACATATTAAGCTTTCCGCTAGCTGTTTGCAGTGCTGTTTGCAGTGCTGCATCCCTCCTCTCATTGCATTTCATTGCGCTACTTACTTCTGCACTGTGTCACTGTGAACATCTGTTATGAGGACGACGGTATTCGCAGCGCCAAATTTCGCATTCTTTGGACATTTTTCGACGTCTCCCTCCAGATTACAGCTGTGTACGTGGTGCCCAGTAGGAAGTGGTTCAACAACCTCGTCGCACTACATACGCGTTCATAGGGACCGCGAAGTTTGAGCACGATGCTAAGGCCACTGCATCCTCTTTGAGAGCGTCTCGGACAACTGACCGACTTAGGGGTTTCCTCCCGATAAAACCAATGGACTGTAAATTAGGTTATCGGCCTATCGGTTTTACTGAGAGCCCTAATCCGATCGGCTTGATTAAATGACGGAGGGGTTAAGGTTTACGTCCGAAAGTGAGATGGATTCGAGAACAACTAAAGGGCTGAAGTCTCCATCCATAACTGCATCACTGTCTCTTCCAGCTCGTCCCCACTTATGAAAGCTGGTCGAGGCTGTCTGGGGCGACCTCGACAGGATTCGTCTCTCCGGCCGCCAAGAGTGGTCAACCTCCCTTGTCACGTCGTGCTCAGCTATCAAGTCAGCCTTAAAGTAATGTCGCTTTTTCGCGGTCACTTTTGATAGCAGCACAAGGATTTAATCCACAGCATACGCACCATCAGAATCAATAATCAATGGCAGCTTTCAGCCTATCGTACGGAGAGAGACAGAGCGGCCACATTGGGCTGCTTTTAAGCTCAAGTCTCCGTGTCGAAATTTGAGGAACCATTGCTGACAGAAAGAATTGCTGACACTTCAGAATGTTCAAAATGGTCGTTTTGCAGCTTCAGTAGCATCGATGCCTTTCTTGACTTCAAGGAGTACAATGCGACTTGTGTGAGCTTCTGAAGCATCCATTTTCAAGTGATCATTGAAGCCCAAAACATCACAGTTTGAGTTCTGTAACAGCCTTCAACGCTTTTGGCCGAAGCCCTCACCTCACAACTTTGCTGTGCTTATGTTGATATAAGTAGAGACGTTTTGCCAAGTGTCGTCCAAAAAGGACACTTCTTATAGCGTGACCTGACAGCTGTGCCGTCGCGCCCAGAATTTGTACCTCAAATCACTACTGAGGTCGTAGAGGCCTCGCAGCCTCGCAGCCTCCCCAGGCTACACGTTCCTGCCATTTTGCCGGCTGGGCACCAAGCATCGCCGGTTAGGTTAATCTCCTTAATTGAGTTTTGGGCAAGTTTGAGCCACCTATTCGCTGCTACTGCTTCTGTTGTATAGTGAGGCAGTTAAACGCACCAAGCTTGCCTTCCTCTCCTCTTTTGCTATGCGACAGAACCTCTGGGAAAAGGCAACCAAGTTTCAAACGGGTAAAGACTTGGGGGAATTTCCCCAATCCCGCCGGCAGCGAAGCGCACAATAACGAATACACTTTAGTAAAGGAATGAGAAGGACGGGGAGGAATTTTCCATGTGCGTTTTGCGGTTTGTGTGCGAGCATCATCTGGCAAATCCCATCTTTGCAAAATCTCTTTCTCCAATGAGAGACTATCTCTCTTTATCGTTGAAGTTCCTTCTCCCAGGAGAACACTTGAATCGAGAGATAGAGACTGGCAATTGCACGAAAATCTCGTCGTCATTGCTTAGTCGCCCCTCTTGTTCGGATTTGGCGGGAACAAACACAGTTATTGGTGCTGGCGCTTGCGCGTCGCATTCAATGTAATGGCTGCGAGATTTTCTCCCCAGGTGCAACATGGTTCGGAAGAGACCCCCCCTCAATATGCCCTCATAGGAGCTGCATGGGAGTGCAGAGAGATACACAACGTTAGCAGAGAAGTTTCATTGTTACCAGTAATGAGAAAAATCGAGTACACGACCTGGACCCAGCACGCAGAAGCCACACCAAGAAGGGGGAAAAAGAGCCTTATCCACATACATTTTCTTGCTTCTTCAAGGGAAGCATTCAACATGTTGAGAAGAGTGAGGGTTACTTACAGGACTTGGCAGTCTCACTCTGCTCTGTGGCACGCTCATTCACTTGCCCTTCTCGTCGTTGTCGACTGTAGTCTACTTTAAGTACATAACGTCGTAGCTGTTCCGACCGACCGGAATGATGTTGCGGAAAGAAGGGTTGAAGAGGGGCTTCACCGAGAGGAGAAAGGAAAAAACTTTGACGAAGGAGGAGAAAACTTTCTGCCTAGTTGAAAAAAGGAATCCTCATTGTTGTCGGTTGCTGCAATTTCTGATCCGCAAAAAAGGGAGCAGTCAGGCATGATCAGTACCTGAGAGTGGAAGCATAAAACAACGTTTTCCACGAAAGTGATGAGGACCACTTCTTCAGGGTCAGACAGACCGGACCCGAGGACGGTGTTTTCCAAGTCGCAAGGGACTCGCCAGGCCCAACGACGGAAGGATGCACGTGAACAAAGCCAAACACCAAAGCCCAAAAAACACCCCACTACAATTTGTGTGGCTGAGGGGTTGCTGAAGTTGGTGCAACGTCATGAATGACAGAAAAATAGGAATGTCTCCAGAGCATCTGTACATATCTTTCCCAGGTCTGGAGGGACTCCGGAGTAAGAGGTCCATTTCAGTCTGGCCGAGCGTGTAATTTGATATCCAAGGGGCAACAAGCAATATAACAGTACGTGTCAGATCAAACCTACAGGGTCTTTGAGCAGTAAGCTCAAAAAATGACGACAAAATACTCCAGCAGTCGAAATTTGGGGTGATAAGAGAGAGAAAAGGGTTTTTTTCTGCAGCGCCCAGAGGTAAAAAAAGCAGTGAGACAATGAGGAGAAGCAGCCCATTGCGCTGAACGCCTCCAGGCTGCCACACTTCAAAGGCCTGAGTACAAAAGTCTCTTTTTTTTCATCTGCACAACCGCATGGAGGAGACCTCGTTATCCCAGTTAGGGGGAGAAATGCAATGATGAGGGAGGCCCTGTACACCAGCGTCAGCTGCCAGGGAATCCCTCCTACCATGCACGATTATCATTTCTCGGCATAGCAGAGCATGAGTGCACTCATGGGCTCGCCTCAAGTTCTTCCCGAGGCAGGAATAGATTGAACAGCGTTTTCGCTGATCAAAGCCGATCAAGGCTGACAGTCAGCAGTCGTCTTTCTTTGTTTTTCTTGAGTCTTAGGCAATAAGCAGAGGGATGGAGAAAGAGAGAGCAAAGAAATATCATCTTTTTTTTACCTTCGAAAGTTCGGTGTCTCCTCCCAATCTCACTGTTCTCTCTCAAACTTGTCTCCTGGAGGAAGAGGCTTCTTTATTCCCAATACTTTTTCTTCTTCGGTTCCCCAATTCGCGTCGTCGTCCTTTTGTATTGGAGTTTGGAGCGCCGGGGAATTGGAGAGGAACGCCCATGGAAAGAAGGGAGGGGGGGGGGACCTCCGCCCTTTGACACTGCTGCTGTCGTTGCTGTCGTTGCCGCCTCTGCTGCCGTTGCCGTCGTTGCCGCTGCCGTTGCCGCCGCCGCTGCTGCCGCCTTATTACAAAACTTTGTCCCGCCGAGAAAAAAAGAAAAGGGCTTCTCGCGTGCAGCATTGAAGGATCGCTTTTCTCCGTTCTCCCCCCCTCCTCGCTGCTCCTTCGTCATTTCTTCCCCTTTCTCTTTGAGTGGGTTGTCAGGAATGTTGTGTCAAACTTTGCACCAAATTCGTCTGCCTCACGGATGCATTTAATAAGAGGGACTTTCTGCCGACGGCGACGCCTGCGGACCTAACACATCCACACTCGAATTATCAGAGCTCAACTTTCTCTGCATTTTAATCCCGGTCGCGTCGTGCGGATGAATGTGGAGCAGCCCCAGTCCCGGCACGCCTCTGGATTGCTCATGCTGACTCCTGAGTCAATGGACTTTGGACAAAATCTTGTTATCTTACCCGAGTGAACGATCGCATTTTCTCTCTCTCTCTCTATTTTCTCTATTCTCTGCTCTCCTTGACGTTTGCGCGTGGGAAGGCGCAATTTTTCTCCGGGAAAAAAGTTTTGTCAAACGCTTTCGCTCGCTCGCGTCAGAAAAGAAGTCGCTCCTGGATTAAAATGCATGGTGGCGACGTCACGAAGGAAGAACGAACTAACGTTTCTTCTTCGTCGTCCTTTTTCCCGTTCTTTTCTTTGGCATAACTGGAAATTTTCCAGTTTGCTCCATTTTAGACTGCTCGAGACAGCACCCACCGAATGCACCTTCAAAGTTTATTAAGCTTTTCATTAAGGCCACTTTTTCCCCTCTCTTTCTTTCTACTCCGTTTCCTCCTCTAATGAACCATGCAGTCTTCAACCAGGTCCAAGACAGCACCGACTCCGTCGTCACGGCGACGCTCGTGTGCAGCACGTCGCAAGTGCAGTTGCAGTCACTTGTTCTGACCCACTAACGTGAGGAGGGACTCTCGCGCCCTCACCCTCAGCGCCGCACCATCTGTGACACCCCGTACACGTCAGGTCGGGCATAGTACGAAATGTGCACACTGTATAGATCCTGCACCCCAGCACAGTGACTTGAGGGGGGCTACAAGAGGGTGAGTCTTTGAATGAGAAAACTTGAGGTGACAGCAGCTGCAGCGCATAAAGCGTGTCTTGCTCACTCTGGTGCTTGGACAGCTTCTCTTCATCAAGTCTCCCCTCGCTCCCGTCGTTTGGGTGACACCACCACCACCACCCCTTACAAGAAGCTTGGCCAGATCTTTCAAGACCCCTTATAAATAAGAGGGCAGAGACAAGAATGAGGTCTGCCAAAGCTTCAAGAGGATGGTTGCATTGGACGCAATGACAAAGATTCTTGGAAGACGTCTTCAAACTGGACCTGCGCGGCAGTTCGAACTGTAGAATCTTCCGCCAACACCACCAAGTAGCAGCACCACGTTTCCATCGATACTCCAATGATCACGACTCCGAAGGAAATCGTTTTAGGACGTAACGCAGAAAATGTTTGTGTGTTTGCATCGGATAGGCGGCCCAAATTTGGCATTTTACCTGGCTCAGCTCGTGTCAGAGTACACCTCTGGGGGGGGGGGGGGGGGAGGCATTCAAGGGGTTTACCTTCAGTCCCTGAAATCCCCAAACAGCCATTTTGAGGTGAAAGAGGCCTTGAATAAAAAAATCACTAAAGAGACCCCCCTAAGTACCGTCTAAATGGGTATCGGATGAGGTCTAAAGTGACCTTGGACGGACACCGCTGGAGGTCAGATTCGAGGTTCCGATTTTATAGGATTGGAGCGAACAGACTGCTTGAAGGGCATGGGCTCATATTTCACAGTTAGCTTTTGATAATAACCCGAGCAACGCCTGGTACTTCGTCTAGTACTTCCTAAAAAGGCCCTACAACCTTCAACCAACACTACAGTGTCTCGTGGGCTTTACTAAGATGGGCTCGTTCGATTAAGCCGCAACATTCAATGTAATGACACGAGAAAGACAATCTATCAGGGGCCCCTACTTGTGGCGAAAATTGCTACAGGAGAGTTTGGTCAGTTCCTTTTAAACATAAATCACATTCACTTAGGAACGCGGGCAAAAAACACCGACATTCCCCCCCCCCCCCTTCAAGGAACCCCCTGCCGTTCATCCTCCGATTGCGGGTGAGCATCCAGTGATGAAGTACCGGACGTACAACGCAAGCAACTTTGGTCACGGCACCCGTGCCAAGGTGGAGAAAGGGGGAGACCAAATGCCAATTTATTGGCACAGTAGTAATTGCTCCATCAGGGCATTAATCTGCCACTAGAACAGCGCCCAGAACGGGTCAAAAAGTCATTGCTTGAGTGTGACTGCGCGCGCGTGATAGCGCGTGCGTGATAGCGCGCTCCAGAGTGCGCGTGTGCGACAGCAATTTCCCTTTTTTCCCTTTCCCTGGCCAACTTTACGGTTGGTCGATCAGTGGAGCGCGCAGAGGGGGAAAATATTTTCTCTCCCTTAGGGACGTTTTCATTTCATTCGGGGTCTCACTTGGGAAATCGAGAAAGAGACGACGCAAGGACTGTGAACTCAGAAGTTCTTTGCTTGTCGGTCAAATCTAACCCTCCTCGTCCTCCTCCCCCTCCCCAAGTCGCAGTCCCCCCGGGGGGTGGACAAGAGGGAGGCGGAGGGGAGGAGGTAGTTGCTTGTCAATGACATCATGCATCAAAGGACTTCTCAAAGAAAAATGATCGACTTTGCCTTCAGTGAGAATCCTGCACACGCAAGAGTAGCGCTTGCTTGTGTGTGCAGGCCTTGAGGACAGCACGTCAATGCTCGAAGGAGATCACCTTGACGGCGGACTCACTGAATGTGGCTGTGCACAGTGCGGTACAGGTGTCACTGCACGTGAGGTCGAAGAGCACGCTAAATATCAATGAGCTGATATCTTGCAGACTCTTCAGCCATTTAATTTCCTCGCTACGGAAACTAATTGAGCCATAAAGATGCATCGTTAGTAGAAGGTGACGCGCCCCAATTATCTCAATGGGCCTCTCTGTTCTCTACTTCTGTGACTGTTATGTCTTCTCTCTCCTTTAACCCTCTTCACCCGGTAGAAAGCAAATAATTGTACAAGGTCGTTAGTTCAGGCCTTTTTTTCCTAAGAGAAATAAAATAAATGAATTGTCTTTCTCCCTAAAGGCACGTTCGAGAAAGTCAAGGCCCTAACTGGGAGCAGCCTTGGACTACGGTCAACTACCACACTGCAGGCAATCATTGTGAAGATGTGGGAGTTTTCCCTACTGCCTCTGCTTTCTAATACGTTTCCCCAGAGCGAGCTCGTGCTGTGGGTGGCGGCGTTTGCTTCCCCTCCCCTGCTGGCAACTTCACTGCTCTAAAGACGTCACAATTTTGGATAAACTTTTATTAGTGAGGCAGTGAAGTTATTCCACACAGTCTTACGCAGGTATGGGGTTGCCTCAGTACGGCAAGTACCAAGTCAATAAAGGAGGAGGCAAGCAGGTGACGCACCAGGCACGTCCTATGGAGGCTGCCTGCTTATTTGAAATTCAATTTGGAAAGTGTGCAGATGGGTGGTGGTGTTAAGAGATGCCTTCTCGGTTCAATCTCTCTTTCCTCCGAATCTTTTCCATACTGAGCTCTTCGGGAATACAATTCTTTTACTACGTCCTATTCAATGTCCTCCCCGTCCTTTCCCACTCACGCATCTAGGGAAAATTTAATTTCATCCGCAAGCATAATTCGCCTGGGCTTCTCCTCATTGAAAAGGGAAGGTTTGTTGGTAGCACTAAAAGTACAAGGTCTTTGGCAAACGAGGGGGGAGAATATGAATTTTCAGAGCTTATTTAAGTCACTTTTGGGGGGTGCATCTGCGGCACCTTCAATGCGAGGTACTTAAGTACTGACGAGGGGAAATCGTGCGTCTGCAGTGTGCGCGAGCTGAAAGGCTGTTTGCGTATTGTCTGACTAGACTCGACACGATTGGGCCGAGTCGAAAATCAAGACTAGGGCTGTCCCTATCTATGACCTTGTCGATCTCGGGCCCATCAACTAACTCTTTGATACCGATCCGACCTCGCTACGTAGGTGTCAGAAATGACCGCTGGTCATGAATGAGGCAACGGTCTTTTCCCTCACACTTTAACGTCATTTCGACGAGACAACGTTGACTGCACAAATGAAAAACGGAAAAAAATACTGTCCCTGATGGGGAAAATCTCAAATTGTATCGATACCGGAGCTTTGAAAGCGATTTAGTCTTAAACTGGAGACTTTCACATCGATCATTCAGTCAAAATCGATGCGACCGTCAGTCCGACACAGTCCTAAAGAAAACAAAACAGTGCAAGAGTGGGAAAAGCACAGTGCAGCTCTGTGGTTAAAAGAGCCAAGGCCACGAAGTCAAGTCGTGGAGGGCATAAAGCCCCTTCCTCAGTGACTCTACGCGTCATTTTCCCCAATGAGATATCGCACCTCTTATCACGTGTCTTATCACTACAGATAGGATGTTCTTGCCGCACTGTCACAGACTGCTGACACCACTGCACTGTCCCTGCTGAAATTTGTGGACTTTATGGTAGTCCTCACCTTTATGGACCTCAGTGGTATAAGGCGTCTACGACAAAGCCTTAGTCCAAATTATCACAGTGCATGTCATGGACACACAGACGACACAGAAGGTGGAAGTCTCGTTTGTGCATACTTCTCCAGAGTTTTTTCACTTTCATATTGTATTCACCTTCAATGTGCTTACAGTGTTCAGCGTGCAGAGTGGAAGCTTCTCTATGGTGCAGATGGACACAGGTGCTCGTCTTCAAATGGTGTCCGACGTCAATGATTGAACAGAGCACATTTAGGTCCACCTTTGGACGAGCAGCATTGCTTGGTCTTGTTCTTGCTCTTGCTCCAGACCACCTACACCTACTGGTTCTAGATCTGTCATCTTAGAGTGGTCAATAGATATCTATGGATAACTGTGGCGAGAGATGTAAAGATCGCATCACCTGTAAAGGTGGTTGGGAGTCGGTCGCATTGAGAATTGGTCGCTGTTGCCATTGAGGTGTAGGAGAGCGGTCATCCTACCGTGCACGAACATTTTAGCTTATACCGCGCACAGAGCAAAGAAAGGAAGGACACTGACACAGCTTTTCAGCAGAGTCTTTTCACCAAGATGTGTTGTGGTGTGCGAGCGGCTTTCTCTAACCTCACACTCCATTGTATGTATTCCGACATCTAGAAGAGGTGTTTTCGCGAGATTTCACCAGGAAGTCAGTTTTTTGCCGACTCCGTTTCGGTACTGAGATATATTTCCATCTGGTCGACAAAGCAATTACTCTGGTAGTCCCACACACAAGAAAGTTCACTCTAGTGAAGATAAACGGGTGAGAAAGTTGCCACAGTTCACTGCACAAACTCAAAGAGAAGAAAAGGTTCGAATGGAATCTGAGGAGGGGTCGAGTTACTGTTTTGCTGAGAGCCAACTGCATGATTTTTCGGTCTCTTTAGCGTCCACGTCTGTCTGTCCATCTGTCTGCCTGTGTATATTTATCTGTGTATGTGTGTGTGTCTGTCCGTATGTGTGAATGTATTTTTTAGGCTAGGTCGAAAAGGGGTCAACTTTGGAAAATCACTATGGTGTCTGGGGTTTGTCACATGGTGTCAAAAGATGAAGATGTAGTCAAATACTTTTGAAAAAAAATTGTGTTTACCTATGCCCAACTTGATTTGAAATTTATGTACTAAGTCACTGTGGTAAATTTGCTGTGAAAGTAGGTTTGTGTCAGAAGCTGCCAAACTGGGTGAAAATCACTGACCAAAATGCTGACATGCTCCAGTTGGTCAGAAAAAAAATTTACAGCACATCCTGAAGAAAAAAATTATAACTTATTTTACAGTATTACGCAACTGTAAATGCATTTGGGCACGGCTAAAACTCCTTTTTTCACTTTCATATGACTTCAAAGTCTTCAAATGGTATGTGGTTACAAATTTTGGACACCCATGGGGAATTCCAATTTTCGACCTAGCCTAGTATATATGTATGTGTCTGTATGTGTGTACGTATGTACGCACGTATCTGTCTGTGTACGTGTATGCATGTCGGATGCAGCAAAAATATGACGGGTATGCAGTAAAGGGGAAACAGAGCCTTCATAGTAGTTCATACATAAATCATAGACAACTGTTCTGATTCTGATTATTGATGTTTTTCATTTTTTTCAGCGTTGTCTTCCAGTAGCCAGCGCGCCCCAGCATCCAGCCCGCTTGGTGTGGCTCGACCTCGCCTTGGCCTCGACTCGGCCTCGGCTTGGCCTCAGCCTGACTGCTGGTCTGACTGCTCTTCTTACATCTTGAAGCAAGCGTTGACGTGCGCCCGTCCGCTGCACGCGCGTACACACGCGCGTGCGTGCTTGTGTGGGCTTGCATTATCTCCGTTCAAGCCTTCGTTCGTTCGCTCAAGAAGGTCGTATTTCATGAACGCTCAGCTGGCCACCTTCACCATTTATCCTCTGCCCATCATCGCATCCCCCTACCCATATATGTAGAGTTGGAGGGGAGGGAGAGAGCAGTAAAACATGGAGAGTGAGAGTCCTACATGCTTTTGCTGCCCACGTCTCAAACGCCATGACGGCAGCAGTCGACTCTCTCTCTCTCGAGAGGGGGCCCTTTTGCATGCTTGACTGCCAATGGAAATTGCGATCGTGGGACTGGACTCGCACTATCCGGAATTGGATCAATGGATGTGTCTGACCTCTCCACATTCGTGCCCTTGAGATCTGCCCCCTCTCTCGCCCTTAATCCCTACCTCCTTCTGTGCTCACTTTGGAAATATTGCCTTGGATGGGTGGACAGGCGAAGAAGGATGAAGGGATTTGCGTTGAATCCATATAAAAAGAATCAAACCTGCTCGAGATACCTTATTTAACGGGGGCTTCGCGATATTCTCTTGAAATGCCACTTAGAAAGTGCTGAATGAGCAATCGTCACTCCGAAACTGGGGCCCCTGCGCACACGCCACATCCCCCCGCCCTACACTGTCGTGCGTCAGGAGCTCGGCGTTCCTCTGACACAGAACGACTTTCCCGAAAGTGCCCATGACCCCTGACTGACGAGAATCTGACCCTGAATTCGAAAAGCCTCTGACCTTCTTGAAAAGGCCAGAACACACATACACTCTGTTTTTCTTTGCCGCTTGAAATGCTTGCAAACCAGTGTTGACCGGGTCCTTTGATCGCACGGGAGTCACAATGCATTCAATTGTTTCGAGAAATGGAGCCCCGAATGACCCCGTCTGATTGGCACGGAGATACAGCCTGCTGTGACTGTTGAAGCCGAGCTGGTGTGTGAAAGAGGAATGGTGAGCAACGAAATGCGCATTTGCCGAGGCTTTGTTCACCTAACAAAGGCCATTTCCAGTCTTGTAAATGCCTTCTGCGTGTTTCTGCTCTCTCCATAAGCAATTCTCCTTACAGCATTGTTATCGGCCATAAACACTCATTGCATATTCTCTTTCTTCCGCGTCCTCCTCGGGTTCTTCCTCCCAGTGCGTGCCTTTTTTTCACTATCAAAAGGAAGAGAGAAAGAAAAAAAGGGGTAATGAACTGGAAAAAAGGCATGGCCGGAATCCTCTGACGTGGAGTTACCGCTCTGGAAAGAAAACACAGACGTCCAGGCTCAGCTTCGACTTAAAGAAATTGGATGCACAGATAGACGTCGCCGTACGAGTATGAGATGCAAAAAGGGGGAAGCCAAAAAACCAAGCAAAGTCTCTTGTGACCTGGATCTGTCGAAACAGATTTATGCACACATCTTTTCCCTACCAAACGAACTCATTTCACTCAATAACCCGTCTCTCGCTCCGTCAGATGGTACGGCATAAGCATGGTTTGTTCAGGCGCCGTTGCTGTTTCCAATGTGCACTTTATCAGCTTAAGTGGAAGTCGGCAGCTCGGAGAAGCATATGAAAATGTCTCTTTCACTGAAGGCAGAGTGAATCAAAAGGCTCTTGCACATTCTCAGAAGAATCTCCTTCTTTTTCCTCCACGGGACCCTATTGCACTGCAACATCAGTGTGAATATACCGTACAGTGGGCCCCGATTTATTGATTTCGGTCTACTTGTAAGCTTAAAAATTCTTTAGAACACAAACTTCTATGTGACATCTGAGTGTGGATCTCTGTTTGCAGCTGCAAAATCAGAACATATTCCTGTGGTGAGTTAGTCCCCTTTTACGGTATGATGCATGGATAGAGTAGGGTTTGTGTCGCAAAAGTTACGTTTTCAACAATAAGGGACTCTGCGACACCGAGCGAGCATTCGAGAAAATCGTGGAAAAATCGCCCATTGCTCCAAAAATCGCTTACCATCGTCACTAAGTGCCGTACAAAAATCGCGATCGGGCTCTGGGCCCCACTGTGGTACGTACTGAGAGAAAAGAGAGAGCTCAACCATCTTGTACATGACAGAAACTTGCTCTCTGGGCACTACATGTCTGTACGGTGCTCAAAGCCTTCCGCCCGGGTAATATTGGACTGAAGCTTGATCCTCTCCTTCTGTCCAAAAGAGAGTGAACCGTTCAATATGTCAGTGTGAATCGGGTTTTACTGCCCTGCCCCCACTGGTATTTACGTACGTCTACTGTAGAGAAAGGCCTAGGGAGGCCTTCTTTCAAGACGTGCTGCACGCTGTACCCCTGACTCGATGACCACCTCGCCCCTGCCGTGGTCGGTGCACAATTGCGTGAGTGGTTGTGACGCAGCAACACATAGACTTGGGGCGATGGTGTCAGAAGAGTAAGACGGGCAGAACATTAATATGTTGCATCTTCTCCGCAGCAGAAAAATCTGTTCTTGCCCAACATTTGACTTTCGGGCAGCGTGAAAGTCATTGTCCGTGCACTCGACGTTGCGGCAGGATTAAGAAATATAAAACAATTGCTGACCGCAGTGAGACAGCGAACGAGCAATAGGCGCTTAAAGAGCACCTCACTCGTGCAAAATTGGGAAAAGGAAAGGCCTGACATGAAAAATTCAGCGTTTGCTTTGGTCGCCGCCTCAGCTGTGTAGGGCTGGCGGCATTGTCCAAACACGACAATTGCCTTTCTCGCACTTATCCGAATGCCTGAGTTGATTGTTCTGGAGTGTCCAAATCATACAAAAACACGCACTCGCTAATCACTGAGTGAATTAGCAAAAACCGTTAAAAAAAGACCTGATTTTCATCGACACGTAGTTGACTGGTGCCAATTTTCAGCGTGCTACGTGTTTCACTGCACAGCGTGTTGCGTGAGCAAAGACAACATTCACGACGCAGGAAAAAAAAAGTACGACATAGAGTGTACTATAGAGCTCTTGACTTCTGTGTAATGGCACTCGTCTGCTCACTCGTACTTGTGTACGAAGAAAAACAACAGCAAAAAGCCAATTTTGGCAAATTTGCGGAGGTCGCTGAGTGATGACGAAGCCATTTGGCTCGGCACATTTACCCTGAAGTCTTCGTAGGCGCATCAGTCTCGCCAAGAGCACTGGCCTTCTCATGCCATACGATGAGTCTATCAATAATGTGAGCCACTCTCTGCTGCTCGTTATCGCCCGCGTCATTGTAATGTACAAACACAGATGACTGCGTGTTTGCCGCAGCCTTGACTGTTATAAGCATGTTACAAGCACGATTAGCCCATAAATGGTTCGCTTATGGTATGCAAAATAACACTCATGGTCGCGGACGTGCAACCGAGCAAATTCCAAGCTGGTGGAAAGGATCAGGGTTTATGTCAGTACAGAGGACTCCGTCTATGAAGGCACGAAGGGCTGAGTCGCCTGAATCTCCTTGTTGCACATCATTTATTATTCCTTCCTCTAAGAACGGGGTAAAATCTAGGCAAGATATGATTTTTTTTTAACGTAGGGTCTAGTTAAAGTGTCAACAACATGAAGACAAAGTGCAATGGTGGCACAGTTTTTTCTCTCACAACTGGAGTACCTACTGTTATGTCTACAGGAGTGCAGCGTACCAGGGACGCCCGAGCAAAACTGTAGGTTGAGACTTTTTTTCCATTTCAACTTCAACTGGCCCATGCTTCGTAGGGGCTCCCCAGGTCGTTCTGGAGCATTTCTTGTCCAGCAAATGTCTGAATTCAAAGTGGCTCCATTGGTCTGTTTTGCTTTTCCTCTGGATATCACGTAGGCTGGTGCAGACCTGCCTCCTTTCTAATGGCAACGCTGAATCAGTGACAGCCTCGACAGACACGTTTCACTAAGGCTGCCACGCAAACTCGTCCATGTTATTGAAGGAGTAGCGTCATGATTCTTCACTTGTTCACTTCTTTTAACACAAGCACAAGAAGTCTCACAAAAAATGCTCTAAATGCTTTCTCTGATGACACACAAAAGTTTGTCTTCCATTGCCTCATAAAGAACATGGCCTCACATGAGATTCCAAAATAAAAGAAAGGAGCTAAACATTATTTGCTAGTGGAACTTTGACGCACCTTGTATAAGTAGTTTATGGAACTAATGGTATCACGAAACTGATATCCTTCTGCAAAACAACGCTTGTTTTTATTAACAAACGCAGCACTGAAACATAACTCAATTGAGTACTCCATCACACCGTAAAGTAGATATATTAGTTGCACATAGTAGTATGATGGCGCTCCATTGTTATGATTGAATATTTGGTTTGCCGGCACGCGCCGTTATACAGGCGTACATCAGTTTCTATGCACCCTGTATTAAGCTGCAAATTTGTGAGTCTAACTTTATAATCAATGCGAGCTGGTCTTGTCATCAACAGAGATGTAAATCTTGCATGTGTAATTTTTTACCCTTGCTAAAGTGCTGTTCATACATAGAGCTGGCAATTAGGACAGGGTGGGCGGATAATGAGGCTGATGAATAAGTAATGACGACCATGAGTTTTTCAAGAATTCAGCTGCTGCTTGATTTATGACAAAGCAGGTGATGTCAGCAAGGTCGACGAGTCAGGTTAAGGCAACAAATCCCTCCTTTTAACTTTCCGCTGTCGCTGCGTGTATCAGCACATCACATCTTCGTACGTACGCACATGCACCGGGTGTACCATATATCTGGGCTCAAATTTTCTCTCTTGCTGCTTCTAAACCGAACTTCTGAAGGGGGGAAGAATGTCTTTGAAAATTCATCGAGATCTTGAACGGGCACTTTGTCTTAATGGTACGTCAGATTTGAGCCCGGATCTATGGCAGCCCCGCAGTAACAAAAGTAGCTTGCTAGGAGAGCAAGGACATGCTGTGTTCCACTGTAGATCATTTCCAAAATGAGCGCAGGAACACAGGTGGCGTCCAGAAATACGTTGATTTTTTTTGAGTCCCCCAGCTGGTCTGGGTAGTGACGCCGACATCGAGTCTGCAGTCCTATCGCGTTAACGCAGGCTCTGGGATTATGCTTCCCTCTTCATCCACTACACGGTCCGAGCATCATCCTTTCTTTTTTGTATTGTACCCACTGCTCCGCGTACAGTCTGAACGTACATACACACATCCCCCCCCCCATCTTCTCCCTCAATTTCATCTCTCTTTTCTCTGAATGTCGACGACTATCTTAGAAACTGTAAATCTCTCCTTGCCCCCAGGAGAAAAATCACGCACACACAGCTACAGGAAAAAAAGAGAGTAGAAACAATTAATTACGAGCGAATCTTTTGTTTCGGCGCAGACCCCTTTAGTATGTAGCGTCAATGCATGCGTCACCATTCATCACTTGTCCAAGGAGGGAGGCAAGAGTAAATCCGCCTTCCCTGGGGTGCCCGATGCAATTAGGGGCGTCACCATGTGGGCACGATACATTAAGTCAGGACGTCTGGGCTGCAGGGGGAGGCAGAGAGGAGAGCTGTGTGTTACTTCTACATATGGGACGTGAGATGGTGCGTAATCCTGGAGAGTAACAATGATGTGACGACGGGGGTCTCTTCTCGAGACGTTGGGACTTCAGCCAGAGCTTTTTTTTTTTTACTTTTTGGAGGGGAGTGGAGAGAGTCTTTTTGGGTGGTGCCGGAAATAAACAAAAGCTCTTCGCGTCAGCCCAAGAGCAGAGTGAAGGAGGGGGGAAAGGAGCCATTTTGTTTACCTCTTTTACGTGCGAGAAGAATGAGCGGAATGGCAAGTCTTTGCCCGCTCAATCACTTGCCTTTGGAGCAAGGGAGAATGTCTTTTTTCGTAGTCGAGCATCTTTTCTTTCCCTACACACACACACGCGCGTAGAGAGAGAGGAAGAGAAAAAGTGCCTATAAGAAAACGCGCGCTCACTCTCGCTCGCACCCCAGTTAGAGAATGGGGCAGGGCATTTAATATATCAAGTGCAGAGGAGAGAGATAGAGGAAAAGAGTGATTTATCCCACGACATAAAGCGGCGGAGCCAGTTGCGAAAAGTTGGTGGGGGCAAAAAGAGGGGGGGGGGAAGGGAGGCACTGTTTGCACAACTATGCGAGGTACAGAAAAAGAGCCCATCCCAATGATCTTGTCAAAAGGATTTGTGCGTGCGTTCTCAGCCACTCCCTCCCCCCTCCTCCCCGGGGTCCAACAGAAGAAGAAAAGAGTGAACCGGGGAAAAAAACGACGCTGTGACGCCGTTGATAGATAATGGAAGGATACAAACGATCGAGGGGGTCAAGGATGGAATGATATTGCTGCTGACTTTCCGACGACTTCGGCCTCTACGGCAACTTGTTGGATGTCCCTTTTGAAGTTGGACAAGTTTGAAGGGACTTTCCAGGGCTCCGACACGCCCTCCCGTGAGCTTCTACCGCAGTTATGTTTGCCGGTGCTGAGACAAAATTACAGGGTTTCTAACCCATTGATTCTGTAAAGGTTTCTCCGTATTTCCTCCAACATTTATCGTTTAGACGAAACCCCGGAAGGCATGGGGAGACGTACGTACTTACAGCACACTGTGCGTGCGTTCAACGACGATGGCCCTCGCCAACTACTTGTAGTAGGGACGGACGGACCGTACGTACGTGCTGTGTATGGAGCAGGAAAAGGAGAGATAGAATTTTCTGCTCGGCTAGATATGGTGCAATAAAATGCGCAATACTGAGCAGACCTACTGGTAGCTCCTCGCTGGCCTTTTGCGCTGCCAGGAAATGAAACGCGTGGACTGAAATTGGTTGGTTAGACAGAGAAAAGAAACTTTCAATTGAACCCTCGCCATCGCTGAAAATATATGGGCTTGCCTTTATTTTTTACTGCTCAAGTGGGTAGCATGAGCTGCTTTTTCCCTCCTTTCTATCTATCTATCTATCTATCTATCTATCTATCTATCTATCCATCTATATATCTATCTATCAGCCACCGTGGGGTTCCCAGCCGCAGCGAAACCACTGCAGAGTAGGGCACAATGAGAAAATGGTATGTTAATCAAGAGTGGCAGGGGTACGAAAGATAAAAGAGCAGCGGCTGCGTTCTTCTTTAAAAAGACGCATTGATCTAATATGCAGGTTTTGGGCTCTACAGAAGCAAGATTCTGAAGTTCACACGCTTAAAAGGGCCATTTTCTTATGAGGCAAGCTCTCTATGTACTTGCTGTCAGGGGCTATGCGAAGAACCAATGAGCCTCAGGGTCATTAACGCTACAGCACATGAAAACACATTACCAAACTGGAGCCATATTTCACTGTGCGCCAAGTTGGTTGCAGCAATTAAAATAAGTGTCCGCCTCCACCCGCGCGGCGACCGAGACAGACTTTTCTGCTCTTTCCGCACCGGTCAGCTACAACAACAACAGCAGCAGCAGCAGCAGCAGCAGCAGCAGCAACAACAACAACAACAACAACAACAACAACAACAACAAACAGAGGGAGAAGGAGAGCAAACAGGAAAAGGAAGAGAAAGAAGACGAGAAAGGGTGTGTGTAATCTCTCTTCTTCCTTTCCTCGCATTACGCGAGGAGAGACCAAAGAAAAAATGTTGCCGTGCATTGTCTCTTCTTCTTCCTCCCCGCAAAAAAGTAGTGGGGACTTGTGGCCATTAGTCCGAGAGGGACGGCAAAACTTTGCCCACTCATTCTCTCTCTGCTGTAGCGAAAAGTCAAAAAGGATTATGGCGGAGAAAAGTTCCCCATTCGACAAATGTGACCGAGAAACCTTTAACACAATGGATGTCGAACATCCCTTCCGGGGTGCGGAGAGGGGAGGACGAGGATGGAGTGAAGAAGCTATAGCAGCTATGCTAGATCACGACGTATACAAGTTACACAAACTCATAAGAAGAAGTCACTCAAAAAGTTACTTAACTTGAATAATGTTGGAATAATTTCGGGCTGAATTCGTGGGTGTGACCGCGTTATTCTGTCAAAACAACACGTTATGCAGGCAGCTAGTGACAGCTGTGTGTCACAACTAAAAGGCCGTCAACTGAAAGGGAAATGACCACAACTAGCAGGTCAGACGATCAGAAATCATGATTCAAGTGGGACAAATTACAATAATACACGTGCACTGAAAATTCTGACATGGTGAAAAAAATATAAGCTACCACGTCTTTGTCCAATATTGTGCGCATCACCTGCGCTAAGCTACTTTTGCATCCGCACATTTGTAGTTACACGATCCACCGGCAATGGGGCATTGAGGACGGCTGAAGAAATGAAAGAGGCCCCATTCGAAGCAAGAGGGAGGCTCCGTCCCCTGCACATCCACATTACGCACACAGTAATGCTCTCTTAGGAAAACTATAAGCAAAATGTGCTCGTTCTCGCCGGCAGCGTGGTTGATCTTGTTGCCGAATTCTCTTCTCCTCCTCCCCCATAAAGGGGATCTCCCTCGAATACACGCTGATGGCGACCGACATAAGGAAGGACGAGGAGGGTTGGGCGAGAGACCACCAGAAGGCATAATCCGCCTTCTTTCTCCTCCTCGTTCGTCCATTTGCGCGACATCTGATCCTGAGTTGGACCACTCAAGCCTCTAATGTTCCAAGGAGAGAAAGAGGGACGGAGATGGCACAAGCAACTGCGGCAGAAAGCACTTCAGTACAGCAATAACACTACACTGATTGAATGAGCCTTCGTCAAAATGTGACGAATAAGCTTGGCCGGCAGCAGAGAAGCGCAGACAGACAGATAGACATGCTCACAGACACGATTGGTGTTGCCTTGTGGGGGCAGCGACTGGAAAGGGGGTGGCAGACCCGCCCTGCCAACCACCCCCTCCCCCTTGCGTACGCCCCCTGGGGGAGTGGCGACTCCAGAGGACTCGCACAGACACCAGAAGGAGGGCAAACAGCAACGCCGGCAGCGCCTACATGAGATATTTGTTTCTTCTCCCTTCACTAATAATCAATACAAGCACTACATATTTTATGTTCCCAGCGAGGGAGCAGCTCGATAGCTCTTTCCGATTTTCCCCATCTTGTTTATCGCTCTCGTTCGCCTCGTTGGAAGAGACGACGAGGCATTAAAAGCATTCATTTCCTGAGGCAACAGCTTGGCTTGACGGGGTCTTGATGGTGCCAAAGAAAAGGGGAACCGAGAAGATGCTTTCAGGAAGAGGATACGGATCTAATATTATTGATTATCCGCCAGATCACGCTTGGACTGACTAGCTCAGATTTGTCGGGCAGTGCGTGAAATGGGGTGGCCACGGCCACCGGCCTGCCCCTGGACGCATTGGCTTGCGTGGCTTGCGTGGCTTGCGTGACAACTGCACGTTTGAGGGATAGAATTCGCGGAGCCTCTCACAACACAACCGTTATTGCGACGTTTTCGGTGACACTAATCACGTGTCACACGCGTGCTGGCTAATATCGTAATACTCGGTCACGAAACATGCAGTAGAAGGCTGCAGTTATTCCCAAAGTGGAGCACCCGCCTGCCTTGTTCTACATCCACATCTCACCATGAGCTACTCTCGATTTAGACTAGTCTTGACAAAAGGCTGTCACTGAGATGTGCGGCTATGACGTCGTCACTGAAATAAAATGAATTCATCATCAAGACCTTCTTTGTGTGAAATGTTTCACTGAAACATCCCGTCGCAGAAAGGTCCTCCTACGTTAACTCACATCCTCAAAAATGAGTACCTATAGAAAGTTTCCGAGCCTTTCACAACAGGGATGGAGCCACGGAGGTCAAAGACCGGGCACTTAACGTTAGGTCTGCATCAAGGAATGGAGGGAGATATTATTCGTGAGTGCTTCTCTAGCTAAGCAGATCGCTTGGGAAAATGGGCACACAACCAGTCGACCCATCAATTCTCGTCACCTCCATTGAAATTTTTTAGGACACCTTTCTACGATTATCAAAGAAGGCATGACTAAAATTTATTGCAAAAATTCAATTCACCCTTACTCTGTCATCTGTCGCTAAAATGTGGCTGAAATGGCCGCACCCCGTCCGAGTATGCACAGAGGGTTATCGAGGTAAATCAGGTCTGATTTTGCATCTCCGAACTAGCATGGATGGTGCAGACGTTGCAGGAAGTTCTGTTCGGGCTTCACTTGCACTTCGAAGGCGACATCTCTGATATATCCAGTGGCACAGAAGAAGCCAGGAGTAGATAAAGCAAGTAATTATCATCTCCTCTATCCACACTTCTTTAGTCTTCACTCCGTACATAATAAGGAGTCTGACTAAGGGTAATTCTCTCAAAAACCAATACGAGTTGAAATGATGCAGTGATCAGACGCGTACAGATCGATTTCAGAAAGTCCCAAAGTGATCCTTAGATCCGTTTTACGGTTTCCTTATAACGTTGATCCGGCATTGAAACGGAACCTCTGATTGAAATATCGCCAAATTCGAGCTATGGACAACACTGCAAGCACATTTTAAAGTCCGTCCGGACCGGTCTCGATAGCCCGGCCACAACAACTTTCACCTCTTGTCGCATCGCGGTTCCATCTCCACAAGACTAAAATCCAGTGCGGAGGACCCCCCCCCCTTTGCCCAAGCTCAAGTTGCTTGAGCAATGCCAGGTCTGCTGATCTGCTGCAAGCGGCAATCTTTGATGGAAGATGTCTCGGCACGACCACAGCCTGGCCGGCCGGACCCTGTGGGCAGTGCGTGCGTTGCCCACAGCTTGTACTATGCAGAGAGTGCGTGCGCACGTCTGCGGCGGCGCTCCTAGCCAGATCTTTTGAGAACGTGTTGCAAGATTACTTCCTCACGTTCTGCATCTTGATTTTCCCCAAGCGTGTTGAACAGCACGGTCTGCAGCAAAGCGATGGCGGTGTTTTGGTGGCCTCTCCAGAGACCCAGCTCTGTGTAGTCACTCGGTAGTCAGACAGACTTGGATGGGGAGGGAGAAGAAGTGCCCTGGGCGCCAAAAAGCTCCTTATTCCCAGCATGCCTCTTCCTCCCTGGCTTCTTCCTCTCTTCCACTACACCGCTCTTCGAAGGGAATGCACAATTTGCATTTTCAATTCTTATCTCTCTTTCTCGGCAAAAACAAGGGAAGGCAAGAAGTCGAGGAGGGAATTTCCTCTTCATTATGTACTTGTGCTCCACGCCCAACAGACTGAGCTCATGCGCGGAGGGATAAAATCAGCACGAACGCGCGGCTGTGTTGACTGAAGCCTGCAGCGACCAGACTTTTTTTTTTCCTTGGTGAGTGAAGCGCTCAACATTCGAAGGTTCTCCTTGTAAGAGTGGCGAAGGTAAGCCCGCAGTATTGGCGATGATGGCATGTGAAATACACAAAGGCTCTTGCTTTCTTCTTTGTTCGTGTGCTCGCCATTGAAAGAAGAAAAAAAATGGGACGAGCGTCTTTTAGAAACTCACGTGAAAAGGCATATCTTGACTGTGGAGAACGGAAGGGAAGAGTTGGGGAAGGGAGGCCTATGTGTACAGATGTACAGAATCGACAGCCGACGCGATCGTATCTATAGCAACTATGCAATGCATGTCCACTGTGTGGTAGCCGAAGCACACGTGCAGCGGGATGAGGAGGGAGCGAGGACAAGCGTTCGCTCCACCATTCCACGCCGGCTGGTGATGGACGCACTAATGTACCATGGTACAAAACCGATGCCTACGTTGCCCGCTTTTTTTTACGGAAATGTGAGAGATCATCAGTAAAGAAAGTGTGTGCTACACTCAAGCACACACGCAAACTGATAGAGGCTTCAAGGATAACATCATGGAAAAAAGGTTTGGATGCTGAAGCCCCAGAGGACGTGAAAAAAAGAACCGCCCCTCGTCGCCACAACGAATGCGCATCTGGTACCGCATAGGAGCTCACACATGTGCACGGCCTCCTAATGTACGCGCAGGAGGACGCTGATACGGTCGGTGTAAGTAAGTACGTTCCAGTATTCGGAGCCATTCTGCATCGCACTGCGCAGATCTCAAAAGGTGCCCAGTCCTAAACATGACGGACACAAACAGATTTTTGGCGATCATTACATGATGTGACATCCCAAGAGACCCGTCCCTAAGCGAAGCTGACTAGTTTTCGGATGATCACTTGAAAATACCCTAATTTTGAGCAAGATTCACCTAAAATGCCACTGTCAAAAGGGGAATTGTATTAGTGATGTTGATGTCTGGAACATAAATCATATGAGGCAATACTAATAAATGAGTGACTAGAGATGTTGTTTCAACCTGAAACTTGACTCGCGCAAACTCACAACTCGCAGGCAAAAAAAATTGGCTTGGCAGGCTCACGAGTCAAACACTGTGAGTTTGAGTTTTCTTGAGTTTGGGATTTCTAGCTTAATGAGGACGTCCACATGCTCATCTGTCTGAGAAGTTTCTTCTGGTGAAGGTTAGGCGAGACTGTCTTATAAATGTGTCAAGAATATGAATATTAAAAGGTCTCAAAAGTTCATTGAGCTTTGTCTTGTTTCATGTGTCTCCCTTTTTTCTCTCTGGCGCAAGTCAAAAATGAAGTGACTTGAGTCAAAATTTGCTTGGCGTAGGATCGAGTCAACTTGAACTCACCAAAACCAAGCTCAATCCACCTCTAGTTGTGAGAGCACCTTGGAGTCCGTGGCTCCTCTGGCAGAGCTTACGGACAACAAATAGAGCAACAAAAACATGGCAACTCTTGAGTAAGCTCAAGAAAAGTGGCTCGATGAATTGTTGCTGTCTTGGTAATTGTTACAGTCTGTCGTCAGCCGGGCCAAGAAGTGAAAGTCTTGATACGAGTCGAGATGAAGGTATATCTGTCGAGAATCGAGGCAAGACGAAAATCTTATTTTTGAGCACTTCTACTCCTTACTGGGTAGAGATGGAACGCGGGCCCAGCCCGACCCTGCCTCAATGCGGGCCGGACTGCATTTTTGGCTAGCCCACACAGCCAGCAGCCCGCTTATTCCGTGGCCACCAGAAACAGCAAGTACAGGTGGCAGCCTGGCGTGACGGTTACGACTGAACCCAGTTTCGGCTTGGCTGGCGAACAGTAGGGTGGGCATGGGTATCGAGCTTTTTTTTTACTGAAGACTGGCACAGCCCAAAAGCCCACGAGCCAAAGTACTTCTGGTCCATGCCTATGTTAGCCATCCAGACCAGAACTGCCAGTCAGCTGTCACCACCTTCTGTTGAAATGTTCTCTGTGCTCGCTTCATTTCATCCTTCATCCAAACAGCTGCAAAAGCAGTTTTTCTCTCCTGCCAATCCTTGTGTTCTCTGCAGCCGCGTCGTCCACAAGGACTTTTTGTCATTCTTGAAATCATTTGCTCTGTAATTAGCTTGTTACAAATGTGTTTAGATTATAGATGAAGCATTATTCAGGAATCTGGCATGGATGAGGTCTCGCCCTCGTCGTCCCTGCTCGATGCTAAAATTGCAGAGGGTAATGCAGTGGGTGATGGCTCGGATGAGGACTTTGACCTCCTTGGAGCTCTCTGTGTCATGGAAAAATGCATCAGACGTGCAGAAACTCTGTGCAAGGATAGGAGGAGGTGCGAGATGTAAGGCCTGCAACCAAATGTTCAGCATCAACGGGAGGATCCCCGGCCCTCTCTGTCGCTACGCAGAGCAGAAGCATCGGAAGCAGCTGCGTCAAGAGGCCTTGAAAGAAGACAACACCCACGAGATGAACTCCTCGAGGAAAAACGATCTTGGTCAGGGTCTCATTACGATGATTGCACAGGACCTCGAGGCGTTGTACCAGATCGAGAGTTCATCAAGGACGCTCAAACCCTGCACAAGCAGCACCCCTGTCCCTATGGGAAAACTTTCTGAGACGGGTTGTTTTAAGGCCTGCATCAGGGAAGATCACCTGTCAGGCAAGGTTCAATGCTGCAATGCCGCATCATTGTCCATCACCTTGGACCTGTGGACCTCCGCCAACAGCTAGGCCGTTAATCGCTTCTAGGAAGAACTGAAGGAGAGCTTGGATTCCGAAACTCTTGACCTGCAACAAGGTTAATGGCCGTCACAGTACCTCAACCACCAGTGACCTCCCCAAGAATATCTTGGCAACTATAGCATTGAGTCTGCCATCACAGACAATGCCACCGACGTTGTCATTGCCATGGGGGATATGAAGCTGCGAAGGATCAGTTGTCTTGCGCTTTTCCTGAACCCCGTGAGTATTCAGCCGACCCGCACTGGAGGAGGCCAGGGAGAAAGCTTTCAAGGTGGTTGACGAAGCAGAGCACTAACATCAGCGACATGTTTCTGTAGGCCCATTGGTCCAGATCAGCTCAAACACTCCTCCATTACGTCCGACTCGCTGGAATTTCCTTGTCTCTCATGTTCACGGCATTTCTGGAGCTGACGAGTTCAGTCTCTCTCCTGATATGCAATTCTGAGATGAACAAGGCTGTGGGACGCTTTGGGGCTGACTTATGGGAGACGTCTGAGGTGCTGTGGACATTCTAAAACCTGTGCATGAGGCAACATTCGACCTCAGGGCAGAAAAGTGGACCTTGTGACTCTTCTAAGTGTCTCATTCCACATCCATTAGGCCAGATCAATTCTTTTTAATCGCCTGCCGCGTGATATACGGTATTTGGTGCAAGATTATGTGTAAAGACATTCCAGTCAAATGGAATGAAAAAATAATGTGTTTGAGGTCCCCTCTCTCCCTTCGAAGTTTTACAGACACAGTAGCGAAGGATGTCAGGCCTCCGAGACACTTTCCTAAACTGCTGCACTCTCGTCAAATGAAACTGAAAACGACGTGTGTTTAGCTTTACCCTATGGTCTTAACTATCTGAACACCTTGTTATATGCTGAACTTACGTAGAAAAACTTCCTTGCGAGAGGGGGGTGCCATTTTTTTTTTGAAAAGCATTCGACTACAGCTTTACCATTTGGTATTAGAAACAAACCTAACATGCACTCAGTAAAATTTCGAAATTTCCGTTTTTTGGTCTAGCCTAATATCAGAAAATACTGTGCAGACAGCACTGTTACAGCACTGTAATACAGTACTGTTAATTTGTACTGGTTTTTGATACAATGATCCTCATTCCATTAGATGTGTTTTCAAATGAGTTCTTGTCAGTCGGGGTCGGTTCAATTTTTAGTACGAGTTAGTTGGCTCTTTGTTCGATATCAGGTCTTAAAAAGTTTCTGAAAAAGTTAAGACGGACACACTGGCTTCTATTCGCCCTCAGTGTGTACACTTCAAATTTTGTCCAATTTAGTCATGCCTTTCGTGCAAGACAACTAGAGAGGACACGTTGTAACTGCCTCGACTGGTACGGGCTGCTAAGTCCACAATTCCAAATTTGCAATTCCCAAGTCGTCACAACACCACAAAACATTTAAACCGATGTCAACGTATAAAAGGTCAGTGTCGGTATGCCACGCAGTTCTAACATGCAGTGGTCCTTTCATCTGCTGAATTATGTAAAGTAAGTATGAGTTTATTCATTTGTCCAAAATGAACATGAACTGAAATCGTCATAAGCTCATGTGAGTAACTTCAGTTTTTGCAAGATTATGGGCTGAACAGGTGTGCCCTAAATCACTCAGGTTATAATGCATGATGCCTGTGCATCATTCAGCGATTATTTGCTCTGGATGTAGCATAAATGCATCATGCAAAAATCGCCCAAATCGGCTGAGTTGGCTTAATGCCCACGGCTGTATACACATAACGCACGCGCATCTTGCACAGACTCGAAGTAGGACGTTGATTGTTAATTGATGCCGCCCCCAAAAAGGGGCCCCTGCGCCGTTCCACCTAGAAGTCATTAATTTTAGGCTCGAGTCAATTTGTGTGCTCGTAGGTAGGGTATGTATGGCACGTTGTTCTGTACTTTGGTGTGGTGCGCTGCTCGGTGCTGCTGCGCTGACCTCGGCCTTGGCCTGATGGGTACTGGTGTGTTAGAGAGAATACGTACCCACTATGGCCATAAATTCTTATTGCCAGAAGCAACAACCACGTCAAGTTGCAAAAAAAATCCTCTAAGAAAGACTGCGACGAGCAAGCTTTCTTTTTCTCTCACGTAGTTTATGTCGTACATACATGCAGTACTGTGAAGTAGATGATGTGTACTCACTGTGTACATTACGTCGCCCGAAGCGTAAGTGAGTGCAGAATTTTTCCCATGATGTGCGTCCCAGTGGCAGCACAGTGAAAAGTGTACACAGACGAGTGGCTGAAAAAAATGACGTCAGGACACACTGGTCCATCTCGGCGTGAGTCAAGGACGTCTTGACACAAATGTGTGCATGGGCCGTTGTTGACGTGAAGGACGTGTCCAAGGTGGCCCGGACCACGACAGTGGAGACATAGCCAAGAAGAAGTGTCTCAGAAGCAGAGCAAATAGTAAAAAAAGACCTTCTTTATTTACTCACACAGCTCGCAGATAGATCTCTATTTCTTGTCGTACCCATGCCCACCTAAGAACTATGCTGCCATGCGAGAAAAGGATCTCAAGTTGCATTCTTCTCATGAAAAAAAACGAATGACTTTCTTTGTCGGCTGACTTTTTGTGTGCGCAATGTGTGCGTTTTTCCACTTCCCCCTGCTTTTATCTGGCCTATCATTTTTTCCAGGGTGTTTCGTGCCACCCGACAAATTGGCGTCTCTCGCTCTTCTCTCCCCGGAAGGAGCAAAAGGCAGGCAAAACTTTTGCCGCGTCACATTCGCATTTCCTCGCCGTGCGCACGCAAAAGCTGCGCAAAATCTTCATCCGACGAGGCCAAAATAAATCTTCCATCGTCGTGTGCGTTCGGGTGTGGAGACTCTCTTGGAACTGGAGATTCTCCACCCTTTCCGCAACCACAGCCTCTCCTGTGCATCCTGACAGGACAGTTTCCTCTCATGAAGGTTCCCTGACCGTCAAGCAGTACAGGGAGGCCAGGCAGCCTCGATTCGAGGCCAGACGACTCCTATGAGTAGGAGCACCTGATCTGCTGTCAAGCAGAGGTTGGCAGAGACATCACACATGATTCCTTCATTGCTCTTGATTGGCTGAAACGCGCTTTAGAGCAGGAAGGGGAGTCTCTCGATCAGCAGTTTTTGAACAATCTCTTCCAGCACGTCTCGTAGTTATAGAAACTACGTAGGATACTAAATTTATACACATTTCCATGCAAATTTCGTCGGTGTGAAGTCATTCATCTTTGCGCAGAAATGTTTGCGATATTTAGTGTCCCGTGTACTGTGCACTCGTGACATTGTTCGCACCGGGTGTTAAATATTTAGTCAGAATCACAAATTATCCTCAGTTCTTCTACTGTGTCATCATATGAAGCGATATTGACATCGATGGAAAGGAAACTCTGTTCGTTATCAGGCTTCTTAGCGCATTTTTGTGTGAAAGTAGTTGTGCCTCTGCTACGAAGTAAGCAAGAATAAAAAACGCCGCTGCAACAATGAGATGGAGGAGGCGGCAAGGCAAGAAGGAGAATCAGATACAGCTTACAGCATTTTTAAAGTGAATTGCTTTAGAAAGTTCAGTCGAGTAAAGTTTTCAACCTTTTCATTCGTCGCCTTTTTTTTATCGACAAATTAAAGTTAATTTGCTGGGTTAAAAAAAGAAGTCCAGCATTTCAAGCGTCCATCTCAGCTTTAGCGATTGTTTTTAGCAGTGTTCCACATAATTATATCATATTGTATCATATTGCATTTAGAGTATTTCTTACTCCTTTCTGCTTCTTTTACCCAACTTGACCTCCTTAACCGCTCAGTTGCTAGAGAAAGCATCTCTATACTTCTCTCACTTCTTATGAAGACATAACACACATGCATAAATGTGCTTGAAAGAACAACTTTCATAGTCCAAAGGCCTCATTTTCTGTGTTTTGTTGTATTTGTTTCATTACGATGTGTCGGCTTTTTTTGGCCAGCAGCGAGTGCCGCGTGTGCCCGACGTGCGGCGAAGTGGAGCACCCGCTTGAATTCCAGGAAAACAGTGTTCCTCACGAAAATGACGACATTAATATATAAGTAAGTATACATGCGCTGCTCGTGCACCTGTTCTAGCTAGACGGGCAGGACATACCCACGTACCTTTTGCAGAAAGTCTGGCGGCGCCGTGTAATTTTTCAATGCGGCAAGTGTCTCTTGCCTTGTACCAGAAGTAACAGACGCTGTGCTGTCAACACCGTACGCACCACGCAGGCAGAGAATTGCTTTATTACTTAGGTTCTTTGAGGGTTGACGAATGGTGCTACATTTATGTCGGCTCAGTTATGCATGACGATATGAATCGCCACCTTTTCGCCAACTCGACTTCTGCGCTGCTCATGGGGAACCCACCTTGTTGGGCATTCTTGGGACACTTTTCGAGCCCGAAATGCTGTTGCTCCTACAGTCAACTCGAGCCTCACAAGATGCCTTCCGCTAGGTGGAGACCTGCCAAGTGCTGCTCACCTGTTGCCCCTCACAACGAGGGCTTGCGAGCGCCCAAAGTCCGGTGGGAAGCAACTTGTGACAGTCCGAGCTGGACTGATGCTCAGTGATGTGACAGGAGGAAAGAAACAGATATCGTGCCGAAAACAGTGCTTATGAGTAAATCCACGCTGATTTGTACGTCCGACACACAGAGAGTGGTGAGGCAAAAAATGTACAGATGTTTTTGTGCATCTCAGGAAACGTATCCATGAAGCTCTAGACGTGAAAGTTCTGTGTAACCCCCCCAGACTTGTTTAGCAATACATAAAGCGTATCAGGTCCAAATTTGAAGGCTCTAGCACTATTATTAAGGGAGCCTCCCAAAAATGTTGTTCACATTTTGCCTCCATAGCCTTTTCACCACGTAGCTTTTACATCACACGGGTGATTTTTTTTACTGCAGAAAGTTTGCTCTTCACGTAAAAAAAGAAATAGGATGAGGTACAGTAAACGTAGGCAAAGAATTTTACGCAGCGACTAAAATATTCATCTTCATCCTGACCTCACTAACAGGTATTCATTTTCACACTAACGTAAAGTTAACGTTAGGGTAGGATGAAATGAATATTTTAGTCGCCGTCTAAAAAGGTTTCGCAATATCTTCAATACATTTTGCCAGAAAAAGTCATTTCATCACAACCGACTTTTCCTCGTGTTCATCACAGCAAGTACTTTCACAAAGTCGCGCCAGGTGTGGCTTCAATAAGTACTCAAAAAGGCCCTACACACTTTTCAGGCCTTGTCATGACAAGCACGACAAGTCTCCTTCTCACTCAGCGACCTTCTCAGCAAAGTCTTCGATGGCTCTCGAGTGTCTCGAGGCTTCCTTCGCCAGACTTTCGTGCGCGCAGCACCTCAGAATTGAAAGATCCAAAAGGGATTGAGGTCGGTTGGCAACACCGGACAGTTGTACCTGATAGACCGAGCATAGAGTGTAAGAAGTAGCGATGATTGCCAGGTGGAATCAGAGACTCGACTTGACTCGATTCGTAACAAAAGCCTTGGCAAGGGAGCAGAAGACGTTGGTTGGCGAGCGATTTTACTCAGGGAGTACAATATTCATTCTCATCCTAACTCTAACCTAACCTGACTGACCTGACCTAAGTAATGACCTTTAGGTACGGATGAAAATAATGCTTGGCCTGAGCTTGCCATTGTCTTCAGCGCCTTTGCCAAGTTCTTGATTTCATTCCTACCCGGGTGAAGATTCTTAAGATGTTTGCACAAGTAAGTCGAATTATACCATTTGCGTGAGTGGCTTTCCTCATATGACGAATGGCGTGACTCTAATCCAACACTAGCATACAGTACTGAACGTCCAAAATTCCATTGGGTGATCGGGGGAGTGCAAAGACGTTATGACATCCTCCACTCGCCTTTCAAAAGAGCTTCATCAAGATGGGAGGGCAAGATAAAGTGATCCATCACTTGATCTGCCACGAAGTTTAACATTTTACGTAGTGGATTCAGCAATTTAGCAGTGGAGCGACCGGAAGCCATGCAGTGCGCACCCGCTGCCTCAATGATAAGAATGCCCAAGTGGTTCTTGAAAAACTCTTGCTGACGGTCAAGTGAGGGATTACCCATATCCCCTAGAACCTATAACACGTCATAACACTAAAACATTGGTCAAGCAGGAAAATTACCTTTGGCCACCGTTGCTCCAGATGAAGTAGTCCACACTGACACACTCAGCACAATCACGGTGATTCCTTGAAACATTGTCAAGTACTCCTTTATAACTGCATCCATCACAACTTCCTCTTCAAGTACTGCTTCTCTTTGTTACTATCTATGAACGCCTTTCTGGGCAGATGTCATGTCATCCAAAACCTGTTTGTGGGTGTGCCAATTATTTTGCTTTATGCACTTCTCGCACTGCTTTCGCCATGCACCAGAAAAACTCCTCCTAGTTCTGCTCTATTGCAAATTGTGGCCAACACCGTCCCACTGAATGGGGCTAGCGTGGCCTCCTCTGATCTGAGTCGTACTTTGCGTGCACAAATATTCTACACACATGAGTGCTGCCCTGACATGAGATCTGAGGGAAAGGATAACGTGTGCAACCAGGAGGGCTGGCCTCTCTCTCAGGAGAATGAACGGTTCACCCTGACAAAGAGAGGGCATTCCCCAGGAGCTGGAGCCCTGATCAGATGTGTCACTAACAAAGAGGCTTGAACTCTGTCCAAGAGCTAGATTTATGAAATAACGTTTACCTCCAGAAGTTAATCTTACAGTACATCTAGCTGGTACTAAACCAACACCTGCAGGTGGTTGAAACATGAGACCTGACCTCCTTTCGAAGCAGCTCCAGGTGCGTCTCACTGTTGGAAGAGACACATTTTCCAGCAGAGTCCTCCAACCAGGAAGTTCGAGTGTCTTCTCACCAAATAGACCTTGGGATTCTTGCAAGTCCACAACCGGTGATGTTGAGAGGTTGGAGGAGGCCCCGAAACAGACCTCTGCTCATCAGAGCAGTCGAACTCACACAGAAAGGTCATTATCGCAAATGAGAAGGCGGAGTACAAGAGTTTTAGCTTGGTAATTTGTAGTTGTCCCCGTGGATTGGGTGGGTGGGGCTTCCAAGGGTTGTAGGGTTTCTCCTTCAGCGGCTTCTGCTGTCCGTCGAAAAATGGCCGTCAGACTTTTAAGGTCATGGCGGCCAAAATATGGAGTCCATTGTAAGGCCATGGACAAGCACTGGCAGGACCCCGATCAATCAAACATTGGACAATTGCCATAGAATCATAATTCGTGGAAATAAATTTCATGATACTTTCCAATATACTTTCTACAGTTAAAAAATCACCCCGTACAAGTGACATATCTCTCTCGCCGGTGAGGATGCTACCAATCTCGTGAAAGAAAGTATGTTGCAAATATATCTTCACCTTTCAATCGATGACACTATTACACTTTTCACGATAAATGTATCTGAGCATTGCTGCAGAGCTTCGACATTACAACAACGCTTATGCGATAAAAATTGTACCCCCTTGCAAGTGGGGTGGGTGAGCAAAAGAAGACCATGCTAACGTATGTACGCACATCTGTACATACAAGTATAATACGCTTGTACCGTTGAGCACAACATTTACCAAGCATTAAACTGTGCCTCGGGGTGCCATGAGCTGCACTCTGCACGACAGTGCCGAGCACCACACAAAAATGATTAAAACACTGTTGTTGCATGCATAATACATAGCTTGTGTTTGTGGGCGTGTGGGTAGGACTTGTTGAATTAATATGCCAATGTCACCCAGTCTCCAATATGTTGGTACATCTGTACAGTACATTGGTTAAATTCGATGGCTCACCTGTCTTTGTGAAGAGGAGTATGAGTAGAGCTGTGGCGACCATGAAGGGCCTGAGAGGCAACCCTGCCTCGAGCCCATCAAACGATCGCCGCCAAGTGCCGCCCCCGGGCGTCATTCCGGCAATAAAAAGACACCAAAGCGCTACTGGCAACAAAAAAAGAGAGTAGCAAGTAGTAGTAGCAGGCCCGCTACAGGCAGTCCTCCTCCGCTGCGCAGAAGATGTATGAGTGGCAAGCCCACTAGAATCTTAACGTCTCTCTCCCTTACGTGCAGTTATAGCGGCACACATTGCACAGGAGCACACACAAAATGGCTGGAGCTGGCGTCATCCTCACTTCCAGCATATTGGAAGTGCAGGAGAGTGAAGGCGCTGCCGAATAGTTCGTGCTCCAGACACAGAAGCCGAACATGAATAGCGCCGACTTTTTCTCAAAATCTCTCTCTGGTATCAACTAGGAAACAATTTTTGAACGTTGGTTGAAGTTCTTCGTCTTCTTTCTTTGTGAATGCGTTCTGACATTGACACTTCTGGAAAAGACAAGAAGTCTTCCCACAGAGATTTAAGAGAGATGATGGATAATATTATTCACGAAGTGGCACTATCTCTCTCCTTTTCTTCTCCTACGTCGAAATCAGTCCCATGGGAGTGCCCTTCGCGGTGACATTTTCTTCTCCCCCCTCTCCCCCTTTATCGCCGATGATGAGGCCGACGAAAACAGGCCTGACAGCGGCAAGAACTTCTTGTCGAGGAACCCCTCAGTGACTGAAATTTCCAACTTTGTCAGGGAGCAAAAAAAAAAGAAGTGGGCGAAGAAGCGCCGCGCTAACAAGGAGACTTTGACAAGGGACGCGACAACAGAAGAGTCAGCGCGTCATTTTTGTGTAGTCGTTGCCATGCACACGATAAGAGTATCTCTTTTTTGTCTTCTTTGTTTCTTTCTTTCTCCTCGATTTGCTTTGCTTGCTCGCTTGCTTTTCCCCCACTCCGGCACTTCTTTGATGGAGGCAGAGAAAAAGCCTTCTTCAGTGAAGTCCTGGTGGGCAAGAAGTGGAGATGGGTGCACTTGAGAGAAATGAAAGAGGGGGAAATTAACGCAGCTCGGTTTTTTACGCTCACTTAAATGGCGGTGTAAAGAACAAGAAGTGGTCGGTTGTTTTCGGTCTTGTTTGCTCTCTTATCTTCCTCGTGTCACTTGATTTCCCCAGCTGGAAAGCGTCTGGAGAATCCCCACTGTTCCTGCAAAAAAATGTGGAGCAGACTTAGAATAAAGTGGGGATTTGTAATGACCACCAAAAAGTCTACGTGCAAGTGTAAGGAACTCTGACGACTGCACGTGGGTCCTCTTTGTGACGGAGAAAAGCAGCCTCTCCAATGACTGCAAGCACAAAAATCCCGACTCCTTTTTTTTCCTCGTTCAAAAGCTTGTTAGGAGCCTTCTCCGCACAACATAAGGGACGAATTTGTAATTGGCGGGCTTTGAAGTTTCTGTAAAGTTTTCTGGTGACTGTAGTTTGATTATGCATACCGTGTATATTCGCATGTTAGTATAGGTTGGGATTTAGCAGAATTTTTCAGCCGAACAAAGACCATATGTAATTGCACGAATTATGACATGAACAGTTTTGCACGGATGCCGCCACCACATTCTTGTTCGTGTACTATTTTATGAGCCTTTGTCTTGCTTTCCAGACTGTTGCCCGCGTGCGTTTGAATACGACAAAATATGTGAACTCGGGCAGACGGACTCGCTGGTGCATTTAAAATGCAACATCAACCCACTTCTGGACATGCATAAGCCGAGAAGACTCATTCGTGTCACGTGTCTCGCGGAAATAAGCTCAAACTCACACGCCAACTTGGGAATCTTTATGACGTACACCAGTGGCAGGTGGCTGTAAACGAGTCAAATCAGTCTGCTGCGCATGTTGGAGCAATCGCAGCAACGACAGCAAGTACGTGGAGTGGGTCGCTCGCGAGGAGGACAAAAGCTGTGTGGAGGCAACCTCCCTCTGACTAGGGAATGCCTCCTCTAACAACTCTCCGAGATCTTCAAATTTTTCCTCATCCTCTTGTTGAACTCGTGCCCCAATTTACTCTTCACTCGCTCCTTTGGACGTTGTTGTCCACTTGTAACCGGTGTTACAAATTACGGCGAGAGTCAATTATAAGACAAGGAGAGCCTCCAGCACCCCTAGAAAATTGCAATTTCCCGCGCTAAATTCTGATGTATTCCCTGGTGACTTCCGCCAAGTGAGGCACGACCGCACAGGGATGCACCTGTACGTTCTGTACAGTCCGTATGCACTCCTTGCGCACGTACGAATGTATGTTGGTACTGCGAGAACTGCTATCGCAGCCTGAAGTGCTCGCTTCTCCAACCTGTGGCATTAATGGCGTTAGGCCTGGCAGTTAGATAGAATTAAGCTCCCAGTTTATCCTTCTTGTCTGAGGCAATATTTGCATAATCTTTCAACAAAGTGTATATGAGTGATTATGCTGAATCCTTGTCATTTTTGGCAGTCATCCGTGAATTCACCAGTTGACGAACACCTCAAACGGGCAGAGCATTGTGCCACGTCCTTGACAAAGCAGCGAACAGGCGAACAATGCCACAGGCTACTTGTAGGGCTCCAGAGGAGAATGCCGCCGTACCAAGTTTAGGCGGAAAAGTTTCCTGCTCCACGTAAAGAAGACCCCAGCTTTTGTTGTACGAGGGGTTGTGGTAAGGCTTGGGAACCGTATGCACGTACGTGCATTTAATTATGCGTGTGTGCCACATGAGAGGTGCCGACTGCTCGCACTGCACGCGGAGCCAACGTGGGAGTATCGTGCCTATCACGCAGGCCCAGTGAGTGAGCAATCAGTGCATACGTTGGAACACAAACTATGCCGGAGATGAGACTGGTGTTGTGGAGAAAGAGAGCAGAAAAGAAGAGATCTCAGAAGCTCCAACCCCTCTAGCCCTTGGCTTTCGTCGTGTTGATTGGTGGAGCAACCGTTTAGAAAGTGTACTTACCAAGGAGAGGCGATTCTTCAAGTAATGATTAATGGAGCAGAGCCTGATCCTATCCCTCTTCTCCGGTATGACAAGCTAGACACTCGCTGGGTGCAGGAGGTATGTGGTGCTGGCTTGAATGCGCTGCCGCAAACATAGAAAGGCAAGTGATATGAACACTTAAAAGAAGACCTTTTGAGCTTTTGAGTAGGTGCGAGTTCTGACAAAGGAAGGGACACATGGCTCAAAGAAAGCAAGATTGACTGTCATCGCACACCTTCGTCCCTCCCTAGGTCTGCGGCAGCACCGGCGACTTCGCCGGCAGTGACGACAACACTTCGGTAAACGTGAGGCTTGTAGTTGAGTCTCGGTGCGTGCGTGGGATCGAGCAAAGGTCGACAACGAGGAATCATCGCCAAAAATGCCGTAACGGCTTTCCAAATAGTCTTTTTTTCCTGCCTCTACTCCAGAAGTATAGATTTATTTGCTCTATCGTCATAAAAACAGTTGCTTCACGACAGCAGCAGCGATGCACGCGCGTGCGTTTGTATTTGTGTGTGTGCGTGTTTGTGTGAGTGAGAGAGAGAGAGAGACAGACAGAGAGAGACAGAGAGAGAGACAGACAGACAGACAGAGAAAGACAGAGAATATGAGGGCTACTGTTGCACGTTGAAGCCCTCGCAAATATTTGATATACGAGGCTGTAACAGCAAACTTTGATGTCTACAGGCATTGCAATTTTTGAAGTTCCTTCCTTCTCCCCCTCTTTCTGGGTACTAAATAAGAAGCATAATCTTTCGTCTCAAACAACTACATTGGTTGAGACCTCAGTTTTGCCCTTGTAGAGTTACTTAGAGGCAGATTTCAGTAGCAGAACAACAACCCCATTGTCCGTCTAACCTTTTGTTTGCCCCCAACGTACAAAATTATTCTCTAGCAGTCAGTCTATCTGTAACGCATTCACGACGACTCCACTGAACGTACAGTGTATACAGTATGGATTTATCCTACTTCGCATTTCACATTCACTCAAGCGCAAGGAACGGTGCTGTAGGAGAAGCTGTTTTGAAAACAAAACATCTTCGAAAGTCGAAGAAGAGAATCCTGACAGTTATGGGCTCACTCTATACTCTCCGGCTCACACGCATTGCACGTACATAAGCAAACGAGCAAAACCGTGGCACGTCGGCAATACAATGTATGCGGTAGAGTGATGCTGCGTTGGCAAAACAACCGCAGCCTATGTGCAATTCCCCTCGCGATTGTTTTCTTTGGTCTTTTGCACTCTCAGCACCCTTTCTCACTTTGGACGTGTTTGTTTCCTCTCGTTCACGCATCTAGAAAAGGTGTCCGCAAGATACAAAACACGAAAAAAGTTAGCCGGACCCCGCAACAAGCAATTTAGCACACGTCAAACGCTGTTACAGAGCCACGGTGCGACTGCGCGTCCCAGCCTAAAGTGCTCTTCAAAGTTGTGGCAGAATTAGGCAGCCAACGTACTTGAAAGTGTGCCGAGGAAGTCAAGTCTGCATATTCACGTACATTTATGTACGTGCTGCACATTGACTATGCAGGGTAGACCCACTTTAATATTGAGCTTGGTCGCATTTTCAAACGTGAATGCCGCTGTATTTTGTCTCCACGTCCCAGGGGAGAAGGCCGACGTCCACATAAACGTCGTTGGAGAGGAGAACATACCGTGACGTGTGCCTGACTGACTCCAACCCTCACCCCTACCTCACCTCCCACCCTAAGGTGGGCGCCCATGCCCATGCCCATGCCCATGCCCATGCCCATGCCCATGCCCATGCCCATGCCCGCGCTGGCCTCAACAAATTAGCTTAAAAACAAGTCAAAAGAAGGGACTTCCTCTCTGAGAGGAAGGAGGGAGCTCTGTGGGCAAAATGATGAGGGATAACCTGTGGGGGTCTTTCGTGACTATCGGGGGCTGCCCCAACCCCGCCCACGGTCTGATCGAACACGATCTCAAAAAGGAGGGGAGAGAGGAAGAAGCAATCTGGACCTCACCATAGGATGATCAAAGCAAAAGAAGAAATGAGGGGAGGTTGACGGCAGACAAATGATCCCGGGAGATGCACGGGAAACGCAATCTGGAGAACGGTTCGATTTCCTTGAAGAATTTCCATCCAGCAAACGGTGCTCGAGAAAGCAAATGCGTTTGTAGCGGTAGATTACTCTTCGTACGTCCTGCGAGCGTGGTATTGTGATCGTTGTATGCAAGTACTTCAGTAGAAGGTGAGCAGACACGGAGAGTGCGTATCCGGCTCCGCCTGCACTCTGATTTACAAGACGATGAAATTGAATTTTGAGGAAATCCAGCAAATTTCTTTCGCTTTTTTTTGGAATAGGTAACTTGTGATTTCCTCCGTAGACATTTCAAGAAGTAGAGCCACATAGACTGCTCAATCAGTGAGCGAGCATTGAAACTGCCAAACCTTAGGTGCTAAACTATGCAATGAACGCAGGATTCCCATAGTGCTGAAGTATGTTCTTGATTCTAGTACAGAAGTACCCATGTTCGTAGCTGTAGCTCCGGTGCTAGAGTGGGATTACTTTGGCTCTTCTAGCAACATGCCATCGCAAACAAGACTTAGAGGAGAGGAGGCCAAATGAGCTCAGGTAAAATTGGCTCTTCCGAGAATGACAATGAGACTCTGCTCTGGCTTCGTCTTGCTGACAAAGGTCGAGTCCAGCACGAGGCAGCAGGAGGGAGGATGGAAATGGGGGAGACACAGGACAAGGTTTTGCGGCATTGGCAAGTGACTTCAGCAGCAGACATCATTAGTAGGCAGCCGAGTCTGAATGAATCACATCTCTCCGCTCGTTCGCTCACTCGCTCTCCGAGGAAGTCATGATCTCCTTGTCCTTCGTGACAGCGGCGAAGTCGAACGACGATGATCCGATTGTGGAACAAGCAGGCATCGAGGACCACGTTCGTACTCAAGTACGAGGTGAAATTACATAAAACGATGTTATTTTTTTCGTACTTCAGCATCAACCAGAAGTAAGTTGGCCATATGTTGCTCCTTGAAGATCATGAGCACCAACTTCGATATGCTTGCACGCAGATTGTCTGTCTGTAAACCCTGCTTAGCAATAACAGACTGCAACGAAAGCATTAGGGAAAAAACAATGTCGTGAGAGAATAGGAATGGGTCGGCATCCAAAGACGACGTCAGCCAAGCATTCAAGAAATGGGTGAACCGCCGTAAGCGCTTTGTGGTGATTAAGTCGAACATAAGAAATAACATTGCTCTGAAATAAGCGCTTATGTTGTTATAGAAACTTTATCATTATTATCTGACGTCACCTTGAACGCACGCTTTACGTTGTTTCATAACTTGGTTGCACACGTATGAGAGTACAATGTACGACTAACATGCGGTATGCACGTAGCTAGCACACCCAGAAGGTCCTACAAAAGTAATTTAGCACATAAGTAGTGGCAACGACACCGGAGAAATTGAGCCAACATCCACTGCAGTTTATATTCTTACTGTGCTCTCGGTCTGCGCACTCGACGTTTGGCATATCTGGCAGATCATTTTGTAGCGCATTCGACGAAGCAGCGAAGCCTTGCGGGTACTAACGTGTAATGAATTACCCCTCCAACTAAAGGGGGGAGGAAGTGAGGAAAGAAATCACTCAGTGTTGGTGAGTACGTATGAGAAAGGCTATTTCAATGAATTTAGACTTACTTTGACTGGTCATTTTAGCTTAACTTCATAAAGTCAAAAGCAGGGTTAACATGCCTTGGCACATGGCAAGTGGTAACCCTCTAGTTCATATTATTGAACAAAACTGGAAGACAGAATTCATCATGTGGACAGACGAGATGACCCAAACCTGAGGCCTCAGTGGCATTCAGCAAAGGAGGTCACGGAGTTTTTTGGCCTCTCAAAAAGCACTGTCAACTACGTGGAGAAGAGATTTAAAGACGAGGGGTAGGAGGACAGAGCTCATGACAAAGAGGAAGACATCTGAGTGGATTCTTCTTGGGCCTTCAGGCCCAATCCCTCTGGCTTCTCTCATCCTCAGACTGCAACCCATGTTTGGAGAGGAGGGTCAATTCCACCTGTCATCCCAACCACAACTGCCCTACAACCAAAATCCTGATATTAAGCGAGTATTTGTCAATCTTATCTGGGCCAAACTGGCAGCGTTTCTTTCTTGAAGAAGTCACTACTTTCGTATAACATACTTAACCAAAACAGCCGTTTAGGCGAGAGTGTCAACGGTGTCATCAGATAAGGAAGACTTCAACTTTGTGACAAAAAACCCTGCTGTGGAGAACGATCTTTCGGCTTTCGAAGTGTTCAATCTGTAGAATCGAAAAGTAGACATTTTGGAGTTCTTTTTTTTTCAAACGTCGTTCGAACCTTTCTCGAGTTTCCGGATATTTGAGCCAAGCCTTAAGTTTTGGTCGCACGAAACGATTTTCATTTGTCCAACATCTAACAAATGGCACTGGCATCCAGTCAAAATTGGAAAGACAAACAATTTGTAGGATGTTGAACCAACAAGCGGATGAAAATCGTCAGGTGAGACGTCAGTCTTTTGAGCGTTGCCCACATTTTCGCTTAAAACGGAGAATGTCCGCCTGCAATATGCTCAGCGATATGAAAAATGAAAGCTGTTTATCCCTGAATCTCTCGGACGACTAGAAGGAAGCAGCAGTTTTTGTTTTCTGCACCGCAGAATGAGAAGAGATACGAAACACAAGCAAAAAAAGAATAGAACAGAGCAGAAAAGACAAGACAATAAAAGAAACCAAGCCCACGTACGTGGTTACGACCTGTGCAAAATGTTAATTTCCGCTCACCTCCAAAGGTACGAGCAAATACGTAGCTGCACTCTCGACCAGGAGGACGCACTCCGTACGTGACGTCACGTACACGACGCTGAACGGACACCCGTGCAACCTCTTGACATCCATTGCCGATATTTCGCTCCTGCAGCGCGACGAAGCAAAACGCACACACACTTGTGACATATTCAATCAGTGCGTCCTTTGAGATGGTATTGTCTGGATAATGATGCCCCCGTCCGACCGTACTCGTGTTCAAGGTGCTCGCGGCGAGTTCGCACTGTGCTGCTGTGGAGTGCACCGCACTGCACGAAAAGGTACAGTGCGTGTTTTACTTTAGGGCCTGTGCGGGCCGACAATTTGCGGGCCGCGGGCTCCTGCGGGCCGGGCATGTCTGCCCACGGGCTGGCTCCATTTAAGTCCGCTTACCAGCACGAATCCATGTTACAACACTTTCACGTAGAAGCACATAAGATTGCAACATTTCTTGCCTTCCATCTCATTGGACAGGCATCAGGTTGCATACAGCATTGCCAAATTTTCTCCAATGCACTAATTAGCTTTTAACCCTCAACTTGTTTATTTGGACTATTCTGCTCATACAAACAGGCTCTGTTGCCTCCGGTGGAATATTCTTTTATTAATATTGCCTGAGACAATTGACAAAGAAAATATTTGACAGACTGGAAACCACTCCACCTCAAGCCAGTCTTGACTGACTTGGCCGGCGTGAGGACTTGTTCAGTCGGAGTGAGCCCGACTGCGGGCTTTTTTGAATTTGCGGGCCTCAAAATTTGAGAGCTGGCCTGCGGGCTGCGGGCCGCGGCCCGCACCGGCCCTATTTACTTCGCTCTGACGTCTTATAGCATGAGCGACGTGGACGATGATATGTTTCTGCCTATTTCATCTGATTTGACTCGGCTTGGCTGAACCACGGTATTGGATCGCTATGCTGCTGTCAAAAATTTACTTAGGCCAAGTAGAGTGAAGTGAAATGAAGACGGATGACTTATTCCTCTTTGCCCTGCAATAGCTCCATCTTACTTCACTTAACTCCATCTGACTTGATTTTTGGACACTTTGTAGCGTACCAAGTGGAGTCTAGTGAAGCGAAGAAGTGGGGAAGGATGAAACTGGTGAAGGTATGTACGCACAGAGAAGTGAATCTCCTCTCTATTTGCACTCGATCCACTTGAGTGAAGGGAAATATGTCACAGAGCATAATTTTGTATAAAACAGTCAAAGAAACTCTTCTTCGACGAAGTCTTATGCACGTACCAACGTAGAGACGTCTCATTCAGTCACGAAAATGAGCATTTACTCACAGTGGAGTGAAAATAAAAGCGAATAAAAGTCTCTTCCTCCGTGTAAACAGAGCACGAATGACTAACATTACACGTGGGTAAGAAAAGCCCTGGAAGCTCGGGTATTCAGCGCGTGGAGCTGTCGAATGGTGCGTGTCGCGAACTAATATTTTAATGCTCACCGTCCTGTTTCAGCCAACGAAATTTTCGCCAGCACCTACGGACGGACGCACCTTGGTAGGTGCTGCACAGAACACGTCAAAAGTGGGAGTAGCATGTCATGGGCTTGTTTGACAAAGACGCGTTGGGGCTGGCGTGTCTGCGTGCTCGTAATAATGTGTGGCCTGGGTGAGTTTCGGAAGTTCTTAGGAAGTGCAAACAAGAATAAATCACATTCCTGCAAAACTGCAGGGAGGTAAGAGGATGAGTGAAGCCCACTATAGCTCTTACAAGTTTCGTCATGGTCAAGCACACGAAAAAGCAGTACCGAGTATGTTTGCTGGACTTTTTCTCGCTTCGTTTCCTCGAAAGCCAACCGAGTGAGCTAATGAGAGGAAACGGACTAGCAGCGGTGTAATTAAGGGAGGTAAATACTGATATTGAATTCTAAGTTGGCCTTCAGCAAAAAGCACTTATACGGGTGTCTCATACACCGAGTGTGCGCGAGAGAGGGAGAGTGCAAATGAACTTAGACTTTTCAGTCTAACGGGGACAGCTTTGAACATCCGTATGTTTCGTAGGGATGGATCGTGTATGGACTCGTACTCGAAATACTCGTACTCAAATGCTGTTTACTCGTATTCGAAAGACTCGCGAGTCTAACAGGGATGGATCGAATCTAGACTCGTACTTGACCTGTCCTACTTGACTTGTACTCAAAAGACTTGCGAGTCGACTACCTCAAGTCTGACTATTTCAAGTCTAGTGGCATTGGCAATATTTGGAATCCTAGTTTGTCTCAACTCCAATCTGCAGTGAAATGTTGCTTTGTAAAAAACATTTGAGAGTTCATACTTCTCCCGTCATACTTCTCTTAGCTTCATATATTCAGTAGGCTCAAATTTTTCTGAACTAGACTCATTAGGACTTTTGGGAATGGACTCAACCCATTCAAAAACTCTATCCTCATACTCGACTTGTACTTGAACCTTGACTTGTACTCAAAGCTCCATACTTGTACTCGACTCATACTCGAAGCTCTATACTCGTACTCGACTCGTACTCAACTCGTACTCGATAAAAGTGGATTCGATCCACCCCTAATATGTCGATGGACCAACACGTCCTTCTGCAGCCCTGTTCGCCATGCTGTGCTGTAGGTATTTGTGGATCGTAATCGACACGTATTTACCTTAAGCGCACATTGCGCTCAGTATAGCATGTAAGGTACTCTCCTTAATGTGCGCTAGGTCGGCATTGCATCAGACATCCGGCAACTCTGATGGAGTAAACAAAAATGCTGAATCAGAAGATGAATTGATCAAAAGGGGAGTTGAAGACTCCCCTTTTGATCATCCAACATCACGTGTACTTGACATATAACTTGGACATCTCAGAAAGGAAATGACCGTCTTTTTGGTTACTGTTAGTACATCATATATTGTCATGAGAAAGATAACCACACGTCAATACCAAGTACGTAATGAATGGTTCACAGAATCATATGCTTATGGCCCTTTGGCCAAAGCTTGTGTTTTGTGTTAGTGAGATGGAGTCTGGGCACCAAAACTTGATGAATTGGACGTAAGACTTGGGTAGCTCGTACATAAGGTTGTTGATGCGCGCGTTCAATATTCCATGAGATTTTTGATTTCATCGTCAACCATGCGCGAATGGGGAGAATAATAGTCATATTAGGACTGAGTGTGTGTTCTGCCCGTGGTTTGGTAGCAACTCTGGAAAAAGCTTCTTTGGTCTCTTGGTCAAGTGACATCAATGCTCGATAGACAGATGCAAAAAAAGGGGGAAAAACGTTATTGCGGAAAAGAAACTTTTACGCTCAGTCAGTGATGCGTCTCTAATGTGGCACTCATGCTTGTAATAGTGTTTGCATGTCGCCAGTAAGGTTGCACAATCTCTGTCCGCGTGGCCGCTCTCTCGATTCTTCTCCTACCTCGCACAGCGCGTTCAGACAGCACGTACTGCAAGTACCATGTGGGTGGCGGGCGAGCACTTACCTTCGTGGGACTCAATTTTGGCTCTGGTCTTCCATAACAACTCGGGCACGCTTATCTGCCTGAGCAATATTCCATGCCAGAGCGGCGTCTTCCGAGGAGTGACGAGGAATCGTCGCTTTCAAGTGCTTCGTCCGTAGGTCTCAAAGATCCAGCGTATACTAAAGTGAGGAGAAGCCAAAGGCATGAGAGAAAGGCACCCAGAAAGAGTGAGAGAGCGCTCGCGAGCGCCACGCCAGCAGAAAAAGAAAAAAAAAATCACTCTTGATCTTATTCATGTAGTTGAGATCCTTGCTATAGGAAAAGACAAATGGAGGACAAATTTGGAGACAACAGACTGGAGATGCGTACTGTATGTATTTCTTAGGCCTCAGGGCCTGACAATGTTGTAGGGTACACAGATCTAACTTTTCTCTGGCTTGGTTTCATTACTCTTGTCAGCGGGCTCTCCCTTCATGCAATTTGCCGCATGCTGCTCAATGGCAGTCCCCAAAGTCTCTCCACAAAGAGAACACTCCCCTTTATCCTCTTCCTGTTGCGAGTGCGCCGATTGAGCATGCGCCGCGAGCGCCGATTGCTGCCCAAACGCAGCTGAACACGAGCCACACTTCAACTGCGGTGGCGCAGTCGTCCGGTGCATGGTCAGTTGGTGTCTTCTGAGTGTGGCGCGACTGGCGAACACCCTCTTGCAAGTGGTGCACTGCTGACCCACCTGCGGCGCAGCCGGCGCTCCGTGCGCAGACTGCAAGTGGGCCTTGAGAAGCGGGCGGCCGCTGAACACTTCCCCGCACAGGTGACACGTATGGCGTTGCTGCTGTTGATCCTGCGCCTGGCGCTTGTGGAGGTGGCTGCGTTGCAAGTGGTCTGAAGCCATCTCGGAGTTGGGAAAGATCTTCGCGCACAGGTGGCAGCGGAAGACGTGGGTGTTGTGGTGGGCCGCAGCGCAGTGTTTCTCGGCCTCGCCGCTCTTGACTGCCTTCTCCGTGAAAGGCAAGTTGCAGCGAGAGCAGTAAAAGCCACCGCCTCCTGCCTCGCCCCCGGCACCAACGCCCCGAGTCACCAATGCCACCGGTTTGGAAGGATCATCTGGCGAGATGGCGTCTTCTTTTGGCGGACTATGCTGCTGCTGGGAAGAAATGGTCGGCAAAGAGTGCGGACGTGGAGGATAAGGGACTTGCGGTAACGTGGGTGAGGCTGTCGACGTAGCAGAAGGTGGCCGTACATCGATGACACTGATGTGTTTCGTGGTGGGTGTAACATTGGCCAGGAGCTGTGAAATAGGAGGAAGCGGTGGCGCCACCATGTTGCTGGAGCTGGCGTATGCCGTGGTCACGCCATTGGCAGTTGGATCGGTTGGTGACGAGGTACATGTCGTCGGCTTATGTTGCACGATGTGGATGCTGGGCACCTTGTTTCCAGCCATTATGGGGACCTGTACATGTATGATACGATTAATGAGAACAAAAATCACAGGCAAGTAATAATTTAATAATTTACTTGAATGGTGCTTCCGTCAGGCAGCGTCACACTGGCAGCCATTCTGCCTTGCTGCTGCTGCCCTCCTTCTTGGCGGTCGGCAGTTGGGGTCGCCGGGACCTGTACCAGCTTGACCAACGTGTTGGTCGCAGACGACGAAGACAACTGGATCGTGCCAGCAGGCAGTATGACAGTGGGTTGCTCCATCGGTTCCATCTGTCTCTGAGGATCTAGACCAGTTGCTTCGTGTTGCTGGTGAGGCTGCAACGGCGGTGGCCCTTTGTACTGTGGAGGTGGACCACGGGGCTGCGTGCCCATAACTGTATCCGACACAATCTTTTCAAGATTCAGGCCACTTCCACCTAAAAGAGGATAACGTACTTATATTTAGTAACTTACACATGCAGAAAATTATGCATGATATAAGCATGACTGAGAACTTGCCGCTCAAGCTCGCCGCGAGCATTTTCTCTTCCTCACTGGGTGTCTTGGTCTCTGGCAAATGTATTGTCGGAGGCATTGACATCGAAGTGGACGTCATTGCTGTTGCTGTAGTAACTACACGCTGCAGGCTCTGCTGAGATGGCGAGGAATTTTGCAAAATTTCTGACGGAAAGTCCGAAGAGGGGGTTCTGAGCGCTCTAGATGCCGCAACCATCGCCGACGTGCTTTCGCAGTAGGCAGACGAGGTATCAGAAAATCCTGGAAACATAAGTGCGTCAGGGATCTTGACCCCGTCGATCATGGGATTGGGCAAGAGTGGCGGCATCTCTGGGGTGGAGAGCAGATCAGTGCCTTCGCTGCTGCTGCTGTTGCTCTTACTGTTCTTGCTTTCTTGGAACAGATCTTGGAGATTCAAATCGAGACTTTGGGGCCTTGCCAGTTTCGGAAGGGGGCTAGTGGGCAGCTTGATTTGACCACCGGGAGTAGCAGATGAAGACACCTTGATCAGAGGCTGATGTAGCGATTCGCCACTATTTCCATTCGTTTTCTGATGTCTCTGGCTGGAGGATCCCTGCACATTCTGAAAAGTCACATGGACAATGCGCTGCTCCGGGTGTTGCGGCAGTTGGCTGGAGGACAGTGGATGGCTGAGTGATGACGGAGAGGAGGCGGTCGTTACTGGCGCTGTTACAGGCGCTCCATTCCCCTTAGGAACACAAGAGTACAGCCAAGTTAACAATTCGCAGCCACTCGAGCGACGCAGCACACGCGTACCTTTTTATCATATTTCTCCCTCAGGAACAACTGGAGCCGATGTATCTTCTTAGCGTTAGTAAAGGAATTTGATAAAGCCTGTTGGCATTCTTCGCACACTCCCTTGGGAAGACTATCTTTAGGATGAATGAACAGGACCTATGTAGCAGATACGAACAAAACGCCTTATATTGATTGCTGCCATTCTTATCATATGACAATGTACACAAAGATAAGCGTCCACCATACTAAGAACTGTAACGTACCGAGGGTGAGGCTAATTCATAAGGTATGAAATGAACTCGGAAAGGTCAGATTGAGAGTGATTATTGTCTATGGTAATATGAGCTGAGCAGGTGAAAGAGCTAAGAGAGAGAATGTACAGAAGTGCAAGCTGCCATATAGATACTGTATGTCTTATAGATACATGAAATATTGTATGTGCTGTAAATACTAAAGTACAATACATTACAGAACTTAAATAGTATAAATGTGATCAAGTGACCTTTAAATATCAACTGCTTCGATTGTGTTCTTGATTCTAGCCCTCTCCGCCGCAAAGACAAGCTTGTGAGATCTGAGCGAGTCCACGACGCCAGTTTTGATGTAACCCTCCTTGTTGCACTGATTGCTTGCCACCGCTTTGACAAAGGCATTCATCAAAAAAAAGTCGCCGCCACCGTGACCGCCGGTCCTGACGTTGGGTGGTGGCGATGCCAGATCCATGGGGACTTTCTCTTCGACGCCGGTAGCGAAGTCGTTCACTACGATCAAACTAGTTCCATCCCAACGCAGTTCACCTCTAGTTCCACAGATGCGAGTCTCACGACACATGTGGCGGGTGAACGCGTTCATCGTCACGGAGGCAGTGGCGCCGTCGACGAACTCCATGTTGACCATCTGATGGTCACACACGTCGTTGTCGCAAGAGTAGACACAGCGTCCGTAAGGCCCCGAGGCAATAGCATCACGGAGGGCAGCAGGGTATCCGCGGGGATCGTCCTCAATGTCGCAAACCACAGACATGGGCCAACGGGGGACGCCCGTGCAACGGTTCAGATATACTTTTTGGGCAGAGTAGGGGCACTTGTCTTCTACCTTGCACTCCAGGCATCGATCGGCTGCATTAGAGGGCTTCTCCGACGCCTTGAAGTGTTTCAAGCTGCCAAAGCTCTGGATCTTCTTGCACTTCCTATCACCCATCCAGTACATAACCAAGTCGATATCGTGGCAAGACTTGGCCAAGAGGGAGAAGGTGCTCTCATTCTCATTGCGCCAATTGCCACGGACGAAGCTGTGCGCGAAGTGCCAAAAGAGAATATTCTCGGTGTGATTGATAGTGACAACTTCGCCCAGTCGACCACTGTCGATCACCTGACGGATCTTGGCCACTACGGGCAGATAGCGTAGCACGTGACAGATGGCGACAATAACGCCCGAGCGAAGGAAGACTTCTGCCATGGCCTCGCATTCCTCTTCGCTTGACGACATGGGCTTTTCCAGGAGCAGGTGATATCCCTTCTCGGCCAAAGCAATAGCTGGGTCCTTATGCATTCTGTCCTGGGTGGCGATTATTGCGCAATCCGCCAACTTCTTCTTCGCGGCCAGCTTCTCCCATGTATCAAAGACATTCTCCGTAGGGATGTCGTGAAGGGAAATCATCTTTTCCCGACGATTCTTCCTCGGGTCGGCAACGCCGACAATCTGGAGTCGAAAGGGGAAATCGAGCGCATAGTCGGCGTACTTTTTACCTCTCTGGCCAGCGCCGACAACCACGGCAGTGACTTTACGAGGTATAGAACCGTCCATGTCGCTCCATGTGCGCTCCAATAACTCCGCGTAGTTGTTGCTGCTGTTTTCTTTCTCCCTGAACTTGTTGACTATTGCCTCCATCATGTACGTGTCGATATATACGCGTGATTAAGCCACGGCAGGCATTTGCTCCAGCCTTTTCTCTGGACAAATGAAGTATGAAAAAAAGCTACGTCGTAAGCTACTGTGTGGTTCACAACAGGCTTCTAAGGAAGTGAAGGAGTTACCTGTCTTGACATTAGAGAACAAAAGAAGGGGATAGGGAAGACCCTGCCCGAGAAACGATCACGGCAGATTTCGCCGAAAGGACCGAGTTGCCAACATATACAAGTACATGTAATTCATCCTTCCAAATCAAGTGATGGTTGGATGATCATTAACACCCATAAATTATGCCAAAAGCGAACCTTGCACTGGTGTTTTGTTTTCCATTTTTGTCTCAACGACGGAGTTGCTGCTCATAATGAAAAACGTAGCTTGGAATTCAAAAATCCCCTCTCAATCATTTTGAATCAGTCAAATATCTTGATGCAGCTTCGTAACCCTACTTGGCACACTTTGTGCAATGTTGCCCTGACCAACAGGCGCGCCCGGCAGAGGGTCTTCCCTCTTTTGTTCTCTAATGTCTTGACGCTCTTGACACTGTCTGGTCGCTCTCGCCGTAACACCTGCTTGCAGAGTTTCGTGACCACCTGGAGGAGCAGCAGAACTCCTTTCAAACCAATCAAGAGCTTCAATGCCAATCTTGGTGTTGATTGTGCAGCGGTGAAGTTGCACAACTCTGCCTTGAGTCGTACTTAGCATGTGATCCTTAACGTGACGATTGCACTACGTATTCTGCTCCTTATCTGAGCAGCTCGATAGAGTTAGGTGACCTGAGCCTTGTGGGAGGCCTTTCACCAATGCAGGAACAGCTGCAGTTTCTCGCTTAACTCAACCTAGCGGCTGAACTTCTTATCATTGTCATATGTGCTTAGCCTTCAAAGTTTTGACTCATGATATAAACACTGTGCAACGTAATTTCAGTACGGAAATGGGTAAAGATTATGCCCTAATCGGTACCTGTTTAGAGAAGCAGAATCTGATCTTGTTCAGGATCTGCCTCCTTCTGCCCTCCTCGCTGAAAACGTCCACGCAGCTCTGCCCCTCGCGCCCACAGATCCTGCAGCAAACCATGCTGCGTTCCATATCCATATTTCCTCCAGAGCACTAAATAGGAAAGTAGCAGCAACAAGCATGCAATTGAAGTCGTCCGAACTTTCCTTTTGTACTACATAGACGCACCACCTAAGCATGCACTTTCCCATTGGTCACTATTTAGGGAGTCGCCAGCTGATTCGGCGGCCATGGGCATAAACAGGGGGGAAAGTTAATCTGGAGAAAGGAGATGCAACATGTTTACTAAGCGTACGTATACGTACATGCCGACAGCACATGTGTAGCACAGCACACTGAGGCTGAGAAGAACTGCAGTCGGTCGCTCTAAATTATATAGTGATTTCGCATGTGACCTTAGGAGACGACCTGTCAATTATCACTCTACAACTGAACCGACGCAGCGGCCAATTTTTCGTAATCATGCACCACTGCCTTCCACACCGCTTGGCACTTGATTTTGGCTCTTAGCTTCGAAGCCAACAAGAATAGGCCCGACATCTTCCTATGTAAAGAATAGACCTCTGGTGGAGGCGGACAAAGCCTCTCAGCTATCATAACTGGCACCAACTCCTGCATCCGGGCTGTCGTCTCCTGCCGTCCAAAGTCGAAGGAGCTCTCGCTACGGAAGCACTCGCCTAAGATCATCACAGACTCCACGTGGGCGTTGGTCATTTTCTGAAAAAAAAAAGGTCGAAGTTACCCAATGCTGTGCTAGTACATGGGAAAAATGAACTATTCGGTAAATTGCAGTCTTCGAGACTAAGACTGGATTATTTTTGTTCAGCTGATCATAATTTTTAGGTGCTTCAACATATTTCTTTTCTGGTGCTTGGCCGTTCGTGCTATGACTGCAAAAAAATCCAAAAATATTGGAAAAGTCTTTTTCAAAATAAAGTATTTTCTAGTCATTACCGAAAACGCATCCTCTTGCCCTCTTACATCGGAAACAGTATTAGAAATATTGTAAGGGGCTTATGTAGTAGTTTTAAGTTCAGTTCGGTTACAAGTAACTACAAAGTATATTCGTTAGAGAGTGAGTATTCTTGTACAACATGCACACGCAATACCTGTGACTCGTATCCTGTTAGAAATCCCACTTTTTTGGAGTAATCTAGAACAGCATCTCGGTCATCATTAGCCGAGCCCTCGATAATTTTGAAATAATTATCGACGAAGAATGGACGAAATTCGCGAGTGGCTCCGAAATCAAGCAGCCCAAGCTGAAGGCAAAAAAGAGGAACCAATGGAATTCTCCAGTTTGCCATAGGTTCTTTTTTTCCGTACCTGTCCAGTGTCCGGGTTAAAGAGAAAGTTTGCCCAGTTGGGATCAGTCTGCATGTACCTGAAGATGAACAGCTCTCTGAGAAGGAGATCGAGGATTACGATAGTGATGTGGTTTCGAGTGTCTTGATCCAGATCGATACACTGATCAATGGTAAGGCCTGAAACCATAAGATAACGACATAAACACAATCTCCTCACATTTATTAGAATACGTATCTGACCCTCAATGAGCTCCGTTGTGAACACTTGTTTGGTGGAAAGAGTACTGATCACTTCTGGAACGTAAACGTTCTTGTTATATGCGAGGATGTCTCTCATTTTCCGGCAACAATCCGCCTCTCGCAGGTAATCACATTCTTGGGCCAACTCAACCTTCATATGCTGCACAACGGAGTCGATAAATAGACCTGTGAGTAGAAAAGGCCTGCTCAGAGTTGTTTACATTTACCTATCAATTTGCAATGTTGCATACTTACCTTCTGGAAGTACATTGGCCACCTTCAGCAGTCCCAAAAGGTTGCTGATATCGCTGTCGATGCCCTCAGCCACCCCTGGATACTGCACTTTCACGGCGACGGTGCGGCCGTCTTTCAGTTCTCCCTGATGAACTTGTCCAATAGAGGCCGCTGCGAAAGGCCGGTCCTCAAATGATGAAAAGTGTCTTGCACGCCAGTCTGGACCCAGCTCGGCATCGAGAACTTTCTGCAATGACACGAGTGAAGATGTATACATTATGCACAGAAGCACACATACTCCTCCAAAGCTGAAAAAAGTTACCTCTAGCTGCCATCTTGGCATGAAATCTGCAGACTCCCGGACCCTTTCAAAGATGGCGGCCACCTGTGGGCTGACGAAGGACTCGTCCTGGATGGAAAGTATCTGGCCGATCTTGAGAGCGGCTCCTCGAACGCGACAAAGCGTGCGAACCATGCGCTCGGCGTTGGCATCAGATAGCAGAAGAGATGATCCCCAAGTAGCTGTTAATTCCATAGCGAAAAAGATGTTAGATAGAAATGTACAGGGTACGACAGAGCTACAACTCTGTCCAGAGCTATAGAGCTGTAACTTATCAGTGAAACAAAGGAGATAGAAGTAAGTACAGGAAGAAAAAATTCCTGTCGCACCCTGTACCGTAGGCAGATGAATAAGCAATTTATCTCACCGTCTGACAAGCCCAATATCCTTTTGGACGCCTCTCCCACTGTTCCAATGCCCAAGCCAATACCCAAAGATCCGAAAGAGGCCATACGCTTTAAACGGGACGAAGGGACTGCCCGTTCAGCAGACGACGAGGACAACTGGAGAGGATCGAAACAAATGTTCGGGTGCATTTAACACAAATGAGCTAAGGCCGAACCTTCTTCCGTCGTTCCCAAACTCTGGTACTACTGCCAGAAGATTCTGGTTTCACTGAACTCAATTCTTGGTCTCTTTCGACACTCTCAGGGACCCTTGGACTGAAGGCGACCCGCCGGATTGCCTCACGATCTGTCAATTCCACTTGGTTGAGTAGCTCGAGCGAACTTAAGGCGGAATTTAGCTCGTACTCTTCAGCGCGTCTCAGCTTCCTGGATTGTTTGGCAGCCCGTCCGGATCTCGAGATATCTTTCCACTCGTTCATATCTACTTCAGAATTTTCCTCCACCAACTCTTTAACAGCCGCCCTGGCAAGAGCTGCCCCCAAAACGGTGGCGTTTTCAGCCATAAAGAGCGTCTTGTCGACCGCTGCGGTCACATCAGGACTACCTTCGCCACGGGCCAGAGAGCGAGCTGCTGAGGTGATGATTACTGCCGGGTTTTCCGGAGAGGATGTCACTATCTCCCAGGCCCGTCTGTAGCAGGGATCTGACTTGGCCAGGTTCAGCGAGGCGTCGGCGACTGCCCTGACTCCTCGGAGAACGGCCGACAGGTCACGCCACAGCAGCGATTGGGACATGTTGACGGATTATGATCAAAGCTTCGACCGTCAGAATCACGAAGCATGGGGTGGCTCCATCCCAGAGTCTCGAAATGGTCCCAGCATCGTACTATTATTTTTGTTTTGATCCTGTCTATTGACACATTCTAGGTTGAGAGAGATTGAAAAGAAAAAGTTCCGTTCTTTGTGACCAGTAAAGTCTTCTTTAGCCAATCTAATGTAATAAATTGCTTTTTGGGGGTGATTTTGAACCAATCGTCGGGGTCACAAAACTACAACAACAGAAGCCAAGGGTCCCCGCTCTTTACAGGTCGGTAACTTTAGACCAACGTCAGTCTACGTTTGGCCGACTTCTTCTCGACTTCTCGTTTCTTCGGCACCCTCGCCTTCACCATGTCCACCAGGCTGACGGATCTCAGCTCGTACCGGGACCAGCATTTCAAGGTAAGGGTGCCAACTCAGAGCCGCCTCCTTCCCAACTGCCACTAAGCTCGCCTCGATCTGTTTCAGGGTTCCCGAGGCGAGCAGGAGCGCCTGCTACTCGGTAGCTGCACCCTGTACATAGGCAATATGTCCTTTTACACGACCGAGGAGCAAGTTTACGAGCTATTCGGCAAGTGTGGCGACGTGAAGCGCGTCATCATGGGGCTTGACAAGTTCAAGCGGACTCCGTGCGGCTTCTGCTTCGTGGAGTACTACATGCGCGACGACGCAGAGAACGCAATGGCTTACATCAACGGCACCAGACTGGACGACAGAATCATCCGGACAGATTGGGATGCCGGCTTCGTGGAGGGAAGACAGTACGGAAGGGGAAAGAGTGGAGGGCAGGTAAGCGTTCTCACTCTACGTCCACTAAGATACATACAAAACTTGGTGATGTAAAGGTCCATCAACATTGTGCCGTTTTGTTATCAGGTCAGAGATGAATATCGCACAGACTACGATGCCGGCCGAGGGGGCTACGGTCAGATAATGAAGCAGAAACTGGAACTGCCAGACTTCATGTCGTAAGACAGTGACAGTAGCTGCCACTTAATTTGCTACCCGTCAGCGTGTGGCAACCGGAAAATCATCAATCTACAGTGTACGTCCTCGTATTAACGTTTCATGGGTCTGCCTAAGACGACGCAAGAATGTCAGTACAATGTACGGTACTAATTATATTGCTCCAAGCCTTATCGGGGACTTCTTCAGCGCTCACAATACACGCACAAGCGTCAATCTCGAGACTTTCCGTCATACGAACCAAGACCTGAAGTCATGTGGTAGTACCCCCCGTCTGGGGAAGAAACAGTGATCCAGGTTATATCTGCTCATGTTCGTGATCTTGGAAGTGTAAATGTCTGCCACTCTGAACAGTCGGCGAGAGAAGAATGATGAATTGGTCTGGGTACGGAAGATGGATCCAAAGAAAGGATTGTAGAGCGCTTTGAGCATATTCCTGGAAGAAGAAAGCGGCGATGCTCCACAGATTGGAATAGACAAGAAACGGTCGAACAGAGTTACCTGGTGTCTTCAATTTCTTTCTCCCACCGGCGAAGTGTAGTTCTGTCCTCATCTGATCGCCTATGCTGGTTGTCCTCGAGTATGTGTTGCAAGACGGTCGCCCAGTTCACACCCCACTTGTATTCGTCAGAGTTCATAACGTCAATCTCTTCCTCCACCTGACAGGATCGAGAGCGAGTGTGCTGTACACTGTTTTGACGTACGTAACGTTAATTAAACTCGGACTTCTTGAATGATTGCTCCCGTCCTCCACCCGTGGTTGAGGCTGAGGTCAGCAAGGTCTGCATACGGATGATCTCCAAAATAGAGCACACGCTCGTTGTCCCAGCCCGTGAGCACGTGGAGATCCTTGATGCTCCCCTGGAACAAACGATCGATAGCACATATTTTATTATCGAGGCTAATAATTGAGCGAGTGCACTACAAATGTTACTCACCCCAGCGTAGATGTGCCCAGCTTTGATGTGTCGCACTTGCTGCCAGCTAAAGATTCTCTTGTCGGGCAGGTACTTTCTGAAGTGGCCGCCTTGGTTGAAGAAGCTTGGTTTTTTGGCCTGTACGAAACATCACACTATCAAGGAGAGTCTTTGCCTTTACTACGTGAAGAGGTATCCAGACCTGAACAATGATGACGTCGAATATGTCTCTCCAACCCTGTCCCATCATAAAAGTCATACCCGCGCTGACTAGATCAAATGGGCTGTTTGTGATGAGGAACACAGTTTTTCCGCTAGATTTCAGTAGCTCTAAGTATCGACTGAGCTCATTTTGAGACTCTAAAAACCTGTCAGGGTGCTGAGCAACAAGAGCGTGGAATAGTGGATGGGCTCTGTCAATGGCTTCCTGTAAAGAAAAAAAATAGTAATAACTTTTACATAATCGACAACTTTGATGTCAACCATCAGTCGTCACCTGCCTGACAGAGCATCTGTATCTACTTACGCTAACATCCGTAAAAATGCTCTGAGGCATATAGTTGATCTGGTTGTCAACGAACCACTGAATGACTGCGCTGAGCAAGCACATCATCGGCTTGGCAAAGATATCCACCAGCTGTACCATGTTTCTCCTTCCCTACAAAGCATAAAAGTACATTAGTCCCAAGTAGGTAGCTGCAATTCAGTACTGTGCGTGTCTGTATTCCTCACCCCCGACAAATGGGCTTCGACGTAGTTCTGGGGAATCCTCACTCTCTTGTACAACTTCATGACCTCCTCGTCAGGCACCTTCTGTCTGCCTCTGTACACCGACCCCAGCTGGATGTTATAAAACTGGTCCATCTTGAATAGGAGTCCGTGTCTGATATCGTAGTGCAGACCTCGTATGGTCAGCTGGGGCTCGTATTCCATATCCATCAGTATCTTGGGATACTAAAAAAGTCACTGTTACTCATTCTCCATTAGAAATGAGATTGAGCTGCGCCAACTCATAAGAGTGAGCAAGTCCTTGCGGCCGAGTCGTTTGTGCACAAGGTTTATCTTATCATCTTCAACCCTACCATCATATCTTCCACCAGAATCTGCTTGGCCGAATCGTGGATGAACGCCTCCACCGATGTCTTGTAGCTGGCGAGGGTATAGTCGTAGTCGAAGCCGTAAACATCGATGTTGGCCAAGTCAAGCTGGGAGTTGGCAAACACGGTGCGAGAGTTAATGTCAGGTGGGAGCTTCTTGCCTGCGCCGTCATAATAAAAATATATCACATGTCACGGGGAATTACCCCAAGGTGGGATTAATAGACTAAAAATCCGTAGGCCCAGAGGGTCGCCTTGACGTTACAGTACTCGCCTTTGAGAAACGCCTTGGCCTCATCATACTGATCCTCCAACCTGCCGAATTTGTTGATGTCCCAGAAGTCTCCAATAGGCGAGGAGACGCGGGAGGAGAGGCGGCGGCACCTGATGGAGGCCAGCCGCCGCCACGGGTGCACGCCGCCCCGTAGCATCACGGAGACGCCGGACAATAATAATGTACCGCTCGTCTGATAGCTACGTCATGGCCGTTGCGTAGGACAGGGATCAAGAAGCACTAGGTAAGACCTGATGGAAAGTAGAGTCACTACTAGGGGTGGATGAAAGTTTGTGGCGCAACTCGCGGTCCGCCGGCCCTCCCCCGTTTTTGCGCAGACGACATGACCCACATCCCGCACAATTAGCCCGCGGGTCGAGCTACACTAATTCAAGTGGCTACCAGAAACCTACGTTTGAATTTTCCAACCCTCAGCACCAGAATTCTTGGCCCGACGCACCCCTAGCCAACACTCGTTGTGAGAAATGGTGGCGGAGCTCAAGCCAGGTCAAGCTCAGTAGGAAGCTGTTGAATTGCTTGGCTTGGTTCGACAGCTTGAGCAAACCTGAGGAGCTAGATTCTCACTTCCTAAGTGGCACAATTTTTGCACTTCTGGCACATTTTGACCCCATCAAGTCCGCTTCTGACCTTCTTGAATCAAGCCTGGTTGAGTGCCCAAGAATTAGGGTGGTCTTGGCTTGTCCCTGAGGCTTGAAGCGCGCCACACATGAGAAAGCAATCTGCTGTCTGTCCCCTGTGGTTTTCGAGAGAGCCGAGCAGGCGCGCTGTAACTCGACAGCTGATGCATGTTGTCTGCAACAGCTGCATCTGAAAAAAAACACCCTAAAAGTAATAGCAAGTACTCTTTCAACGTAAGGAAATGCAACGTGTTGGAGTGATATCCTAGGGCGGACCTTCTTCGAACCCCCGAGTCCTGAACGGACACAAGGAGAGGGAAAGATACTTTTTGTTGCTCTGCTGCACATGCTGAATGTGATTTCTGAAACTGACTTGCTTGAAAATGGTTTGCGAAAATTTTTTTGCATTAAGTACAGCTCATATAAAAAGTTTCTGAAGGACACTCCAGGGTTTGCTCTGTACGACTCTCATCGTCTGTGATAGTGATAAAAACGCGAAGGAAATTATGAAGATAAGTATGAAGTCAGCTGCTTCTTCATCGCTACTGCAACTGAACTGAGTAAAGTGAACAGAACTGAACTGAAGTTACGGAGCCTCCCCCTCCCCGGGTTCTACTTCGCCAGGCCCAGAGGTGGCTGCAGTCCTCTCTAGCCTTGCTCATGTGTGGCTCTCTCGCCTGCGACACAAGTTACGCACGTCGCGTGCGTGCTTGTTGCCGCTCTGCAATTTTTTATAGGTGATGGGGTCCTTGCTTGCAAACGTGGGAAAAATGTCATTTTTTTCCTTCTGTACCTGAGAGAAGTGTAGTGTTCGCCTCATGAGCGCTGTCGGCCAGGAGGACCTTAGCCACCTCAATGAGGAGAAACCCGACGACCAGGACGAAAGAAACGACGAGATGTCCTCGTGGCTGTCGTGCCAGAGGGCCTCTCGCGCCTCGACGGAGGGAGTGACGTCGACGCTGCAGACTCGAGTTGACCATGGTCTTGACTCCGACGAGGCCGAGAGAAGACTCCGCTCGCACGGGTGGAACCAGATTTGTCTGGCGGCACCCGATCCCCTGTGGAAGAAGTATTTAGAGCAGTTCAATCAGCCGTTCATCTTGCTCTTGCTAGTGTCCGCATTCATCAGTGTGTGCATGAGCCAGTTTGATGACGCCCTGTCCATCACGTTGGCGATCGTCATAGTGGTGACTGTTGGCTTTGTGCAAGAATACCGCTCAGAAAAGACCTTGGAGCGCATGAAGGGCCTGTTGCCTCCCGTGTGCCACTGCATCCGAGACGGTTCAGAGGCAGCTCTCTTAGCGAAGTTGCTCGTGCCTGGTGATATTGTTAGACTGGCTATAGGCGATAAGATACCAGCTGACCTGCGCCTACTACAAGTCAATGAATTGGCCGTGGACGAGAGTAGCTTCACAGGTGAGACAGAACCCAAGTACAAGACCTCAGATGCGATGGATCACAGGCAAGAGATGTCCGTTAGTGACATGAATAACATAGCTTTCCAAGGGACTCTAGTGACCAGTGGCAGTGGACTTGGTGTGGTAGTGTGCACAGGAGAAAATTCCCAATTTGGCAAGGTGTTTAAGATGATGCAGGCTGAGGAGCCACCACGTACGCCATTACAGGAGAGCATGGACATTTTGGGCAAGCAACTTACTGTATACTCTTTAGGAGTGATTGGGCTGATTACCATAGTTGGCTGCGTTCAAGGACGCCCGGTCTTGGATATGTTCAATGTTGGTGTTAGTCTTGCAGTTGCTGCAATACCAGAAGGCTTGCCCATCGTTGTCACCGTGACTCTAGCCTTTGGAGTGATGCGGATGGCCAAGCGCAATGCTATAGTCAAAAGACTTCCCACTGTTGAGACCCTGGGATGCGTGGACTGGATCTGCTCAGACAAGACAGGAACTCTTACCTCGAATGAAATGGAGCTTAGCAATATTGTAGGAGCTCCTGACATATTAGGCGACAGTACGGTCATGTCCGCCGCAGAAGGAATGCAGTCCAGACCCGCGGATCTTAACACTGTTTTGGAGGTGGGCGTGGTTTGCAACAATGCTGTGAAGACGGCCACTGAGGTGACGGGCTCACCAATCGAAAAAGCCATTTTGAATGCAGCTCCCACAAGGGCACGAATTGAAGCACAGCTTCAACACAAACGTGTGAGAGAGATCCCCTTCAGCTCAGAGAGAAAAACCATGGCTGTACAGTGTTCAAGAAGGGGCGAGATCCTTTGGTTCGTCAAAGGCGCTGTGGAAATTGTAATGGAACAATGTAAATTTATCTCCGAAAATGATCAGTTGGTGCCCCTGACCGACAGGCACAAGGATAGGTTGCAACAAATCAGCAATTTCCTGAGTGGAAAGGAGTGCAAATATACCTTGGCATTAGCACGGGGACGAGACTTGGCAGAACTAGAACTAGTAGGACTTTTTGCATTCCATGACCCACCAAGACCACAAGCCAAACAATCTATCCAAACTCTGCATGAGTCTGGTGTGAACGTTTGTATGGTAACTGGAGACAGCAGAGAAACAGCAGCAGCGATTTGTGCCAAAATTGGACTGTCAGATGATGATAAGACATTGGTCAGCGGAGCCCAGATCGATAAAATGAGTGATGAAGAACTGGAAAAAGTTGCTACAAATTGTTATTGCTTCTACAGGACAACACCTAAACACAAGGTTCGCATTGTGAAGGTACTTCAGTCACAGCGACATGTTGTTGGGATGACAGGCGATGGAGTCAATGATGGTGTGGCCATAAAGAAAGCGGACATTGGCATATCCATGGGCATAACGGGAACGGATGTCTGCAAAGAGGCGGCAGACATGATCTTGTTAGATGATGATTTCTCTACCATTCTGAGCGCCATTGAGGAAGGGAAGTGCATCTTTTACAACATACGTAACTTTGTTCGCTTCCAGCTCAGCACCAGCATTGCTGCCCTTATGTTGATCTCTTTTTCCACCTTGCTGGACATTCCGAACCCGCTGAATGCAATGCAAATCCTTTGGATCAATGTCATCATGGATGGGCCGCCAGCTCAAAGCCTTGGATTGGAACCAGTGGACCATGAAGTGCTATCCCAACCGCCCAGAAAGAAGAGTGAGCAGATCCTCTCACGCTCTCTTTTAATTAACGTGCTCCTGTCTGCATCTATAATCATAGCAGGGACACTGTGGGTATTTAAAGAGGCTATGGGTGATGGTCACGTCAGTGCCAGGGACACTACTATGACTTTCACATGCTTTGTCCTTTTTGACATGTTTAACGCACTGAGTTCCAGATCTCAGGACCGTCTGATTTTTGAAATTGGCTTCTTTTCAAATAGTTACTTTTGCGTCGCAGTCGCGCTATCAGTCATGGGCCAGTTGGCAGTGATTTATCTCCCACCACTTCAGTACGTATTTCAAACCGAGCCTTTGGCAGCGACTGACTTATTATTTCTCTTGGGATTGTCCTCGTCAGTGTTCATCGCCTGTGAGCTCAAGAAGTTCTTGTGCAGATTAATTGAGGTTGGCAAAAAAGTGAGAGCGCTCGGAAAGCACAAGTATACATCAGTGTGATACATGTCAACTTTGTGATAACAAATAAGAGTAAATAGATTGTGAATTGTACAGGCCCTTTCGTCATAGCAGAGACTATCATACACCAAGCTATCACATCAACTCTCTTTTACAGTAGCAGTTTCAACGTCCAGAAGAAATGTCATCAAACCGTCTTTTGCAGCGATCATCACCATTTAGGAGAAGAGTGCGAAGGCATCATTGATATCGCCATTGCCGCTCAACGTTATTTATTACAGTTTTTCAAGGCCCCATTTTTTTCATTCGCACGGTATGTGCAGCATACAAAAGCTGAATGTTGGCCAGGAAGAAAGGACAAACTACAGCACCGACTGAACACTTGAAGCACAAAGTTGCAAAATACTCGTACAATGACCGGGGATTATAAGCAGCGAGCTGACGTGAAAAACTGCGACTCAGAATCAAACCTCCATGCAGAAACTCTCTACCGTAACAATTCTCCTCGTGTCAAAGATTGCACTGCTTACCGAATATATACTTTAGAAAAAAACGACTACCGTTGCAGAAAACTAGGGACTCCTGGAGGGAAACTGTGCTACAGACATTGACGTCCGACTGCACTTGTGTTCGAGCATTCAGGGTACTCTGCAGTACTCAGGTGAATATTCCTCTCGGCCTAAATACAAGAGAGTTGTGACGTGGCCTAACCTAACGTAATCTGAAGGTCAGGACGAGAATGAATAATACCTTCATGTTAGTTTACTTCTCTGACAGTCTCAATTGGTTTCGACCCGCTGCTCCAGATGTTTCTGCAGCCGTAGTACACACTTCAGGAATGCTGCCGGCAGTTGAAGTGGCCCGTGTCGCTATCCAGGCTAATTCCGCGCACCCAGTACACCCAGTACAGGTGGTGTTTTTTTTCATTTCGTACCATAAGTAAAATCCACGGGGATGACTTCACTTCCTGAGCTGTACTAAAACGTATTGAGGCTGAATTTTGATGTGAAAGGTGTAGATGCGATGCCTGGGCATATTGTTGAGCACGGAGGTTTAATGTAGCCGCCCATTAATGCTTCACTGCTCAAAGGACAGCCACCTGGAGAGGGAGGCATGCCCAAGAAGCTTGCAATTTGACATTTTGATTGGACAGAAGTTGGTGAAATTGGCTTAAATTACTAAGAAACCCTGAGAGGTCCTCAGCAAGACTCACTCAGGCGTTCGCAAGGAGCAGGGCGAGGCCGGAGATGACCCGGGTATGAAGTCACTGGCGGCAGAGCAAAGCCACTTCTGACTAGCACACAGAGAGAGACTTACGTTGTGTGCCCTCATCCTGAAGGATCTGATGGAGGAAGAGGAGCTGGATATGTCTAAGGAGGTTCCAGAGTAGAATGTAGTCTATGCTGATGAACCCAACTTTCTGATGACAAATTCCACAGCCGACGCAGTGACCGTGTGATTGCGAGGACTGTAAAACATGCTACTGGGGTGCAAGTATTAGCCTTCTTGGCCAGGAATGCCCCCACCCCCGACTGTCAACGAGGCCAATGACCAACGAGCTGAATGCACCGGCGTATTAGGCCTTCACGGCGAGTGTAAAGCGCGTAGTGTCTTACACAGGGGCAATTTTGCATTCGGAACAGGGCAAGTACCGCAATGCTGCAACAATAGCATGCATGTTGTAGCCTTGTAGCATGTTGTAGCCATGTTGTACTCCTGTAGCCTTTGGCTACAGGACAACTTAGGGAGTTTCACTTCTAGCCTAACTACATGTAGCCAGATAGCTCCCCTGATTTTAATTCACTTGATTCACTTCATTTGGGGATTGATGTAAACTATGGTGGTCAAGACATTGCTCAATTTTGAGAACATTGTGAAACCCTTTTTCAGAGAGATACACATACACATTAGCACATGAATCGTAAACTTACTTGGAACGTATCAGGGTTGTTTTTGAAGAATTTTTATTGTCCCTCCAGAGGATTATTATTTCATGTTATGATAGGAATTAGTAATTAAGAATAATGTTAGCAATGTTCTCAGCGTTGATAAAAGGCTACATTTGCGGCTGCTTGCAGATAAGCCTGGCCATAAAAGTAGGAGAGCAAAGCCTGTTGACCGTTCACTGTGTTGGGAAACTGTTGTGGCGTCAACTGCTGTTGAGCCAATGATGCCTGTGCTGGTGCCACGATTGGAACTTGGTGAATGGACGGTGTTGAGATTGTCGAGTAAGATGGCAAGACTGCGGCACGTTTGGCCGATTTAAAGCTGGTATGGCAGCTTGGAGCATTCTCTTCTTCCTCCTGCTTCTCGGCAGTGTTCATGTTACGTTTCCTGTTGTTGTTGACGAAAGTGAGGTCATTGGTACCTGGTGGTTCCGGCTCCATGTAGGCGACCGCGGTCGTTGGCGTCGGGACAAGCAGAGTCGCACTAGTGGAAGCAATATCTGAAGGAGGAAAAGCCGGAATAAGCTGGCAGTAACATTTTAAGTTTAGACGGATGAAGTTCCAAGCCTAAAGCACCAAGACGGAGCACCACTGCCATCTACTCCTCGTCGACATGACTCATTTACACCGAACATGCATAATTGGTGACTCTTATCGCCTATCAAATACCTCATTATTGCTGGTACAAACCTTGTTGCTGAGGGACGTGACTGTTAGTCTGGTAAGCCGCAGATAGCAAGCTGACCGGCGAGGCAGTCTGAAAAGAGGGGGCAGCCGGAAATGTGGCTGCAGCCATGGACTGCTGCTGTTGCCGCCAGAGTGCCGCTGCTGCCATAGCCGCCTGTTGTTGTTGCTGCTGGTGTCTAATGCTGGTGACGAGCTCGCTCCTCAGTCTCTTGTTGTTCTTGCCAGCGTTGATGACGAGCAGGCGGAGGTGGGTGGGTGGATGGAAATACTTGCAGTTGGTCCTAGTGCAGCCTCCGCGCTTGCTGCTGTGGCTGAAAATGAAGTCATGGCACGAGACCACGTAACCGTTGGCTAGGACGTGTCTCAAGACGTGCGGCGGCGGATGCGCAAACGAGCATGCCGCTACGGTTCCAGCATCGTCACCACCGCCACAAGGTCCTCCACGGTCGCCTCCGGCCCCTGAAGGCCGTAACACCGACGGACACACTGGCAGCTGCAGCCAAGTATTGTCCCGCTCCTTCTCGCACAAGAACGTCATGGTCACTAAGGAATATAATCTTCGAACGGGAGTCGGTTTCCGCTTTGCCGCCAAAGACCATGATAACATGTAAAAGCATCCTCTGCGTTCCACACGCTAGACACTACGGACGTAGGAATATGTAGTAGGACAGAAGTACATGCGATACGAGGTAAAAACTGCAAGAAGCGAGCTCATACTGTAGAGACACACGCCACCCCACGACCCCGCAATGATAAGGAAGAAAATCTTGAATGCGTCTCTTTCTTTCTCTTAGTAGAGAATATGAGTCTCAACAGATAGCAATGCTTCATTAGTCCACCCTAGTCGTCGTCTGCATTTCCCTTCGCACATTTTGCTGCTCTCTTCTTCTCCATCAATAAATTTCAGGATGAAATGATATTTTTATATTATTTCACAGGAACAGCATAATATATTGAAAATGCATCAGATATCAGGTCATTGACATATCAGTCATAATCTTCTTTTGTGATCTGTCTGCCATCTGCATCTATAACAGCCTGCAGCCTCTTGGGGATGGACGTGATCAGTCGCTTGCAGAGCACCTTGTCTGCATTGATTTCCTGCCACTTCTGCTGTATAACACTCTTCAAATGGGGCTGGTTCTGCATCCCTACCTCCTTCATCCTCTCCTTCAGGATTGACCACACCTGCTCTATTAGCCACAAGAGACTTTTTACAATCAGAGTTCATGTTGGAGAGCAAAGTCAAACATATCAAGTAAATGTGTACCACCATCTGCGTCTGTAGAAAAGGCTGACCAAGTTCATTCCCAACAGGTCGATGCATACAGTGGGGGATGAGGATGGCAGGCATGGTGAATTATGACTGATATGTAATTTACCATGCCATTATCTGCTTTATTTTCAATGAATTATGCTGTTCCTGTGAAAATATCATTTCATCCTGAAATTTGCTCGGTCACCCTTCAGGTGGCGAACATAAGCCTCTGTCACAGCGTCGAACGTCGGAAGCTATCACGTATACGTATCTGATGTCCTCTCCAGCAGGGAATTCAAAAGCGATCAAGGCGGTCATTAGATCGGCGATTGCACTCTTTGATCGCCCGATCTTATCGTTGCCATATGGTCGTAGATTGGGAGTTGATTGTCCCTAAACGATCATAGTCGTGGCGATCACTGATGCACATGTTGTGGTCAAACAGGATACAAAATAACTGGTAACCTGTTCTTACGGGGGCTTCCAACTCCTTTTAATTGTTAATGTTTTGTCAGAAGTTATCATATATTTTTCTTGTGTTTTGCATCTGTCAGAAGATATACGTATAAGGATGAAACCAGCTGCAGCGCCATCTAGCGAGTGTTTTATAACTATATTATGAAAATGATCGCCAAGGTGATCGCCACTGCCACTGTTTGATTGCCGCTCTTTTATTGCCGATCTGATCGTCGCCACATGATCGCGACCCCGATCGGCGGTCACAAAAAAATGATCGCTTCAATACCTTCCTCCAGCATCTCGTCTCAGCTCTTGGCGGGGGGAGGACATGGGGCTCTCCCCACCGCTTTGGAGTGCACCTCAGTCAGAAAGCGTTTTAAAGTCAGCACTTGGTGAAATAGCTGGAAATTCTGACTGAAGAGTTCTAAAAAATTTAAAAATGTCTTCAAAGGCAAATTTGAGGTACAGTCCTGGCCGTAAGTAATTGCGTCGGACATGACGGCACCTCTTATGTTGTACTGAAACATGTTGAAGTGGAATTTTGATATGGAACGTGTAGATGTGATACTGGGACACAATGTTCAGTACACAGGGTCAATGTCAAGGCTGCCCATTTTGGTGCTAGAATGCTCAAAAGAAGGTCACCTGGAGGGGGGGACACGCCAAACAGAACAGAAATATGGCTTTTTGAGGAAGTAAAAGTGGATGAAATTGGCTGAAATTTTCATGGAAGAATCTAGACCCAAAGGGAGACATTTTCCAGTGGGATTCTTTCCCCAGGCCCTCCGGCGCCATGAGCAAGCATGCAAAAAACCCGTGTCCGGGTCGCCACTCCAGGTGGCCTCCTTTTGAGCAT
>JAAUXU010123227.1_pt1 | contig 76234 bp, 100 predicted proteins | sample 7278151 | NCBI WGS metagenome assembly JAAUXU01 (sample SAMN14350113, study PRJNA611818) | marine sediment metagenome | isolation source: surface marine sediment (1.8m) | place: French Polynesia: Moorea | collected 2018-08
CATGAGTTTCACCCAACTTTGTAGACTTTATATTATAACCTAAAATGAAAATTGCTAATAACTTTTTAGGATGTCGGCTAATTTTTCAATTTTTTTTTATGTTACTACCTATATCCATGCCATCAATACCCAACTCTTTCCAGAAATGGGTCCTGTCACTTCATTAATATCGCAGTCTACCGGCACTGTGTTACCCAACGTATTTCTATAACTTGACTTCCAGCTGGCCACTTTGGAAGTTCCCAATGGCAGTGATCTCTGGCCAATCGGAGACCACTTTGGTGGCATCAGAAGTTGATGCTGACCTCCAATCGGCGTAGCCGGTCTGCCAATCCTTATGCCGGTAGAGCAACCTGCCTTGAACCTCGACACCGGAGGTTCCTGCACATAAATGTGATCGATTGGTGTTGGTACTAGCATGAACAAAGAAGGAGGTATATTTACCATGAATTATCTGTGCATATTGCTTCAAGCTGCAGGAGTAACGGAATTTTAGTTCAGTCCGAGACCATTTATCAACCTAGAATGAAAAATGCTAACAACTTTTTAGGCTGTCGGTTAATTTTTCTAAGTTTTTGATATTTTACTACTTACATCCATGCCATCAATACTCAACTCTTTCCAGAAATGGGTCTTGTCACCTCATTTGTATTGCAGTCGACCGGCACTGAACTGCGCACTTGACCAGTGGGTTTAACAATATGTCTGGAACTCAAGCTTGCCAAACAACACTTTCTTGTAATAAATGCTTTAGACCACTAGCAGTTAAATCATCATGAGAAACCGATGTCGTCAATGTTGGAGTGAATCGGTCTAATCCGAAGCAATGCCAAAGATTTCTTTGATCTCATGCACAGAACTGTGTTTAGCGTCTGATCTCATGAACGTGCACTGAGTCAGTAACTAGGTCAGGTTAGATTTGTGGGCACAATTTTTGGTGGTTTTTTTCTACAACTTGAGTTCTGTAAAGTGCGTTTGGGGGCATATTTTATAAAATAAATATTTTAGAGGATATGAGAGGCTTTCCCAAATGGTCATCAACAGTAGGGGAGATATGAGTTACGATGTCCGAAAGTACGTCGACCAAATTGTTTTTTATTCAAAGTTGCAAGGGACAGTTTGCGGATTTTGAGCATGCAAACCATTAAAAAAAACAGCGTTGAGAGAGTTTAAAAGCAGTTTTTTAATGTTCAAACGATAACCACAGTCATTTAACTTAAGACTGGTCGGGAGATCCCCCAAAAGTCAGTCAGACTAGACAACCGTGGTCACTCTGTCTTTTCTGTCTGCTTTCATGCCTAAGAACAGCTCATTGGTGATGCTTCTCGTCAATGCAAACAAGACCTTGACCAAGATGGACTCCAAGAAAGTCTCACATTCATTTGAGGCAACTTTGCATCTGGCGGGGAGCTTGAAAGGTCAGGAGTGACAATCAGTGAGGGTAAAACCAAGGTTGATGCAATCACTGAGACAATTCCAGCTGCTCAGGGGATGAAGAAAAAGTGCAGCAGCACTTTGGATTCTTGACCAAGGTTCGGATTCAATGCAGACAAAACTGTCAAAATCTTGGCAAACATTCCAAGAGCCCCCGCTTATGCTGCTAACCTCTGGTCTTTGCTGACTTTGAAACGTGCCTTCAGCACTTACAAGATCACGTTGGATTCACAAATTCACAACCTGCTACTCTTTTCACCATAGAGAATGAGGAATAATAGCCAGAAAGGTAGGTAAATCATTTATTGCACTTAAAACAGTGAAACTCTCTATGTTGGCGGGAGAAGCTACAGTTCTGCGCAAGAACTGATCTATCACATTGTCGTTGGCACGAGAACAAGGCAGTTGATGCACTACAGCAGTGTTTTACAAGCTTTTAATCTTCTTACACTAGCTGGTTTTTGCCAGCTACATCTGTCATCTGGCGGATCCAACATCGACCAGCGCAGTCCTCACTCAGTCCATCACTCTTCCCTCTCGGACTCTTCGGCTATGGCATCAGTCTTCCTCTTCCGCTTCTTGACCTTCTTCAACTTCTTGCTCACACTCTTGTCGTCGTCATCACTGCTGATCGGCATCGGCTTGGGCAACGTCTCCGGCTTCACCACCTCACTGGTTCCATTCCCCAACTCGTCCGGGTAGATATAGTCATAGTAGTAGTAATAGTAATACTCATACTCTTGATCGTCGTCAGTGATGTTGGTCTTTTTTGCTTCTTTGCGTTTGTCGCCATCTAACTTTGGGTGGAGTTCAACTTTGTCGCGACTTTTCAACGTTCTCGAGTAGCTCCCTTGACTCTCGGCCTGCGACATCAGCTTCTGCCCGTACCAGGGCTTCCCATTGATCATCTTCTTCATGGTGTCTTCGGTCTGGAGGTTGGGGACCCTGAGGACGCTTTTCTCGTTCACGTTGCTCGGCAATGCACGGCGATCTGAAAGGTTTGACACAGGTACTTGTAAGTACTCTCGATATAATAAAAGCCCCTGGTACAACATGTATGCAGCGTTCATTCTCCGTCACAAACTGGACCTCGATTAGTGTCAAGAATGAGACAGTGTTGTGAGACATGCAGATCCTCACCTGAGCCTATCAAGGGAGATTTCTCCTGGCTGTTGCCCATCAGAGTGTTGAACAACTTGATGGGGTCCACGCTCTGATCGTCCTCCACCTCCTCTACTTCAACAGTGTCTTCCACCGAGGCGGGATAGATCACGTCGTCACTGTCCACGACCTCGCTGCCGTCCTTCCTGAAATACAAAGCTATTCACAACGTCCAACTTGGATACATTGCACCACGCACCTGTTCAGTACGTACGAGTACGGCGACTGCTTCTCTCGCTGCTGCTTCTTGGAGAACAGGTTGAGGTGGACCAAGACCTTCTGCTTCTCGTGGTCCTTGTTGCTATTACCACCCATTGGGTACACGTCCAGGCCAATGTTCACAGGCTTCTGCCTCCCCTCCTTGGGAAGCGGTTTGTCAGCGAACTCTTCTTCAATCAGTTCGTTCGGGTCCTGGTACACTCCACTTTCGAAGTCATATCCGTGTGCCTTGGCCTCCTCGAAACTGCTGAAGGTCATGACGCCTTCGTAGATGTCATTAGGGACGCTGGCCTCCTCGAAGTCATCAGGGGTGAGGTTGTAGTCCAGGATGGGACTCTTGGCCTTGAACACCGGGTTCTTGTCCCTGTAGGTGTCGCTGAGGAGGTGAGGAGGCTGGGCGAAGAAGCTGTAGTCACTGGGATTGATCACAGATGGACGATTCTTCTCCACGGGCCGAGGAATCACGGGCGGGTGATCATTCTTGTCCACGGGTCCTCCTCCAATGGGCCGGCGGAAGTTGGGCTCCTTATACTGATAGCCTGGCGGTCCCGACGGAATCGACTGGCTCAGCTGGTCAATGGTCTTGACCACTCCCGGATTGTGCACGACGTCCTCCTTTTCGTACGGACTTGGCGGAAACCGCTTGTAGGAAGTCCCAGGACCAAAGGGACTGTACAGGGACGTCTTGCCATCAAAGATCTCTGGCCCAGGAGCGAGTTCCTGAAACTTGGCATCCTTGAATTTGCTCTCGACTACAGGAGGGATCACGTGGTCATCGTCGTAGGTCGGACCCTTGGGAAACTGAGGGTGATCCTTGAAACCAGTGCTGTCCTGTGGATCGAAGTAAACGGAGGGGAAGAAGGAAAACTCCTCAAATTTGGGTCTCTTCTTAACAGGACGTCGGTCCCCAGGTGGTGGAAGTGGCGGAGGGATGGGACCAAAATGCTCGTTGACATCGTCACTGAGATCATGTGAGTAAAAGTTGTTTTTAGCCCGGTACGGGCGGTCATCGAATTCAGCTGGAATCTGGCCAATATGCTCGTCGACGTTATCACTGAGATCATCGGAGTAAAAGGTCTTTTTAGGCTTGTAAACTGGTGGCCTTGGCCTCGACCTAGGGATGCTACCAAATTTTTCAGGGACTCTTCCAGGGTGTGACCTCAGGTGAGGCCTCTTAAGCGGCCTCGGAGGTGGCCTTCGCCGCGGTCGTGGCGGGGGCTGTGGCCTCTCAGCGAAAATGTCGGGATCGCTGTTGTAGTTGACCTCGAATTCGATGTGAGGGTTGTAGCTTTCTTCTCGGGGAAACTCGTTCTCGATGAAGACGGCGATTCCGTCCACGAATCCAGGATCGTAGGATCCTCCTTCGCCTCGTCCGGGACGATCGTCGACGAAGTCGGAGTCGTAGGACTCGCCAAAGCCCCTGCCGAGTCCGCGATCGTCGTCCATAAAGCTGGGGTCGTAAGACCCGTCGTCCCTGATGAGCGACCCCTCGACGAAGCCGTGATCGTATGAATCTGATCGCCGAGATCCGAGCTTGGGCTTCCTCTGGTCAATGTGTGAAATGATATCCTGGATGCTTCCGGAGTCCGGAGGATGAGTCACGCCGGGAATGTTGACTCCTTTGTGTTTGGGAGGAGGCCTTCTGATCGGCGACCTCGGCTTCGACTGGACGTTTTCGCGGTCGTTGCCAAGGGGAGGCACTCTGTCCTTGAAGATGTTCGGGGGAAAGTTTGGTGGATCATGACTGACTCTCCTGGGGAAGCCCTTGAACTTGCTCCGAAATTCCTGGTCAATGATGCCTTGGACGTCTTTGTAGCTGTGATCGGACTTCTCCTGTGAAAAATCCTTCATCTGTCTCTTCCTCTTTTCCCTGAAGTCATCGTCCGCCTCCTCGTCCAGACGCCTACTGGGCATTAGGGGAAAGTGCAAAATCAGCCTCGAAGCCAATGACGTCCAACTACACGTTCAACTCACCTCATATAGTGGTATTGCCTTCTCCTGTCATGATACGGCGGTCTCGGGGGTCTCTCGAGGTCCATTCTTCTTTTGTACATGAACTGATCAGGACCTCTTCTGTTCACTCCTTGTGGCGGACGTCGAGAGTGGCGGGGAGGAGGATGAAACCGAGGACCTCCTGAAGGAGGACCAAATCTCCTGTTACCGAAGTGAGACGGCGCAGGAACTCTGGAGATCACGTTGGTAGAGGTCAAGTCTTCAAGAGTGCCGTCTTCCTCCTCTTCCTTGTCCCCCTCCTCCAGGAGGGAGTTATCCAGGTCAAGGTCACCTTCAGTGAGAGTGGCATTCTGAACAATGGAGCTGTTGGATATCTGATAGATGTTTGCATAGGGTTGAGCAACGCTCTGATGCGACACGCCCAGCAGGTTCAGGGGCTTGTAGGGCAGCTGGAGGGGCTGCTGGACCACAATGATTGTTGGAGACTGATCCTCCCCCTCCTCCTTCTTCTCTTCCTCCTTGTCTTCTTCCTCGTCAGGATTGGTCTGGATGATGACCTGGATCGACGATTTTCCAGCCATCTGCTTGCCCGGCGGGGCCTCGTACACCTCTGCATAGTTGCTGGGGTGAATCCTGAAACCGATATGGCAAGTGATGAGCAATGCGACCCCTTGACTCCGGTCACCCTTGAGAATGCTTTACACAGGTCTGGAGTTAGTGCATGAAGAGTTGGGAATCAGCATCTCAAGCTGCAAGTTCTTCTAGTCTTTGCCTGAGCATGCTTGGATCTCACGTAAAAAGGCAGGGAGAGAGAGGATCATGGATGGACCCAACAAAGTCACTTCAGGGCCGGCATTCAGAGGCAGCTGGATCGTGTGGTGGTCCTGGTGTCAGTCCGAGGTCAGCTTAGTCTTCAGCTATTCACGTGCGGTACGCACACCCCTCCCCGGCGGTCACAGTGCTAACTACGCTGTCTGGCTTGTTCTGGTCCGAGCAGAACTGTGTCTTGGACCACGTCCAGCTGTCGTCCCTGACTGGCGGCCCCAAGTTCAAATGGCATGCCCTCTTTTGACGTTGGTTCGTGTCTGGGAGTCTTTGTGACTCACGTCAGTGATGTCCGTTGCATGCTTTTTTTTAATGTGTACTGTGCAAGTTCTGAACCTCACACGTGCAACAGTTGCTTGTGTTAGCAACAACTGCATAGATTAAAGGGGGCTTGAGTTATGTACACGGTGTCAGTGTTAAATAATGGTTTTAGTGAAAATTTTCTGGTTTACTTTGTCTGGTCCATGGGCTTGTTTGGTGCCCTTGGCGGCGGGCCCGGGTAGGGAGGCCCGGGTACCCGGTGCAGGAAGGGGAAAGGGGGCGGGGGGATGTACCGGGGGCGATGAAAGCGTCGACGAGGAGGAGGCCTGCGGTAATCAATCCGGGTCTCCGGGTACCTTCTCCTATTTGGAGGTCGCTGATAATCCCGATGGCGGCGTTGGGGTGGCGGTTGAGGTGGCTCCTCCTCCAGGTCTTCCTCGAAAGTGTGGTCAGAGTAGAAGAATTCGACGTCAAAGTAGTCGTCGTCGCCGCCGATGTCGCTGTCGCCGTCGCCCTCGTCGCCGTAATAAAAGTAGTCGTGGTCAGCAGGGTCGAACCTCCTCTGCGATGAAGTGTGCCTCCGAGGCTGAAATGGGTTTGCTGTTTGAGCCACAAGCAACTCAGCTCGTCCAACTTTGGCCTGACTCTTGTGTTCGACTCACTCGATACATACGTTCGTCTCCCTCATGCGCATATCTCACCTCGTCCTTTGGCACGACCACCAGGGGCACCAGGAAGGGCGTCTTGCTGTGCCTTCCTTCGGATCCGAAGTCAGATCTGAAATCAGCTTCTGCTTCGTCATCAACGTAATCGTCGTCACCCTCTTCCATGGGGATGGGGATGTAGGCGACGTAGTTGGACGCCTCGGCCGAGGTCTGCGGGGCAGGCTTGGGCAGGGCCTCGACGGCAGCCAAGTCCAGGCTGCTGAAAGAAGGGACAGTGAAGTGCATCGCGTGCCGGCCCACAACTCTTGCACTACACATTGTCATGCTCTTTTGTCATCGTATCACAGCTGCCCACAGTCGACCCAAGCATTCATATCTCTCTCACCCATCTACGAAGAATCATTAATGAGTGGAGGTAATTAATTATGGCTCTTTAGCGAATTAATCCTCTTCTTCCGGGATCACTGCTTACTTCCGTCATGTGACAATTTGAGGAGTTTTTGGAGAAAGATGTGGCCAATGCTCCTTCACAATCGGTTGTGATGACGCAAAAATTGGGGCCCAGCTGAAAAGTTATAACTGTCAAAGATTACAGCGCATTAACCACAAAGGGAGGCCTGGATTAGGCCTGCGGGGAAGCTGGGAAAGGCCCACCGTCGCACAGCAAAGGCTGTTTACGCTGAGAAAGTCAGAAGACAACTGCAGCATGACTTTTGTAATTATTCACACTACGGTAAATTACCTATTTAGTCACAAAATTTGCTTGCCCAGGGAGGCAGAATTAAGAGAATGTAAATATGTTCGCACGTTAATAATTAGAATTGTTAGAGCAGTTCTGTGTCTTGAGTCTTGGCCACGAGTGCAATTTACAAGGGCATCACTTGGATCGACCTTGCCTGGCTCCTCACAAGTGGAAAGATTGGAAGTGCATCAACTTCCATCAATTCCAAAATGTCCATGATGACATAAAGCCGATAAGATGAACTGAAGAGTATTATATAGTAACACAAGGATCAGTATTGCATCAGACGAAACGTGAAACAGGTAATTTACCTTCATGCGAATTATTAAAAATTGATACGTTAAAGAGGCTTTCACTGCGCAACCTTGAGCGCAGGCCCAAACCGTGTCATCATCTATGCTAGAGGTGGGACGGGCCGGAGGCCAGCTCGAGCCAGCACGTTCCAAGAAGCTGATTCTGCAAATTGCAAAATCATCAACCTTATGTTAAGATTGATAGACCATTGCTGTGTCAAGTTCTGGACCCGAGTGAGGAATCTGAGTGTGATTCAACAACATAATAGCAAATAACGAATAAAAAACAAAACAACAACAGGTCAAGTCGGACGAAAAAGAGGATCTGTCTCCAGGGAAACCTTGTTCAATAGTCCCATGCAATGCAAATGCTTATGTTATAAGCAAACTTTCTGTTAAGTCGGCTCTTTGCCATGTTTTCCTGGACCCGCACGAACGCTTTTATGCATTTTAGAAAATTTTGACAGCCGGTAAAATCATCACTCCAGAACCCACCCCTAATCCCAACCTTGCTTTGCGCTTCGTTCTCAGAAAGTCACACATTTAGGTTAGGCCTAATCCTGAGCTGTTCATCATGGCCAAGAGGCCCATTTCCAGGAAGATCCGTGGGCTCATCATTGTTGGGCTCATCATCAGTTCTTGTCCTCTGGGTGCGGATGGTGGACCTCTGGCCCTTCCCAGCTGCTCCTCCGGTCTGTGGCGGGATAGTTGCCACTGGTAAGTCAATTGCGGATGATTACAAACTGTTGGATGATGACTTTGTATTTAACTTCTAGCAGCAGCTGTGTGCAAGCTGAAGGACTGCCTGAGTCCAAAGTTTTGCTGGGACATGATGGCAACTTGTGGTTGTGGACGTGCAGTGTTGGACTGTGCAGCGCTTCTTCTTTCTCCACACATTTGCATTGGCAACAATTGGTCAAGACGTACGAATGCAGTGATTCTGTACTCGGATGACCGAAAATTGACCTCCCCAACTGTCCCCAGCAAATATACTTGTGTCCTACTTAACGTCAATTACTTATACTGTTGATGATTCTTCATGCACCGGTGAGGCAGATCTTTAAACTTGGATGGACTGAGATCATTGTGGAGTCTGTGTGTAGACAAAACAACGTAGCTTTCAAATGTTGTAAAGTTTCTATTGGTGGAAAGTTATAGGTGCAACGCACACCAAAAGATAGGGACGCCTAATGTTTTGCTTTGCACTTGGGCCTTTTTCTTTCAAGACATTTTCTACAGTCTCACTTGGTGACTCCATGAATGGTCTAAAGTCAAAAAAAAGGACGTCCGATTTAGCTCAAATTCTAGATGGCGACAAAAAGACAGTGGGACTCGCTCAAGAGTCGAGAATTCATGGGTGTCGTCATATCTTTGTGCTGGTTTGGAGTCGTTCCAGAAGAGATGAGGATCAGCAACTTCTTTATGTCCCTGACAAACCCCCGTTCCTGCTTTCACCTGCGACATGTTTATGAGTCGCCCTGTGCATGCAAACTTGTACAGGGTGGAGCAGAATGTTGGAGGCCTCGGCCGTCGCCCACATCTGGACGACGTCGCACTGGCTGCTGCTTCAGCTCCACCCTGTGCCCGACCCCAAACGTGCTGCGATGTTGAAAGAACTTGCCTGCTACGATTATTTGGCACTTGCGTCATCACTGAAGCACTCGAGCCCTGGCTGAGTGTCTGGTTGTGACCATTTGACTGGTCCTTGATCACTTTGTCACTGAAGTTGGTCAAGAGCTTCCTGTGCCCAGCGAGTCTCTCCTGATTGGTCACGCGCGGCCACATGACGTCGTCGTAGGCCTCGGAGACGCTCATCAAGTGGACGACAGCTGAAATCACCTGGAAAGACGCGTGATTGTGAATATGTTCTTGTCATCCCCCCCCCCTTTTGCTCCGCACCAGGAGTGACGCGGTCATGACTGCCACGCCCGTGATGACCCTTTTGCAACAGCAGCACCTGCAGAACTTGGTCACGTCTTTCTCGCTCGAGTTGGTGCCCGGTGCCATCATGATGTCGCCCTCTCATCATTCCTCCACATCATGGAAGAAACCTGCGAGCGAGAGAGAAGAGCTCAGCACCATCCTGACCTCGTGCAGCTCGCAATTTGCAGCGTGAGCCAATAAACATCCCCCTCCCCCCCTGGTCGCAGACCGATTCTTTGACGTGCACACGTCCCACGTCAGGTGTCATTTGTTCCAAGAGAGGAGAAACCTTTTGTGCTCTCAGCACGCGCGCTAATTGCATCCAGAGTCGTCACTTGGTCCAAGTCCTCATTTCTGCTGCCATCGACGTGGCTCAAATGAAATCAGCACTGACTGCGATTTTCACCCGGCAGAATGGAGCAACTCAGCCAATCTTGTCTGGGTAGAAATCGGCGAGAGATTTGACTACAAAAAGAAGTTGGCCAAAAAGTCAGCATCATTGGTCTTACGCAAGATCCAATTCAAGCTCTGCTGGCACAGAAAAGATGAGAATGAGGATTTTTCCCTCCAGCCACAAGAATGCACTTTAAAGCAGACGCTGGATTATTATCCGTTGTAAAGCTAAGACTATTTCAGACTCTGTCCAAGGATCGGACTCACATAGGTCAGAGTATTTGAGTCCCAACAAAATTCTTAAACAAAAAAAGTTCATGGACTCACTCAGGAGCCAAAATGTCAGTAACGGCGAATCTTTCTCAAGATCGAGTGGCCTTAAAAAAGTAGGACAAGTTTGCCAAGGATCAGTTTGAGCCATGGGAGAAAATCCGCAGCCCTGATGAAACGGGATTCTGCGTCTCAAATAGTCTGGATGCAAATTCGGCCACAGATGGCGGCTTCAGCACCTGGTCCGAGCCCGCCAAGAACAAAAAAAGGTGGCTGAGGTTTTCACTCACCTACTTCATTTGTTGTGCGCATCCCAGATTTCTCTGATCTATAATTGTCTCCTATTTTTCTGCCTCTCCCGAGCGCAACAGTTACGTCCCCTGGAAAAGCCTGGCAATTTCACTCTGCCGTGTGAGTCGCAAAAAAGGAGGCCGCTTCACAGGCTCAGACGCAGAGTGAGGTCACGGCGGGCGCGCTTTTCAGCCTCATACTTCCAAATACTCTTTCTTACTCAGGAAGCACGAGAGGGTTGAATAACTGTTGCTTGAGCGTTTTCTCTTCTCGCCACGTCTTCCCAGGTCGACGCCGTCGGACCGACTGCCGTAGGAGCACAGGCACGGGGAGAGAGTGTGCACGCACTTGCGCGCGCGCCGGCGCCCGCACTCGTGACACACACTGGACGTGAGTGCGCAGAAGCACCAGAGGAGCTCAAGTCCTGCCTCAAATGCTGTACACGTGGAAGAAGATATTGCATGTCCAAGTGTCGTACCTGATGCCGTAGTTTTTCGGCTCTACTCATGTCATGTACTGCGGTGTGCGAGAGCAAAATGCGAACTACATTTGCGCGCTGCAAACATGCCCGTGTTCATCAAGATCAACATGGTCCAGAAGGAGTTCAGCTTTAGATGTTCATTAGGACTGTCCTCAGACCTTGCTTAAGGTTCAAAGCGGCTGCCACCAGCCATCACTCACCATGGCCTCGAGGTGCGCACGTGGTCCTCGGACATGGCAGCCCACTCCCGCTCGACAAAGGCCTTCAGGTCGTCGACATTCGGGTGGGGGACAGCACAGGCCTTGCTCTCGACAAAGCCTCAGATGCCGTAGTCGAGGGGCGCGCAGCATCAGGCGAGGATGGGGGCCAGAAGTTGGATGGCCAGAAGTCGGCAAGATTCTCCCGGCACCACTCTTGGACAACTTTGGCTCTATGTCCCGGAGCACCGTCCTGCCGCCAGCACTAGTTGCTGTCCGGGTAGGTGGCGTCCAACCACGGCTTGATGGTGTTCTTCAGCACATCCAGGTACTCCTTGTTGCCCCCACCCTCAAGCCCTTTGGGAACTAGCATGGCGGCATCCTCTTGCCATCCGAACAGACAACGCCGAGCATCATGGCAGAAGCCGGGTGCTTCGTCTCGCTGACTGGGGGCACCTCCTCAACCCCGTAGGTGAGGTAGCGGTCGTTCCTCGCGTTCCGGCTCTGGTCCACGGTCCAGTTCTTCTTGTCAGAGAAGACCAAGACCCCAGACGAGGGCTTCTTCTTGAGCCACGAGGTGAGCTTCTTGCCACGCTCGACCCTGCTGTTCTTGGCCGAGGCAGACAAGAGCTGACGCCTCCGGCGCACATGAGAGTGCATGCCGAACTTGCCCACGGCTTTCCTCACTGTCCAGTCGCTGATGTTCAGGTCCTTGGCCAGCTTCCTCATGGACCTCGTGTGGTCGGCCTCAATCTTGGCCGAGAGGTCCACGAGGAAGTCGTCATTGACCACCTTGTTGTGGCCACTGCTCCGAGTCTTCCTCTCGAGGCTCTCACCGGCCTCCACCCGTCTTCTTGACTTTCATTCCAAAACTTTCCGGTGTGACGACCAAAAAAGATTAAAAAAAACCCTGTCCAGGCTCACAAACGGTTGCGGTTTTTTCTGTGCAGGATGGATGCCTTTTTGCCTGCCTAAACACAAAAAAGTGCAAGTTACAACAACTTAAATCAATGCGTTCTTTATTGACGAATGCTGAGATATGACAAATGTGACGGACTTTGCAGTGAACTGAGTGACTTTTTTGCAATACTTCGTTTACAGGGTGACCCTTGGCAAGAAATGAACCCCAGTACCCATGAGTCGAGAGGTGCAGGACGCCTCCAAGTTCTTGGGGGAGTCAACGGTGATGCCGAATATGTCAGAGGAAATGTCAACAATTGAAGTATAGTAACTCTGCTAAGTGCTTCGACGGTCGAGCATCCCTGACTTTTGTACTAATTTAACTTCTGTATTCATGGTCACAAGACCTCAGTTGGGAGCTTCGGGGCCCAAGAGGCCGCAACTACTAAGAATCTGTCAGTTCGCTTCAACTGTTTGACTTGAGTCATTAGGTCTCAGGGGTGACCTCGTCCTCCACGGGCGTGACCTCGCCGGCCACGGCTGCGACCTCGCCTACAGTGTCAGGAGAGGCCTCGTCTGACGATCACCGTCACAATGTCCAGAAACCAGGGATTTAGAGACATTTGGTCTACTCGATGAAACTAAACAACTGAAACATAATGAAAGCCTCAGGGTTGGAAACGAATTGTCCTACAATTGGATTGGGACTGGATTGGTTCAACCCTTGGGGCGAAATTTCTTAACCTTTTCTTTTGAGGTCATGGAGGGATGGAGATTGATCCAGACACTGAAGGACTCGTAGGACTATCACACGTTGTGGCTTCCACATTGGGCTGTTTTGACGCGCGCGCACCCACTCACACGCGCACACACACACGCACACACAGACACACACACACGCACACACACACACAGTCAACACCTTCTGAAAGGTCCAAATCTTGCCCAATATAAGCCTTCAGTCCCGCCTTGGCCCTAACCTTATTCTTTCTGAAACAGTACAAGTGGTGTCTCTACTGGAGGTCCTTCAGCATCCGTGGCATCAAGCTTATTCCTTCTCAACGATGTAGAGAGGTTGGTAGCACCATGGGCATCCCGTGCTGAAATCCTCGGGCGTCATCTCGGTGTAGACCTGCTTCCAGTTGGCGAAGAGGTGTGCGTACATGATGGGGCCGTAGACGCGGGCAGCGTTGAACAGCAAGATGTCCTTAGGCCCTGTGGGAACCCCGACCAGGGCCTGGCCGCCCGGCTTCAGCAGGCAGTGACTCCGGGCCATGGCGATGACGTCGCCCCACGGGTTCAGTGCGTCACCGTACCTGACAGCATAAATCGAGGTCTTCATCTCACTCGACCTCAATTGATCGTTGACACATATAAAGTAAAGTGGCGAATATCGTGCTAGACCACGCTGTGATCGTGACATCATTTTGCTATGACACATATGGACCTCTCTGCTTTATACAGTCGAAGAAGAACACAGACAAAACATGTCAGCACGTAAAGAATTTGCGCCTGAGCCGATCTAAGTAAAGTAAGTGACGTCTTTGGCAAGAGAAAACATACTGCAGTCACCTTCCCAGTCCGCTGTGTTCCAGGGAGGAGTACGAGACCATGGCGTCGAAGGCTTCCTTGAACGTCCCGTCCAGGTACCCCTGCCTCATCTGGAGAGGGGTGATGGCGTCGATCTGGGGATGCTCGGACGTGATCTGTGCGTAGTCCAGGGTGGTGACCTTGGCGGCTCCAGCCTCCAGGATGATAACCTCCAGCCAAGGGCGCTGGGAGCCCACCACCAACACATGCTTGCCGACGATGTTCATGTGCTCGGTCAAGTGTCTGCAAACAACATTGTTATTGCCATAACTGCACAAGGCGCTCCACAAACGAATTCTTTGTAATCTAACCTGTAAATGTTTTTTACGGACTTGAGCCCATAGCTGCCCGAGAGCCTGTTGACCCTGAACATCTGCCGGAGCTCGGTGATCATCTCCTCGGGCCACTTCAGCCAGTGATTTGCACCCTGTAAGAACATTTCTTATTTGCTACTATGCACTTCTTGATCCCTTCAACGTTCCACCTCTGAATCGTCCCAGTAATCAGTTCTCAGTTCGACTCTGCCATTGTAGGTGAACTCTGAAATTAGGTACCTGTAACAGAAGGATAATAACGATATAAGGTATAACTTTTACAATGACTAAGAAATGGCATGTCTGACTTCGGCAGTCTCATGGGCGGAGTGTCGAATTCGGATGACTTGTCGATGTCCTCGTTCTCGAAGAGCGCCTTGCAGTCCACATCCTTCTTGATGACGTCGTAGAACTTGCCCGGGCTGCCCTCCACGTTCAGGTCGCAAACTTGGCCGCACGATCTTTATGCAGGAGAGTCTCGCGTTTACCATAGACCTCGACTTTCGTCATATTTTGGCCGCTGACAGACCAAAGCAAGACTTCACTGTGGTCTTCATTGGTCGGTGTCGATAAAGCTAAATCTACTCTTACTCTCTAATTCTCTCCAGTGTGGCGTTCAAGTCCTTGTAGATGAACAACGACTTCTTCTTGTTAATGGGCTTTGGCTTGCTGCAGTCATCCTCGGCGTTGGCGCAGCTCTCATTGATGACGACGTTGGTCTCGTTGGTGTCGCACTCGTCTTCGCCGGCGCTGCAAGTGTCTTCGCCCCTCAACAACAAGATTGGAAGAACAAAGGTCAGGAAAGACAAAGCCCATCTTGAATACATTTCCAAGTAATAATGAATGTTTCTTTTAAGTTACTAAGTCAGATTGGGGACATTTTAATGGTTGCATGTGAAAAAAGTGCGCCTAAGTAGTGATGGCGCGGGAAAAATCTGGAGCGGCTCGGCCCGAAAAATCGGCTCGGTGCTACAAAGACGCGAAAAAAAGATTAAAAGTGATGGAAAGGTAAAGCTTTACTGTAATAATAATAAAGCTTTACCGATGGAAATATATAAAAGTTTTGTCTACTCGGCTTGATGTGCGTCGCACATAGCTCGGCCCGACTCGGGCCCGACCAGATGGAGCCCCTTTCCACCACTACCATGGTCGCCGGCTGACGTTGCAACACAGCCACTTCTGGTTGAAAGCACTGCTGTACTCAGCAGAAACCCAAGGTGAGTCTTCCTCAGGATGAGAAAGGTCTGGCAACTTGACTATGCTGTCATCGGCAGCCTCCACAGCAGCGACTTTGGTATTCCTGGCAGGATTTTTGCTGCCAGCTCAGCATGGTCAAGAGCTGCCTGATTCCTGTGGCGCCGGCGAGGCTCACGATGGCGTCGAAGAGTGCGGAGAGGGACGTGCACCTGTGCTGGTCCAAGACAGACCGACCGTGGCCATCAAGGTGGTCAGAGGCAGGCTGGGCAACCACTTGTGGGGCTACCTGTTCTCCCTGGGGCTGCAGAGGATGTTCCAGATCACTCCGCTCGTCACGGAGAAGACGAAGCACTCGTTGGAGCGCTACTTCAAGCGCGTTCGCTTTGACGCGGTGGAATCTTTTGAGTGCTGGAACGCCTACTACACAGCCTTCCTCCGCTACGTGGACGAGACTGTCATAAACTACGTGGAGGCCAAGGTGGGCCATGAGATCACCTGGAAGAGGGCGGAGGACGACGGGAGACTGATATTGCCCGATCACCTGAACCACCTATACCCGCCGAGCACCAACGAGCTCATCGACAGGGACCCCAACTTCGTGACAAGATTTAAGCCGGATCTGGAGGGTGACTGCAACAAATGGTCTCTGTTCATGTCCGAAATCGCCGACCTGGCTAAGCCGGAGTGGAACCGCAACCGGTATCTCCATTTGTATCCCGGCGGCAACGTCGGCGACGCCTCCGTCCTCTATCGCGCCGAAGGCGTCGAGGACGACTTTCTGGAGGACCTGCAGTTCCACGACAAGTTTGTTGATCATGCTCAAAAAGTGCTCAACTCCGTGAGAGCAGAATATCTTAAGAGACTGGGCAAGGAGAAGAAGAAGAAAAAGAAGAAGGAGTTCTTGTATGTGGGCATCCACTGCCGTCGCACCGACCACTTGGACTACGAGCGGCGCCACAGCCTGGTCCCGTTGAAGCCGTCCTACTACCTCGATGCAATGGACGTGTTCCGGCGAAAGTTCGGCAAGTCCCATAACATATTGTTCCTCTTCGTCAGCGACGACATGGCCTGGGGCAGGGAGAAGCTTTCGCTCCGCAACAAGGAGCGGGACTTGCATTTCGTGGGCGCCAGCGGCAACGATGAAACCGCCGTGGGCATGGACTTGGCGCTGCTAGCGTACTGCAACCACACAATCCAGTCCTACGGGACGTTCTCCTTCTTCGCCGGGTTCTTCGCCGGAGGCCTCCGGATCTTGCCCCAGCACTTCCGAGAGTACCGACGACCTAAAGAGAAGGGATCCAAACTGCTGGACAAAAATCCACTGGAAAACCCGTTGCCTCGACTTTTTTTCTCAGAAGATTTCATCCAGAAATGAGCATTCAGATTTACTATAATACAGTGTCAGTTTGTTGATTTAAGTAACCAAAAAGTCTTATATAAAAGAGAAAACCTTAAAATGAAGTACTGATAACAAAACAGTGAGTTTGTTTGTTTGTGTGGGGGTGGGTGGGTGGGTGTGCGCGTGCGTGTGTGGGTATGTGTGGGTAGGCATGCTCCTGCTTGTGCGTGCTGTCTGTGTCTTCCACATCTGGATCGATCGTCCCCTGACTTGCCATATGCATGCTCACGGTCGCCCTCGAAGTCGTCGCCACGATTGCTGTCCACGTAGCTCACATTGACGTAGCTGAGCCAAAGCAGCTCTCGTTAGCCCATCTGCCATGGACGAAGCTTGAAGTGACATCTCCAGATGACATCACCCATGTACAGGGTCAGCAGCCAGTAATTGAACGCTTTAAACCTTGGATAGTGCTTATGGGCTTTGTTCGATCTGAAGGACAACCCGTAGCTCTTCGAAAGTACTGGACACGTTTTTATAATAGGTGAGCACACGTAACCAACATGGGGGGGAGGAACAATGTAAAAACAGCAAATGTCCTCTTAATCATCTGTCCGCCTGCGAAACTGTTTCTTGTGTTCACCATTCAGCTTTCTCTTCTTAAAGACAAACCCCCCTGATGTTGATGAAGACGCCATTGAAGGTGTGGATCTCTCCCGAAACTGCTGGGGAGCTTCACTCGGTGCTTCCTCCTGCTTCTTGTACGATGACGATGGGATCTTGTTCGGTCTCGTCGACGTCGTCGTCGTCGTCGTCGTCTCCACTGTTTGCCACTGGCCGTAAGGCTGATGTCGCTGCTGTGGGCCGTAGGACTTCGCCGCCGCTGCCACGGCTTCCAACTCAGCTTGGCCCTCGTCCTTATGGCTGCCATGAATTGTTTGAGACTCGTAGATCTGCTCCAACTTCTTTGCCTCCTTCTCCTCGTGCCTGTTGCAGATGTGAAGCTCGATGACAGAACACGGGCAATGTGAGCTAGTAGTGCAGCCAAGATATTTTTTTTTACTGACCTTCTGTTGATCTCCTCCTGTTCCTGGATGGAGAGATAACCCTCGGGCGGAGGCTCCCACCGAGACTCATGCGACTCGACGTGCCAGAAGTAGGTGTGACCCTCGTCGGTGACCGCCTCGAACCACTGCTTGGCCTCAGTGTCCGCAAAGCCCTTATGCCATTTGGTGCCCGACTTGGGAGCCTCCACGGGACGAAGGCCAGCAACAACTTTTGCTCCAGGCACTTGGGGTCCAATGTCACGAGACGAAGAACCGGCACTGCAATCACAACAGCCTTCATGGGCAACATTGGCAGAGTCACAAGTCACTGACCTTCTACGGTGCAAAGCAAGGAACATGTAACAGTATTGACAATCAATGCGCTTAAGGAGTTCAAATGTTCCATCCTTTTAGTCAGCCATCAATTGTAGGAAATAGAGATAAGTGTACTGTACCAGTGTACTGTACAAGTGTACCGAGACACTCTCAATGTACTTGCATACACGGAGCTAGAGATCTCTACTTTTGAAGCACACTGTGCATTGCTACAAAAAAGCGTAGCAGCGTCCTCCACTACTAGAGAAGGTGAGAAAGGTCAGAGGTGTGTTCGGAAACTTAAAGCTGTGACAGATTCTTCGATGAAACATTACTGCTAGCAAGTGTAGACCGTGTAAATGTGCCTGACCTCTGCTGCTCCTGAGCTTCAGCTATGGCAGCCTCGATGGCCGCCTTTTGCGCGTCTCTCTCGGACTTTTTCTCGTTGAACATCCTGGCCGTGATGTCGGCGCCGCCCAACAGGTCCTTGTCGCGGTAGACCTGGGGGGAAAGAGCAAATGTTGGAGCAAACAGGCCAGGGAAAACTTGAAGACTTCTTTAACCTGCATTGCTGCGCGCTCCATCTCCTCAATCCAGGCCTCCTCCTTCTTGGCCCGGCGATCATTGGCAGAGCTCTTGGCCCGGATGTCGGCGATCTTCTTGGCCATGGCCTCCTTGTGACGCTTGCCCCCCTCGTGAAAGGCGATGCTCTGATGACACAAGACATTGCTCTGTAGCCAACTTCCACGAATTACAACTTAAAGTGCGTCAAACTCACGGCCTTGTTGTCCGCGATCCAGCAGCAGCAGACATCGCAGAACTTCCTCGGTTGAGACTTCCAGTATTCGGACCTGGGGGGCGAGAACAAATTTAAAAAGAAACAACGTCCTCATGCCAAGAGTAACGTCTCACTTACATGTTGATGTATCTTCTTTCTCTATTAAAATGAAAGAATTCAGAGGCTTCCTAACGTTAGGTTGTTTTCTTTACTCTCAATGTTGATATTTTGCAGCTGCTGAGCTGGTGATCGTCACTGGGTGATCCTTCGTGCATAGAGGTCTTTATGTTGGGTGCGACTCCGACAGCTGACGTCCACTCGAGTCAACTGACGCTTGTGTCAGCTGGGCCGTCGAGGAGAAGGAGGGAGGGGTGACCCATGCCCACGGCCAATGCCCATGCTTATCAGGGACAACAACAATCAATTGTGAAGACGTCCAACATGTTTGTACTCATGAGGACGACGTGGAACAGCTACCTGTCGTTGCTGAATCGATACCCCATGGCCACGCAGATGGTGCAGGCTGGGGTCCTCATGTCTGCCGGAGATGTCATCTCACAAGTGGCCTTGGAGAAGCAGACTGGGAAGATGGACACAGAGCGGACACTGAGGTTTGCAGGATTGGGAGTTTTCCTAATTGTGAGTATTCTGCATAGACTTACACTTGTCGAGTACCCATACTTCAAGTCCAAGCGCACACAAAGGCACCTTCCATCCGCCTTTGGTACCTAACTCTTGAGCGCGTGGTGAGTGCTCAGGTGCCCAGGGTCCGCGCCGCTGTGACCAAGGTGTGCATGGACCAGCTCCTCTTCGCTCCCATCTTCCAGGGTACCTTCATTACCTCACTAGGCGTTTTGCAGGGGAAGGACAGAAAAGCAATCAATGACAAGTTGAGGAGAGAGTACAAAGATGTATTGTTTGCCAACTGGAAGGTGAGAAAGACACATGAATGATCCTTAAGAAAAGCAACCACTTGCACTCTCTATTCTTGTCAGGTCTGGCCTGCAGTCCAGCTAGTCAATTTCTTCTACGTCCCCTTTCTGCTTCGCCCGTTGGTTGTGAGTACAGTTGCACTATTCTGGAACACGTACTTGTCATGGAAAGCAAATCGGGAATGACCGAGTCTCCACATTGCTCCAGTCACGTTGGTTGTCCCCGCCAGCATTTCCCTGCGCTGTGACTTAATACTGATGGTAAATAAAGTGCAACCTGGACGTCCTGTTCACTCAGATTTGTTGTATGTAGTAAGCAACTGACTCAATCGTTGCCCTCTGTGTTTCGACCTCAGAAATGAACCCTCTCGACATTGTACACTGGCCTTGGCCTGGTTACGCAGGCCAACGGTTGGAGCACAAAGAGGGAGACGTGCACGGCCAGAGCGTTGGTGACAGCAAACCTCGACTTGGGGGTGACTCAAAAGGACGAGGTCGATTATCCAGAGATGAGTTGGGTTTCTGTCTTTGGGAGTGGAATTGGTTGAAAGAAACTGGCTACGGGAAGGCTAGGTGAAGCTAAGCAACAATTGTCCCATGCAGAATGCGGTAGCTTTCCCAAGATTCTTGAACGGACTCCAAACGACCAAAGCTTCCTTAAGCACTCGCGATCAAGTCTCTGGTGGAAGCAGCGCCAAATCCGGAGTCAAGCTGGATTCTCTGACGCGTAAAGTGAAAAGCGATGCTCTGATACTCTGATACGATGCACAGGGATACTCTGAGGTGAGCAAGTTCGTCCTTCAACCGACATCCCACGTCTACGTCCGTATTGTCGCCAACGTCAATCCCAACCCGAAGGTGATAGCGCAGCTGTTACCGACGTAATGGACATGCCCCAGACCGTGGATCCGAAATGGCTCACACGAAGCCAAGTGCAAGCGCGACTGCAAGTAAGAGATCAAGGATATTGATTGAGGACAGAGGGCGCCGACACTGATGATCCCTCATGAGTGTGCCTTCAAAGGTTAGATTGTATTTCTCTATAAAGGATTCGGTTAAAAAATGTCGGTATTGTTTGCTACGTTGGCGATGTCGTTGGTAAGTCCATAATTCACTGCTGTGGAAAAGTGTTCGTGCTAATTTGTGCTTGAGTACGAACTCTTTGCCAGGCAGTGCAACAGATCAACATACGTGAGTAAATGATGAATCACAAGCCTTCTTCACCTACTGGGCACTGCTCTCTGCAAGACTCATCTGCCGCCATGGCCTCCAGTCCCGCCTCAGCTGCCAACCCGGCGCAATCTTCCACTCTGAGGGTGCCGCACGTCGCCAGTGGGGCCGTGGCTCCATCGCCATCACCATCCCCTTCAGGGCAATCACAGGTCATGCAAGGGCTGACCCTGATCTCCTTGCTCCCTCTGGCCAGAACACGTCCTCTTGCCTCGCACACGGGGGAGACCACATTCTCGTGATGCAGCTTCCTGCCTCTTCTGCCGTCATTGTTGCCCTTCGGCTCTTCCATCCAGGGCCTGACATCCAGCAACACGTGGTCCTCACACGGAAGTAGCGGGTTTGACTTGGAGTCTGGCATCAGGAAGGCAGATCTACATGTGTAGGACATGAAAAAGTGTTTTGCAGTTCTTATAGGTCCATAGGTCAGACCTTTGTATTTCGTTGGGAGAATCGCAGGTCTTGCAGACAACAACGGCCATGGTGACCTTCCGTATCGCATCCAGCTGACTGAGTGACTCGAAGACGTTGTCATTCTCGTACCAGAATCGATCACACTTGCGCAGGCGCTCGAACTGCTCACCAATCAGACAGGCTAGAGTAGGGCCAACCAGGGCACCGGGTGAGGGAAGCTCTGACATGATGCCAGTAAAGAGATCAATGTCTCCAACGTGCCTATGGAAAAAAGAAGAGGTAGGAGCTCGTGTTTGTCATATATTGACGACGCATATTGTAGCAAGATGTGTACCAGACTTGGACTTGACTGCACGAGGGTCATTTCATCACATACACGATTGGGATATAATGACCCTCGTGGAGTCAAGTCCAAGTCGGGTACATATGAGTGCACATCATGCGTCGTTAACTTGTAATTTGACGCATGACTTTCGGAATCACGACACCTATGTTTGGGACATGCAGTACAGATAGCGAGTCACAATTATAACTCTTCCGCACGATGGAGAAACAGCCACTGACAATGGACGAGATTATGGCTGAGGAAGCCATAGTTTCAGAGCGTTAAATCGCAGTATGTCTCTTTGGAGAGGGAAATATAGCACAAGAAAATTTCCTTCCAGAGAGTAGAGAAGCTGGGAAATATTCCGAAAATCGTATGTTATTTTACAGAGGTAACTTTCACTAAATATGTGCCTAGGAAAACACAAGGTACATGGAGTGCCGCAATTCCTACTAGAGACAGTTGGAGAGAGAGCCGCATCACTGTGGACGAGACACATAACCAGTCATGACTCATACATCTACTAGGAACAGTAGATTATAAAAACTACTCTTTAGAGCGGGAGAGGTGGAACCAGCGAAAGTGTTACGCAGGCTAGCAAAGCCCGACCACCTTACTTGTAGACAGACGCCAATTTCCGAGCTGCATCTTGCCCAACGCTCCTCTCCAGATCCTTGAAATCCTCCATGGTGTCCGAGCTTTGGTCATATTTGCTCCTGCAGAACTTCCTGTACTGGATATATGGAGGAAGGCCGTGGTCACGGCCGCGCTGCACATTCAAGGCGGCCAAATCGAGACATGCGGAGAAAGAACAATCACAGGCATCCACGGGAACAACGCGAGTCGAATATTGAACACAAACACGAGAGGGACTTTGATGCATCGGTGTCATCCTTCCAAGTACAAGCATATGTAAGTACACATGCATGTATCTCCTGTTTACTTACCAGAGAATGGCTTTCCCCTCTCTTCGAACAAGTGATTGGTGACATCTTCGGTGAGGCCTTCGTCGAAGGAGGCCATTGGCTGCAGGGCGAGACCCAGCATCATCTCGTCAATGAACAAAGGCCTGAGGAACGTCAGTATTTTTTAACAGACATGCACGGTAATCTCATATCGGTAATAAGTAGAGGTTGGACATCAAGGCAGAAAGTAGGGCTACTTTCTGAGTCTCATAAGTCTAATGAAGATTTCTTTGCCCGCGTAACTTTACTTCAAGTCTATTATTCGTGTTGGCCGTGAAGTTTTCTCAAGTGGAAAGAGCCCTAGTGTCAGTCATGCACTGATGCAGAAAAATACAGCTTAAAAGTCAAAAAGTAGATAGCTACATGTCACAGACATCAGAAGCATGTCAAACATACGCATTTAGCGCGACTCTGCACCGAAGACCATATGACAAACTATAGCCTATCTCGCTAAAGCAGCTGTGAGCTTGAGGTGTCTGCTCACAGCAAGCTTGGTGTGGCACCACCGGTAGAACACATCCATCTTCACTGATCACTCTTACTTGTGCACAATATCCGGGTTGTTGAAGTGCTCTCGCAATCTCACCTCCCTGCCTTTTGTCTTCTTCAGTGTGTGGGGCATGGCGAAGATCGGCTTGATCAAGCTATGACCAAACCTGCATTAACGAAAACGGAAATGTGTGATCAGAGGCATGCTATTACTGTACTGTGCGACGTCACAACCTCAGGACGGAGAAAGTTCTGATCAAAGCTTCCATCAAGACTCAGTAAATCCCGCAGTCAAGGTAGTAGCAGAAATTAGTAGGAAGTACCTGAAGGCAGCCGTAGCAAACTCGTTGGTGATGTCAGCGCTGCAGTTGGCGTTGTAGCCTTGGAAACGTCGCCCATCAGTTTCCAGCGTGAGGCCGAACGTCTCCATGGCCTGGGGGCCAACGACCAAGGGCAAAAATTCGCTAGAAGGATGATGCTATCCATGTGACTCAGGAACCACCTCTGAACTGTACTGTGAATCTCCAGACCAAGGTTCTTGACACACAGATAGCCATGACCCATTTACAAGAGTTAGCGCAAGCAGGTCTGTCTTCACACATTTCGGGCAGTTTCTGGAGCACTTTGATGTCGTTCTCCAGCTGCTCCAACTCCTGATTTTCGAAGGTCCCTTCTGGCAAATAATTGTATCTCCAGTCTTTGGCCTGACACGAAACGCTGATGTGTTAGGCGGGTTTTATCCTTTGACTCTAGCCGATTGTACACTATTTTGACAGCTGGCTTCTGGATCTTATTGAAGCTCGTGCTCACCAGGGTACCAAAATAATACACGTCTTTAGGTAGTAAGTGTGCAGATGACCGCTCCACCAGTTCCCGCAGAATAGCCTGACAATCAGCCTGACCCTCGTGTATGCTGTGGGGACTTCCTCCTAGAACTAAACAGAGCGATTCTCCCCCGTCGGGCAAGCTTACTTGTACGTGATGTGTTGCGTCACAGCGATGAGAATCTTCCTCGCCTCTTGAAAGACCTTCTCATCTTCCCAGTGCTTGTTGGCGATGCCCAACATTTCAGCGAAGCGGTTGTGCAAGCGCACGAAGATGGTGTGAAGGCTCGTCAGACCAGGCTGCTCGTTGTTGCGGTCGTCACCTAAAGATATTGGCGGAGAAAGTAGAATGTTCCGCCGCTCTCGTTGCCAAGAATCCACTATGGCTGAGGCAAGCCTACAGCACGGCCAACCTGTATGAAAGCAGACTTTCTTCGTTGATCTGCACTCATCGTGGTCCTTTTCTGCCCTGGTAGGCATAAGAGGCTTGAAGAACTTGGAACTGGGATGCCTGGAGTCCGTGAGTTGTCCCAACCTTGTCGTTCTGAGCTCAGCAGCACGACAAGGATTTGACCCGTAGACATGAGAACAATCCAGATACGCAGTATTTTGGTTTATCTGCTCTCGAGGACCAACAGTACTTTGACCAGGCAGAGATCTGTTGGACAGAGACGTCAAGAGGAGCAAAGACCATGAAATTGCACAGGGTCAATGCAACTTTCACCTGGTGAATGGAATGCATTTCCTTTGTAGTGAATTTTCCTCCTCCCTGGTAGGGAAGAATGGATCTCCAGAGGGGACTAGGATGGGGTAGCAGCCCTCGTGCATGGCATTGGAGCTGCAGCTCCTGCAGTCCAGGATGGAGCCGTTTATGCCTCGAAACATGGGAGTCAAGGTCAGATCGTGGTCCAAGAACTGTCCGTACTGCATCAATAGAAGTGTATGGCTGTAGAGAGAGTGCAGCAGAAGCCGATTATGAGAACACCGGATATAAGAACAATATCCGCATATAAGAACAGGCCGCTTATAGGAACATTTTGGCCTAGAACGGATGGTGTTCTTATAAGCGGCTTCTACTGTACTGCCTGCTCACCTTCACACGGCAAGTACATGTTCTGATGCCCGCTTACTTTGCATCGACTGGAGTCATCTTCTCCGCATGCACCACATGTGACACTGTCCTGACATTGGGCAGCGGCCGCCGGGTCAGCTTGTTTTTCCCCCTGGGCCTGGAGACGCCGTCGTCGTACTCAGGGGGCAAGATGCGAGTCAGGGTCCGCGTGTGCTTCCCATTATCAGGGTCACCGAGGTTGTTGCACTGACCGCTGAAGGTCCTATAGGTGGCCTCAGGATCGCATTCACGCTCCAAGGACTCCTCGGGGCAGGAGGGATCCTTGGGCAAAATGAGGGGACGGTCTCTGAGACGCGATGAAGACTTGAAGGTCTGGGGCGGAGGACTCGTGGTCTCAGTTGAGTCTGGTGAGCTGTGAGAGCTGTAAGGAATAGACAAGAAAATATAAATAAGAAAATTAGTTTCTAATTGTGCCGCTGACGTTGGGTGCTTCCTGTAGGAAGAGCTGGAGAGCAGATGCTGAGCAAGGTCAGCCATGTCGGGCCAAGGTTTGGCCTTACGACCTGACTGACCTTGGTCAGCATGTCCTGATTGCAAGTGAGGGAGAGGAGGTTTTTCTTTTCAAGAATAGATAGATATTGCCCTGGTGAACTGGTGAAGGGAATGTTTCAACTGCTCGTCCCAGGTCAACTGTAGCGTGTGCACTTTCTGACGGGGGTTTCTCGACATCACTGCCAAGGCTTGCCTGAAAAGTGAGAACTGGCCGAGGAAGGGAAGCAGCCTAACCACTCTCTTCGTGAAGTGCTCCATAGTCTGCCTTCTCCTCCGCTTGATCTCATCTCGTTCGTACAGCTGCAGCTCCTTGGTCGCGAACTCCAGCAACAGCGAGTGTTGCGCCAATGAAAGGGACTCCGCAGTAGGGCGACTGATGGCGGCAAGGGCGCCCTGACTGGTGGCCGAGAGTCCAGAGGACTTGTGCTGAAATCAATCCTAACGTGCTTACGACTAGTGCCTAAGTTGTCGGGAAATACAGTACTAACAATCACAGGGTTGGAGTCTACTCTTCCAAAGGTTGACACATGTAGTGCGAGCCGAAAGAAGTGAAGAACCTCTGGGACTCAGAGAGCACTACTTTCTTTGAATCATACGTTCTGTACCTCCTGGAGTCTTAAGAAACGTCGCTCGGCTGCCCTGAAGCCTTGGAGGCGGTTGACGGCAGACTTGACGACGGCGTCGGGCAGCATCAGGTCGCGCAACAGAGATTCAGGGTCCTCGCTTTTATGTGCCCCGGAGCCAAGAGAAAACAAGCAGAAGAGGACCAAGACGCCGGTGACGGAGAACAGGAAAGAGTCCATGGTCCACTTGACGGACCCCTGGACCCGCAGTTGCTCGGACCCGTCCGGATCTTTGTTTACAGGCTCCACATTATGAGGCTGAATTGGCCGACGAGGCGAGGGCCTCCATTCTGCCGGTCAAGACGAGGCGAGGCAGTTATCTCACTGGAAAAACATGTTAATACTTTTCTCAATCAGACATGAGAACTCTGCCAGACATTGATCATCCCCACCAGACGGAAAATGTCCCTGTCAGCGGTCGCTGCGCGCTATGGATCGCGGCGAGACGAGGCCCCCGGAGACATGGGAGTCATGTCAGGTTGGTGGTCCAACCTCCATCCGAGGTCGTGCGGCCTCAAAAGTTGTCATTATTAGCCTCCAATGACTCCAACGTGGGCCAGCTGACGTGCACCTGGGCCACATTAGCCAGTACCGTCCAGTCCTGCGAGAGTCACCGGTGTGATTAAATGAAAAAAGTACTTTTTTCATGTGTGCACTTTCACTACGAGTAATACTGAGGGTGGGGGCTGTCCACATCACTGTTAGTACGAGGTTTTGGATGATTTTAGGTGTTCCTCCGACCGATAGTGAAAACCTTCTTCTATCAACTGTTACTTTTCGTCTGATTTCTGTACCGATTCCCAGTCTCAATCCACTGTACGGTACTTGATGTGGACTCCCCAGGAGGTTCTGAATGCTGTCGTGGTTGGAGAATGAGCTGATGATCTGAACAACTTCAGTAGCTTCAGCAGCGTCATCAGAGCTATTACCCTGTGCCATCTCAAGATCAAAACTGTCGATTTCATCTGGTCAACCAGAGCATGACTTAAGCATTGGACACCGATTATCGCAATGTACGGAAAGCTGACGTGCAAGACCAATGTGAACTTGCCATGCACAATGGTCCCAGATGGTGCAATTGGCAAGATGGAGTAGCTACCTGATACTTGGTCCCCCGTAAAATATGTATATTGCTATCCTGTACGATGAATCGGATTTCTTTTGGAGGACAGGATGCGTACTTATTGCTATTCTTAATCATGTGGTCCAAGAAGTCAATTCCTCAAGAGAAAAAAAATTGCTCTGCCATGAATCCAAAATAGTGGGGATAACCTGACCAACTTTGTCCAACATTGCTATGACCCTTAAATCTATTGGTCTTGATCCCTTTTATGTTGAGCAAAAGGTGCTTCCTTCAGTTTCTGGATGCTGCGATGCACAGCACTCAAAATATGGGCCTTTTCATGACTAGCAGAAAAGAGCTCTAGGGGCTCTCTTTGCTGGCTCCTGTGGAGGGCCAAATAATAATGGAGCTTTGGTCTGTCTGTTTGTCGTCCATCACTACCAAACTGTGGTGGGCGGCGATTTCGGGGTAAGTCCGAGACAAGTCAGCCAGTTCTCCCTTGTCCAGACGTCCGAGGATCTCGTCCGGACAGGTGCTCAAGACAGCTAGCGGCGAGGAAGATCCAGTGAGGTGTTATACTAGAATAACATTATATCTTATCTTATACTAGAATAACACCTCACTGGGAAGGCCGGGACCTCGAGTCCATGGCTGCCAGAGACCAGGTTTGGGCATTTGGCGACAACAAAGCATGCATGGGGCGTGAGGTCATCACCGGGAGTTCTGGGTTGCTCTGCTGAGGGGCTACACTCCCTTTTCCCAGTGCTGACGCCACGGAAACTTGGCTCAGAAACCTGTCGTCTCGTACTTACAGTTGTTACCATAGTAGTTGTTAACGTACAACCCAGTCCGGCAGATGTTGGCACATCGTTCTAATTGATGTCTGTGCCAGTAACATCAAACCCTTTTTGCTTTCTGGATATTATACGTTGAGGAAGAACTCATCCATCGTCTCGTCATGTCAGTCAACTCCGTAGTTGTTTCAAGGCATCTAACGCACTTCTCTCCATTCAGGCCCAGCGACACGATCCCTTTTTACTACTTAAGTAGTCATAAGTCACCTTGACGATTTCCTCTCACCAACAATCTTGTTGCTGTCAAAATATGAGCTGTAGGCATGGTCATTTTGTATGTGGTACAACCTCTGAAGGTTGTACCACCTCTGCACGGTGGTCCCCAAAAGCGTTTGTAGGTGTAGACGAAGCTGTAGGTGCTGGCGGATGGTTTGCAGGTGTAGATGGTGTAGGATGATGACTCGGTTAATTCTTTCTTTCTGTAGATCAGGTTGAAAATGTCATCTTACGGCATCATGGTCAACCCTTGCTTGGCACTGAGGAACTTGCCTTAGTCAATGGGTGTTAAATAATGCCCCATAGGGAGCATCATAGGAATAATGCTCCATCAATGGAGCATCATAGTCAAAATCATCAATTGCTCTACGATGGCACCACTGTGCCAGGGTACTTACAACGATGTCAGTTCGTGCTCAATGTATGGTATAATTGTGGTACGGTATATTAATCCCCCAAATCGTCTACATGAACATTTACGGTAGTAATTATACCTATACGTCTTTATCGTAAAGTATCACTTTACTGGCTATAGGGTAATGTTTCGATATTAAAGGACCACTCGAAAGAACAGCAGCATCCCTTTTTTTATGTTTTACTTTTTGCCCATGGCCCTGACGTAAAAGTCGATGTAGTCGTCGTGGATCGACGGCGTCTTGGCCTCCAGGAACCAGGACTCCGAGTCCTTGGAATGAGTCCAGCCCAGGTGGTGTTTCTCCTTGGGGGGACTGGACACTGGGGCCTGTCTTGACTCCTCCAACCTCCTCAGACTGTCCTTCTCCATCCTCTTAACTGCGTCGTGACTCCTCAGCCAGGACTTGTGGCTGAAAACGGCGCCGTCGTGGCAACTCACGAACTGCAGAATGGTTCAGGAGGGATTATACTTTGGCCCACACACTGTACAGCATCATCTCATTTGGGCAATCTCGTCAAATACACTACGGCCTTGCAAGGGTGGTCCAGGCAGGAGAGCTTCTAGAGCTGTGGGAGCTGGTCCAAGGAGCTCAAGTTGATAGCTTTACTGATCAAGGAGGATCGCCGGAACAAAAGGACCGTTTGAATCTTTTGCCAATATCTGGACTTCCTGAAGAGCCATTGAAAAAATACTATGTTTTATCTTTCAGCCGCGTGAACTGGAACTGCCTATTTTGGATCTATTTTAGAAACACGAGAAGTTTTCACTTCTTTTTTATATAAAAAAACACTTCATAGGTCCTAACTTCAACTGAAGACCAGGAAAAGTTATTCCTTCAACTCTTCACCTGCAAGAAACAAACTTGTCCAACTCAAAAGTACATTGAACTATTAATCCTGCTGGAGTCTCCATGCTATTATGTCCATACAACTAGTATAATTATCTTTGACTTGTAAGTTTTGGCTGACTTTCCTTAAAAAAGTCGGGCTTCTCCTGCGCTAGGACGTGGGCCAGCATCTTGGCGTGCGTCGCGTAGTTCTCCGGGAACACGTAGCGCTTGCCAGTCCTCGGGCAGACGAAGGGCCTTGCCCTGCACGGCTTGGGCGCCTCCAGCGCCTCCCTCACGTACGCCGTCACGGTGGCGTCCGGTGTGGGCGCAAATGAGATCCTCGGGTACGCGCCGAACTCCCTGCGCCCGTAGAAGCGACGTTGTTGCCAGGACATCGTGAACTGACCCATTCTTGCTGACGCCTGCAAGTTTTCCGTGCCAAAACGCGCTCTCCGCTCAATTCATCTTCGTCCTTGCTGATCTACGCATTACGTGACGAAAGAGTGTAATAAATAGTTACAGTATAACATACTGTAGTAAAATACATATTGAACTTTGGCAGCCTAATCTGCTGTCAGGTAATAAACCAATGGTTGGTTTGTTCAGGTAAAAATTTGTAAATTTGGTTTTTGCTATAAAACACTGACTCACGCCCCTCAGACGCTTTCAGTCAACTTCCTGCGACAGAATTGAGGCAACCTTTGGTACCTTGACCGCAGTCATAAGCTAATACGAGAGTGATTTAGGACGAAGTAATCTTTTTATTAACTTTTGTGTGATAATATGTACGCAGCTGGGAACTTTTGCATGAATTAACCCTAGACCGTTCAAAGCAACTCCTATTTACGTCATGTCAGCTTATTTTTAATACACTAGCACTTAAACAGACAGCTGTCATGCCAGACACCTGCACATTTATCTAGGAGAGATTGAGGGCGTTGAGAGTATGAAATCTTGACCAAGGAGAACATTTGAGCTTGTTATCAGGCAGGATCAGTGGGTCTCCATGGAGGACTTCACGTTATGTGGATGGGGCTTTCAGTTTTGTGCCGCAGAAGAAAGAGTAGCTTTCATTCTTTGTTGAAACCTATTTGTAATTTTTATCGAAGTGTTTACGGTATCTTAAACTGAAAAAAGTCCTACTTCGGTGCCTTCCCCACAGATGGCGCGAGCTGGAGCTGAACCCCTCTGGTGTGTCTCCATCTCCACCCACCCACACGTGTGCCAAGTTGAAGTCTACCCCCAACGCAAGGGTCACGACCAAGTCGGGAGAAGAGTCCCTGATGTGTCACAGCCACAGAGGTCAGCGTGGTGGGTGCCAACAATCACGTGGTCACTGACTGCAGCGTCCACTCCACATCAACAGATCATTCACATCTGTCGAGACACAACTGTCTGCACTCGACGATTTCATTTAGAGCAGGTGAAAATAATTACGGTGACAACAGCAAAAAAAACACTATACGAGTTTTTATGCAAAATTTAAGGCATTGCCGGCCACTTGTTGTCATAGAAAATTCTACTTGTCGATGTGAAACGTTATAACTTTCTTAACACTGCAGCTGCACAAATACTATAGACATCGTTGAAAAGCTTGAGACCTTAGTCATTAAATTTACTCTCTGTACTTTCAATGAAAAAGCATTTTATAAGCAGTGCCAGTCATTCGAACACACAAAAGTCACTACACACGCTCGATTTTCCACTACGCAGCCACGGTGTAAGTACTTCTACAGCTACACAGACCCTCCTTATGGCGAGGGACAGCTGGAGGTCTCGAAGTTCTTCACTTTCGGACAATTCGTACACTATATCAAAGGTAGCAAATATGCACAGGTTGGCCACATCAGAACAGAACGTACAGTAGACAAACCGGCCGGCACCGCCTGAAATATGCCATTTATACGAAGCAGAGCAAGTAGGGTGAACCACTAAGGCTTCAAGCTTTGCCATGATATGGAGTTTGTGAAGTATTTAGGTAGGTTGGTTGTTGCGAATTTGGGGTGCGCTGACCTTTGAACAGAGGCGAACAGGGCTGTGCGGCCAAGCAGGGGTTGCATGGGCATTCATTGTCCAGAGGTCTGGAGGAGTCCGGTGTGGGCTCGAGTGCGAAGGGACGTAAAAAAGTGCAGCAACCATTGCAATAGTGACGCAACTTTTTTCAATGAGACATTAGCAAATCTGCTTGCAAATTTTCCGTCCCTCCCCTTTGCCCCTTGTCCCTCTTGAGAAAAGGTCGAGGTCACAACACTGATACCACCTGTGCGGTCTGGATCGTCATGGGAGGCCGCATCCACCATGTCAAGAAGGCTGCAGTGGCCGCCAACGTCCACTTAAGGGGATTCCACCGTGCTTTAGCTCGGTCAGACAAGAAATGTGTGGACGTCATTCCTCTGATCAGACAGGGGGGTCTTCTTGGCCGGTGTCTGAGGGTCATGATGTCAATGCTTGAGATGATCCGTGGGGTCCTGGTTCAGCTGGAAGTCAAGTTCAGCCGTCACAATTGAATCGTGGCAAATACAGCATGGTGGCATCCAGCGTCCAGGCCCAAAGAAGTAGAGCAGGGCAATGGTGGACAAGTAGAACACTTGTGCACAATCATCCTCTGTCAGAATGAAATGCAAAAGCATTTCTTCATCAATCTGGCTACATTGCTTCCCTTAAGTATTATATTACTGTCAAATTCATACGGACGCCATTAAGTTGACCTGTGGTGTCACCATGCGTTTTGGCCCTCATCAGTCTATGGTCAAAAATGCATCGTTGCTAGACATGAGCACAGTTTACCTTTGGCCAACATACCAGGGAAAAAGGGAAAAAACCAAGTAGGCTCCTATATTGATTTAGGACCTCAGTGGGGCAGTTGTGGGGTCCCAGTCCATTTCTAACGAGATGGGTCCTCACAGGAATTGTATGCCCTAAGGTTATGTACAGTGCCATAGTCTGGGCCAATAAGGCCACAAACTACAAAAACCACTTGGACAGGGTTCAAAGGTTGGGGTTGCTTGCTATGGCACATGTGCGTCATTCAACTCCCACAGCTGGACTGGAGGCTATTCTGGATGTGATGCTGCCTGTTATTACAAGCCATAACAGGGCATAATTACCTCAATTATCATCGTAATGTAGTAGGTAATATTTCTGAGCAAATCTGCCAATTCTGCCAGGAAGAGCATGAGGAGTTTATCCACCTTGCATGCGAGTGCCCTGCACTCACCAGGGTACGCCTAGACAATGTTTTGGGGAACCAGCTTAATAGACAACCTCTTGACCTACGCGGACTTGTCAGGCTCACGAAAGTGGACTGCATTGGCAAGGTCATGGAAAGGAGGGAAGAACAAGTAAGGTTCACTGGTGGACTCGCCATGCCAGGCATAAATGTCCATTAAGCACTTAGATGTTTGCCACCAATTGGGGCAGGAAAAGACCCAACCCAGGGTTACTCCTTTCTGTTGTTGGGATACTCATTCCCCTCGAGAGACCCCTTTAACAAACAAACAATTCTATTTATTGGGGTCTCACACCTGAGCAAAATTTTATTAGACAAAAGTTGTATTCCTCTAAGTGTGCTGATCACAGGTATGTGTGTGGCTTAGGGAAATGACTATCATTAAGGGAGTTATGAACAATCCAATGTTAAAGGTTATTGACACATTGAAATCCACTAATGATGCACATACAGCTATGAGAGGATGACAAAAACCCTCCTAATATCAATGCTGAGCTCAAATCTGGGACCACATTTGGCCCAGACTCATTTTGTTAGGAAAATATCATGAGTAGAAGTCATAAACTCACTTAAAATCATTTCCTTGGCACCTCAAGAGGTGGTAGCAAAACCAAGTTGTGTCATTTCTACCGGTGAGTGCAAGTCTGTGTGCACACTCCACGGCACCGTGTATTAGGTTATGTATTGTTGTCAGTAAAGGTCACTATGACCCGAACCTGGACACCTAGAGAGGTGGATACCGGTACAAAACAAAGTTGTGTCACTTCTACTTCTGAATACAAGTCTGAGTGCACATTTGACTTAACAATATTGCTTAGATAACTAACTGTTGCTAAAGGTTAAAAGGTGATTGAAAATCAGATCCTGGGCACCTAGAGAGATGTGAACAAGAAAAGCAGGGAATTTGCTTACATGCAATAAACAAAAGTGGCCTTAACAGACCTTGTCGTGATCTTTGTTTCTAACTCAGTAACGTTTTTCTTTAAAATGCTGATGATGTCATGCTGTGATGCTCTGGCCCAATGATCAAGACTTGCTCTGTGTCCAACACAAGGGAGGATCCCTCTTCCAAGACTATGGATCCACCAATAGCATCACTATGTGTATTTTAGCTGTTTTTATGAACCCTGCCCATGTGCTCGTTCAAGGCCTCGTCATCAACACATTCAGTAGTACACAGCTTACAGGTTTTTGGCATGCCAGCAAGTACGGCCGTGGTGGAGGAGTTGCTTGTGGCATCAACATCATGGGCAGTCTTGAGGTGCAGAAGGAGCGTGGACTGGAGTCTGTATCCCTTGTCACAGAGATGGCATGGCCAGGGTCTGCTGGGGGCGTCATGCACCAGCTGGTGCTTGAAGAGAGACGAGTACTCGGTGAACGTGCTACCGCAGTGTCGGTGCTCGCAGGCATAGGGGCGTTCACTGCTGTGGATGCGCCGGTGATTCTTCAGGTTCGTGTGTGACGCGAATGACTTGCCACAGTCAACGCACGAGTACGGACGCTCACCAGTGTGGGTGCGACGATGGACCTTAAAGCACATACATAGGCAGGTGGCAACATGGTTTTAACCAGGAGGGGTGAGGGGTTCTTCAGAGCATTGCCAATACTGAAAGGGGGGATTAACAAGAGAAAAAGTAATACATAATGTTAACAGTTCAATGCAGTATCATTGTCAGTACTACCAGCAGGTTTGATCAACCTCTCAGACCACTTAAAAGCCTCCGTGAAAGTCAGAGGGGGTTCTGATGGAACTACGGGAAAGGTGTTGCACAGGTTCATGACTATCCTAAGAAGTGAACTTGTGCACAATAAATTTTCAAGTTTTAAGGAGCAACCCAGATCATCTGCCCATGTATGACCACCTTGAGAATGTTGGATGTGGTGAAGGCCTTGCCACACTCATTGCAGGAATAGGGGCGCTCTCCCGTGTGTGTGCGCGCGTGCTTGTGCATGTCGCTGCTCGTCTTGAAGCGCTTGCCACATGTGGCACATGCAAAGGGGCGCCGACCGTTGTGGACGAGCTCATGAGACTTGAGGCTGTGCGCAGTCGAGAAGCGAAGCCCACAAGACTCCTCCTTGCAAGTGAATGGCTTACTTGCCACCGCCACCTTCTCCTTTTTCTTTTTCTCCTGGAACTCCTTGGACTCCTCATTGGTGAAGGAGAGTCCATTGCCTGCTGAGGTGATGCCATGGCTCCCCATGACAACTTCCAGCTCGTCCTCATCGTCTGGCACGACCGCTATCTTATCGGCGCCGACCAGGTGTTCTGAGTACTTTTGAATGAAGTCCTTGATGTCCCCGGATGCTGAGCCGAAGTCGACGAGCGGAGAGGCTTCCATCCTCAGGACTAAAAGGAATATGACGATCAAGAGAGACACTTGCGAGTGAGCCCTATTTAATCCAGCAACACTTGGTCTCCGACAAAAAGGGGAACAACACCTGCGCGAGCGACGAGCCCAATCCAGTGTTCTTTCGAGAATAGTGTCCACATCCGCGTAGACAGAGAACAAAGAGAGAAACGAGAAGCGTAACTGCAAGTGAGGAGGAGGTGGTGAGATGCTCCAGCCCCAGCTTAGACTCGGAGACTCGCCGTGACTCCGCCAACGCCAAGAGCATGGTGCTGAACTACAGGAATGTCCTTGCTCATTGCCACTCAGTATCCCAGAGAGAACAAGCTGTAGTGTGTTTTAACCCTTCCCCTCTGTCACCTCTGTCATGTTCTTTGACCCATCTCAGGACAAGAAGGGCAAGATGGTAACCATGAGGACGTCATCCCCCTGGTCTACGACCCGTGCGTCGCTGGCAAGCATATTGTTGTTATCATGCGAGAAGCGCATGTAAACAAAACAAACGAATGCTTTGGCTGCTGACCTTTGATCAGACGACGACGACGAGGAGGATCACTCTGAGCTCCGACGATGCCGGCTTCGATTCGACAAATGTCTCGTCTAGGTCGGTCGCTACTGGCCCCGCATCTCAAGGTCCCCAGACAACTCGAGCGCCAGATGCTCGAACTGGACGGAGAACACCTGAGAGGGGGGTCTCAGAGGCCGGATCTCGACCCCGAGAGAATAACCTTTTACAACATGCGATTCTGCATGTATGCGCACAGGACTGCCCTCGTCCTTTTGGCCAAGCAGATCAAGTGAGCACTTAAGGATTTTAAGAAGTCGGATGTCCCAAAGTTCTCATCCTTAGCTTCCAAACTGTCAACATCTTTCTGAGGGACAAGCCAGAGTGGTTCTTAAAACTGACGCCCCTGGCCAAGGTTCCTGCTCTCCAAATCCATCCTGAGGGTGCAATCATCTTCGAGAGCCTCATCTGCAATGAGTACTTGGAAGAGAAGTTCCCGGACAAACCCTTGGCCCGGAAGACGCCAGAGCAGAGGGCCAGGGACAGAGAGGTGGTGGAGCTCTCCAAAAAGGTATGCTTCAGCCTGGGCAGATTTGGGGGTCCTAGGCTAGGATTTCCAGCAATGGGGAATTCCAACATTTGCTGTTCTTGAATCATTCATGTCCGGGGCGTCTCTTTCAGTTTTACGGACCGCTGCACAGGTCCCTCCGCGCAGGTTCGCGTGACATTGAGCCCCGGGTGACTGAGATCCGTTCGATGGCGCCGTCGACTGTTTAGGCACGGACCATTGAGCCGCTATTTTTGAGACCCCGGACACTTAAGACTTTGACACTTCAGGCGTGAGTGGCTCTGTTTTGAGAGGTCTGTGCGTCAGGAGCTCAAAAAGAGAGGCTCAATGCACCAGGTCTCAGTCGTCTGAGGCTCAATGCACTGCATGTCACAGAGAACAAGGATGCTCACGTCGACATGCTCGAGGAAGCTTTCCGTGGTCTAGAACTGCTTGAGCAAGAACTGCTTGAACGCGGGACCTCGTTCTTCTATGGCGACGAAAAGCCGGGCTTGATCGACTACAACTTGTGGCCGTGGTTCGAGCGGCTGGAAGCCTTCGCCCACAGGATCGACTTCCCAAGAGAGAGATTTCCCGAATTGGTGAGAACAATCCATAACCTTTCAAGACTGAAAGTTTAATGCAATACACTTCAGAGTCGGTGGATTGGCCAGATGTCGCAGGATCTCCCGGTGCAGCTGTACAGACTTAGCTCTGGAGATCACCTCGAGTTTCTGCGAGGTCTGGTGGCTGGAGAAGCTAACTACAACCTTATTTGGGAGAAGAAAGTGAAAGCGAGCCAAAAGTTATGAGCTACATGACATAGCTGCAATATGTGCGGGCAAAAATAAAAATGATTTCGTGAAAGTTACTCTCACAATATATACATAAAAAGGTTTTTAGGAGCTCCTTGGTATGAGCCTCAACCAGGTGCCACCCTTGATGGTGGTGATCATTTGACTAGGTTCGAATTCCAGTGGAATCTTGGTCCTGGGGCCAGGTTCAAGTGTGAACTCTTTAAGCAGGTGGCAGATGGTGACCTTGAGCTCCATCCAGGCAAATCTCTGCCCGATGCAATTGCGCGGGCCGGCCCCAAAGGCGGAGAAGACAAATGGGTTGATTTTATCGTCAAGAAATCGTTCGGGATCGAACTGCTCCGGATCCTTCCAATGATCGGGGTCCAGATGGAGTCCGACCAGAGACACCTGCACTCGGGTGCCTTTATCCACGGTCACCCCATTGGAGAGCACACAGTCCTGGGTGCACATGCGCTCATTTATGACACCCACGGGAGTCTTGCGGAAGCTCTCGTTGATCACAGCCTCCAAGTACTTGAGCTCCGAGAGGTGTTCATACGAAATGCCGTCGGACATCACCTTCAAGATCTCTTGTCTGGCCCGGTCCTGGACATCCTGGTGGCAGGCTAAGTGGTAGGAGATGAGCGACAATGAGCGCGCAGTCGTTTCAAAGCCTCCAAGGAGAAAGAGATGTGCCGACTGCACGATGGCCTCTTCCGTTATCCCCTGATCAGGGGTCTCGCTTTGTAAGTCCACCAGGACCTGCAGCATGTCCTTTTGCCTCTCACCGCTCTCCCTGCGACGGCTAATGACATCCGCGGCGACCTTACGGAAAAAGTGTATGGGCTCCATATTCATCAGGCGGAGTTTGAGCGCTTTGGCCACAGAAGGAGCAAATCGATACACTAGGAAAAACAAGACCAACTTCAGACTCAATCCATCCCGAGACTTCTTGGCGAAGGTGATGAATTCAGGCTCTTCCCTCTGGTATGTGCCGGCGTCAACGCCGAAGACCGCTCTGGCGATGACGTCTAAGGAGAGCCTGGTGAAGGCATCGTCCATATCAATCTCGCCAGTCTCCTTGTCGACGGTGGCCCTCAGGTATTCAGTCCAAGGCTTTGCACTCTTGTTTATAGTGTCCACGATGGGTTTCAGGCGGTTGGCGGTAAAGGCCGGGCTGAGGCGATTGCGCATCCGCCGCCACTCTTCACCAGTCAAAGAAGTCAACATCAGACTGATCTCTTTGTGAACCTATGATAAATTCTATCAGACTTGTGGCTTCAAGACCACCAAATGAAGAAGGATTTTTACCTCCGTCAACTCCTTCATAACGCGTCTGTCGGTGAAGCAATCGAACTGCTTGACCAAGACCTCCTTGATGAGGTCTGGATCTCTCAGGAGGATGACCGGCTCCCAGAAGTCGTAGATGACACCGAGAGGTTGCCCAGACAGATCCTAAACACGAGGATGTATGAGGTAATCGCTACAGGTCGACGTCATGCACCAGATGGACTCGAAGATAACTTACTTACCTTATACAGTTTGACTCCGATTTCCATGAAAGACTTTCGTTCGGTTATCCAACTAATGTTGCTGCATCCATGAATTTTGCCGGGTTTGATGGCATGCAAGCCCCTGGCCTCGTACTTGCCCACGTCCTTGGTCGTCTTTCTGAACCAGCGCACGACCAGCACGCAGACGATGGTGGCGAACGTGACCCAGAAGATCATGGTGTCTTGACGGCCGTCACTGCGGCTGGAGCAATGATATCTTCTTCCTCTTTTTCTTCTTGTCTGCAAAGTCGGTTGGAGGGAGGCCTGAGTACGTTGTCGTTCTCGTCGACTAGGGATGCAATGAAGCCCGGCTCCAGCCCGCAGGCTCGAATGCGTCTATGCCTGGCTCGACTCGTCTCGGGTGGGGAGGCTTTTGAAAGTGCAACATTACAACTGTTTACAACTCACTATGATGTTGTGGAGTCTCATATGTTAGTTTGCCTGCATTCAAATTAGCACTAAATGATGTTCAAAGAGTTTCTTCCGTATAATAAGTATGGACTACGTGCGTAAGAATAATACTGTGTGTCATGCAACATTACGTTATGTAAACAGTAAAAACTACTAAAAGTAACTCCACCATGCATTAGTCACTGCAATTGATGGAAAAATTGGAATTTTTCTATCCTTCTAGGCATTTTCAAGGCTGCCCGCAGAAGCTCGCAAGCCGACCTGAGCTCGTAACAGCCAAGCCCGACCCGACCCGAGCTCACCAAAAGTCCGGCTCGCTCGACGCATTCCTACCGTCGACCGCTGAGTATCGTTGAGAGCAGGCTCGACTTGATGGAAGCTCCGTGATTTCTTTCGCAGTTGACGCGGTTCGGACTGTGACTCACATTGTGTTTGTCGATCGGGGACGGCTTCACCAAGTTGAGGTGTGACAGGGGCGAAAGGCCCGCACGGCCCGCAAGATTGTGGACGGGCCAAGGCTGCGGGCAGAAGGCGACAAAGATATCAATGGCAATGATATCATTGTCAATAGAGAATTTACAATGTCCTGTAGGTAGCTTCGCACCTGCTCTGCAGTTTACTTACTCTAGGCAGACTTGAGGGATAAGACATGAGCCACAATCTGACTAGTGGGACTCATACCTTAGAGGCTGCTCAGACTTCGAGTCCACCTGCCCAGTACATTGTCGAGTACCGAGTCGCCTCGGCCCGTGTAGTGCGGGGACCCGGAGAACCACGGCACGCGTCCGCCTCTACGACGCTGCACCTGGCTGACCAAACCCGTAGTAGTCTGTTGCTACCTCCATACATCCACATGTATTTTCTACATCCAGAAGTGTGACCTGATACACGCGTGGGTGTGTGCGAGAGAGAGAGAGAAAAGAATGTTGGGCAACTTCATGGTTGGAAACACATTGGGAATGGAGGTGTTGCTACTTCACGCTGGAGGAGCACAAATAAGATGTTGGAGAGCTTCGCACAAGATGCGGACGTTTGAACACCGGTTCCTGGACGGTTCTATAGTGTTGTTCTACACACAAAGAGTCATTGATCAGCACAGTAGGTACTTCAGCATTGTGGCGTATCGATAGTACACAGTTGTAGTGGCAATCAATTGTCGCCGTTGAAGACCCTCTGCAAGACGGCCCCCACCACGCTGTCGCTGCCTGAGAAGAAGACCTTGGTGTTGTTGGTCAGGGCCTTGGCCACGTTCATTCTGACGTAGTTTGGAGTGAGCAGAAGTCTGTTGGTGGCCGCCTCCTGCTCTTGGGCGTAGCTGAGTGCGTCGGCGTCGCTCCGCAACTTCTCTGAGTAGATGGCGTTGGCGATGGACGACATGTTCATCTTGCCTTCCTCTCTCTAGACGAAGGAGACGCGAACGTAGTCGTTGAGCTAGCTGTTAGAGTTCTTCGAGATCTCACCTGGATGCTTTTTTGGATGTCGATCAAGTCTACTTCTTTCTCTCGTTCAGCGTCCATGACAGCCTTGATCTTCTCAGTCTCCTTCTTGATAGTCTCGGTGAGCTGACGCTGCTGAGCCACCAGTTGCTTGGTCCATTCAACCTGAAATGGCAATATCAGCAATAACAGTAGTAACAACATTGTGCTCTCTTACCTTGACGTCCCTGTAGTTCGCCGCGATAGCCGGCGGCACGTCCGGCTTGGGCAGGAACACGTTCCAGACGTCGACTGGTGGCGTTTGATTGACGCCTCTTGTGGACGAGAACCTCGCCAAACTGGTCTTGAGACTTGTGTTGACGTAACTTCCAATCTCGAGAAATCTGCGTGAGGTCAGGTCGTCCATTATCAACGCCATAATGATCACTAATCATACCCTCAGCACGCACTTGGTGTTGTAGACTTCATCAATGGAGTGGTTGGAGCAGAACAGCTGGATCGCCTCGTCCACGCGCTCGTAGACGAGGATTTCCTTGGGGTTCTCACCAAACTGCCTCACCAGTGGGATCACCTAGGCCAGAGAGACGAGTGACTCCAAAGTGGAGGGACCCGAGAAAATGAGGCAATTTCACCTGCTCCTCCCTGATCGACGTGATCACTTGCACGTCCCTGAACACGTTCTTGACTCCGTCGCGGGTCGTGCACACCAGGGGGTCGAGGTACTTGGTCTCGGGACGGACTTTGATCTGTGACGACGAGGCCACGACGATGGTAGAAGGCGTTACTTTTTGCACGTTATACCTCGACGAGCTTAGTCACAAACGGCTGCGACCAATGTATTCCCGGTCCAGTGACGTCCTCTAGGAGAGCCCCGTGCTTGAAGTAGACGCCGACGCAGCCCTCGGACACGCTATGCAGGGCGGAGATCACGCAGGCCAAGAATATGAAGCCACCCATCAAGAGAACAATGGCTAAACCGACGAACAGAGGCACTCGAGAGTCTTTCGACGCCGCTAAGAAGAACGTTCGAATTATTATTGTTGGTTAGTGTCACACATTGCAATAATAGCCACGAACTGTGAACAAACATCTCGTCCGGTGAATCGTGACTTAATCCACCTGTCTCGCGCTCAGGCGCTCCATATTTATCGTTCGCGTAGTCCTTGATGACGACGCCCTCCTCCATGTCAATGCTGGAGTCATCCGGATCCCTGACGGTCGGCAGTTGAGTCTTCCACCTGGTGACTCTGTCCGGGGAGGATTCGTCCTCTCCAAACACCGCTGAACCATTCATCTAGTTTGCGCAGGGTGAGAATTGACCGGCGCACCTCTATCACTTAGTGTGGTTGATGTAGTAACCTAATCTTCTAAACTCTTCTTTTCCTGACCCTCTTCCTAATAGAGCTGGAATTCTTCATCAGCGAGCTTTGGTAGCTCAACTGAAACTGAAAAGTTCCTCCAATGAAAGTCTTCCGGGGCTTTTGCCTCGTACCTGAGCGACTGCCAGTACTTGAACAAAGCTTAAAAAGCGTGAAGTTCGTATAAAAACATGTTTTCGGCGAGTTCTTCTCAAAGAGACTGTTTTTCGTCCTCGTCTTATCTCATAGTAACGGTTTTTTTTTCCTTTCATAAGCTTGAAAAGGACGCTTCATGTCTTTGAATGATTTACTTCTGAAAGTCGCCCGATATCTAGACGATGGCAGCGAGAAAAGTTGTGTCATCAACTATCAGAGAGTTCAGTCAGTTCCTGAGAGGAGAGCATCAGGTCATCAGCATTAGAAGACTTTCTTCTTCTATCTATGTAGGCTCGTACAGGGTGGCCCAAAATACTTTGCACCAGTATTTGTAGGCATGATCGAATTATGGACATTTGACTCAGTCGAACCGGGTCAACAGCCCTTGAGGGTCCAGCCTGAGCCAGGCCGGAGTTAGTCCGGCTATAAAACTCCTTAGTTTCCCACCACTAGATAAACACAGTTGCTTAGGGTGTAGCCGTTATAGGTCAGGCTCCAGTCATGTTGTGCCGCAGTCCCTCAAGGGGAAAGCCTGGCAAAGCTGCAAGGTGGAGCCCCTCCCAGGACAACAAGCTTGGACAGCTGGCTAGATGAGTCTGGCTTCCGGCTTAAATAAGGGATCATGATAGCTTTCTCGGCCTTGTCCCTGCAATGCCTGATCAGATCAGATCAAGGGGACCAGCTGAGAATCATCTGTGGACAGCATCGGTTGGAAAGATGACAATGCACACTTCCGGGTGCCATCTGGGCTCTGACGGGAACTGCTATCTCCTCACTGCTCTCAATTTCTTTTGCCAACGCACATGAGACCACATTGCAGCTAAAAAATAGCGAGTTTAGCAAAACAATGGAACTTCTCTCCTCACTAAAGCACACTGATACCATACTTAGAAACTGGACCATCCAATGTTTCAGTTGTAACTACTTCTCAAAGTGAAGCACGGGTGACCAGATCTAACTGTGCTAAATAAGTCCAATATGTAGCTCAGGGTCTTTTGTCCCCTAACTTTGCTGTGGATGCATACTGTATAGTAGGCTAGAGCATTTAACATTACACAAGTGACTTGTCCAAGGGTTGAAGTCTCGAAGTCTCGATTCAAGATAAAGGAATAATCTTGACTTTGTGTCATTCCCGAGAAAGAGTTGGTGAACGAGGCTGACAAGAAATTAGATGAGGCTGAGCAGTTGTCAATCAGTGCCTGATTCAGAGACTCGATAGGGCAAGCCTCAACTTAACACTCGGACTCTGTCAAACCGAAATGGAGGAACACTCGATTCTAAAATGAACAATGCTTCTCAAATCAACAATATATTTTCATCCCGTAAAAAAATTTTCCTGGAAAATTGTAATTTTCATATCTTTTTTTTTTAAAAAAAGCGAACGGGTCTTGCAGGATGCCTCTCCTAAAGTGCTTGTGGCTTGTCTTTTGTTGAAGATCTGCTGACATGACATTAAGAGAAGTTGTTTGGAAGAGTTTCAAGACAATCCACGCAAGATTCACAGCTTGTGTCGTCACATAAGTTAATACCGAGAGTACTGACGATCCAATATGAATCACCGTCGTAAGAAGTATGATTAATTAAGCCAGGCGTAGTTCGAGTGAGACTGGATCAGTTTCCTTTTGTGAAACAGTGTTTTGCCTGGAGAGGCAGAGTCGAGGATAATCAAAGTCCCAATCTCCCTACTGCTACAGGTCAGCTCTTCTCATTCATACTCTTCTGAGCAGATTCATGGTTTCCAACAATGATGATCATTTACTCCTGCTCTCTTCTTTTCCATTTCTCTGGTGTCCGTAGATGATGGCAACCCTGAGTTCCCCGGTGTCACTGATCGGGTAAACCCTGGGGATCCACTCGATGGTGAGAGGGAAACAGCGCGAGTTCTTCAGGGCCGACATCTGCCCGACCTTGAGGAACGTCCTCAGGTCGTCGTCGGGCCGGTTGTTGTCCTCGGAGATGTGGACGAAAGTTCCATCAGGTTTCTGAGCGAACCTCCTGGTCAGCTGCAGAGGCACCAGTGGCGTGTCAAACACGCGCTTCGCCAACAACACATTCGTCAGCCTAAACGTGTACTTCGTCAGAGGATGACCTGCAGAGTGAATACTAAAGATTTGCCATTGACGCTCCCGCAGGAAATGCTCTTGACTCACCCTGTGCAGATGTCTGCAGACGCTCCGCCGAATCCGGGAGACGCCGTTTTCTCGTGGTTACCGAGGTCATCCGCTCGCGCAGGCAGTCGAAGAACTGTGACGGGCAGTAGAAGACAAGGGACTCGGGCTCGCCGGACCCGTTGAAGTCCATGGAAGCGTTAATGCGCTCGGTCACGCTAGACAACCACTGGGAGAAGCCATGAGAAGTCCTACGAAACATGTAAGGTGAATCACACGCACTCGCTCAGACACGAGTTTCTTAAATTTGGCGCTCAAGAGTTTCTGGATCTTCTACCAGAGGACGCTCTCCCTTTTCTTGTACGCGTTCTCACAGTAGACGTGGAAGTGCACGAGGTGCATCAAAGCCGCATCAAGAATTCCTACCTTTCTTCGTCAATTGGCTCACTCCTTTCCAGTAAAGGTGGCGGTGGAGGCTGAGTCTTCTTTGAGTTGCTATTTCGCCTCTTTTTTGCACTTCCCACGTTCACGGAAGTCTCCGCGGCCGCGGCCGCAGCCGCCGCGGCGGCCGCCAAGGTTGCGTTGTCCTCGATGGCCGCCGTCATGGCCGAGATTTCTGCGCTAGAAGCCAAGAGGTTCGTCGCATCCAGGATCTGGCTGAAGTTGACTTCCTTGTCTTCCTCATCCAGGATCTGAACCTGGATTCCTTCGTCGACGTTCTTGATTGCCAACATCCTGTTGAACTCGTCGCTCTCCTCTGTGGAGTCGCCCATTATGTGGATGGTCTCTTCCTCGTTGTCGTTGGCCAGGAAGAGAGCGAACTCCTCCGAGAGCCTCAGGTCACTGGCGAACACGGCCAGACAAGCATAAAAGTGGATGCAAAACCTCTTGTTTGACCTAACAACAAGAAAGTCTCCATAAGCCCGGAGAGACCGTCAATTCTCGTCATGCTTACTCATTGCTGGTCCTTCCACATTGGCACCAGACCCTGGGCTTGCTGCCCCAATAATTCTCGTCGCAGTTGAAGGTGAGATGGACTTGACCCAGTGGGTCCTGGTCGTCCTTGGCTACCATAGCTTGGGGCGACACCCTCTGAACCAGCGGACCTGGACGCCTGGCCAAGAGCCACAGCTCGTGCTTCCACTCGGGGCTGATCGACATCTGAAGGAACAGTGAAGAAGACATCATGCTTCCTACAGAAGGTGCGACTGTGTCGTACCTGGTTGAGCGCAGAGCTCTTGACCCTGAGGGGCTGCGCCAAGTTCTCGGCCACTGCGCGGGCACATGCTCGTACGTGCACGCACTCGCCGCCGGTGCAATCCCTGACGAAGCAGCGACTTCTGTTGTCACTGCCGCTCAGGAGGAGAGTATTTAGGCTGTCGTCGCTGTCGCACAGAACCACGAATCCCCTCTTTGTGTCCGGATCGTCCGGGCTCTTGACCGAGAAAAGTCGGCGTCCGGGTCCAGAGTCCGTGAGCAACCTGCAGCAGTCGATCCGGGACTCCTCGTCCTTTCTGGAGTCCTTGGTAGCGGTAATGCTGCTGCTGCTGCTGCTGCCTTCGTCGGTCTTGTTGGCACTCCTGAAGACGAAGTCACAGGACCGATTTTTGCAGCTGTGACCGCGAGTGCCGTTGACTGTGGCGCACTTGGGACATGTCCGGACTCCTCTCCGGGTCGCCTTCCCGAGCCCGGAGAACAGATCCGGGGGGATTCGCGAAGACATCCCTCCCTCTCTCTCTCTCTCTTGTTTGTTGCTGTACTGGCACTTGTCTTTCCCAGAGAAAGGGTTGCCAACCCCCGCAACGAGCGTCAACTTGCCTCATGCGTCACTCTGGCAACTCTAAAAAATGTAAACAAAACTGGAGAAAGGTGTGTACAAAGGAAACTCTCGAGTTGGGGGAGAAAAAGATCTGACGTCCTGACGACCATGGCCGACCAATACAAAGCCAGGTGGGACTGAAAGACATGCGTAAGTAAGTGAGTCCCTCACCGGACGCTCCTGATTACACAGGGTGATGCTCTACGACGAAGCTCTGGGCGCCGAACTGGTCGACGTCGATCGCATCCGTGAGCTGGCGTTTACCGGCATCCCCGAGGGCTCCGGGCGCCGGGCGCAGGCCTGGAGGATCTTGCTTAACTTTCTCCCTCCTGAGAGGAGCGCCTGGACGGAATTCCTCGACGGGAAAAGGAAACTCTACCAACAGTTTCTCGGTGAGACAATCATACAAACAGTCCTGGTCAAAATTATGCCTGTGCATTGTGAGCCTTAGTAAGCATGAAAATTGAGGTTTGCACCGTAACAATTATAGTAGGGACTTTTTTGTCAGTTGTCTTTCCTAAGTTTGCATCAGTGCTGCGATCCAGTTTGATCAATCTAGTAGAGACTGACTTGCATGAGGAAGAAGCAACTAGAATTTGACCTCGTTCCAAGTGAGATGTTTGGACTTGTTCCGTGCAGGACAGTTCAACTCCCGATCACCGTGAGGAAACGGCTGGAACGCAAACAAGTCATTGCTAGTTGTAAGAAACTAGATGTAATTTTACGGCTCATGTTAACTTTGTGCGCACTTCTTTTTACTAAAGGTGAAGTAGTTTTGCACCTTTCGGTCGAGCAGCCAACAGAAAACTCGAGCTTAGACTTACTTTACAGTAACATCATGATTCCTGTCAAATACTTCACCTCTCGTAGGTCAGTCCTAGTAGAATTCTGCTCAAGCTATTTGTACAGACAGCAGAGGTACTGTTCAGTTTTGCCAAGGAATATAAGTACAGGTAGGTGGTATTGACGTTTCATTTTTGTTTCGTTTTGTTCCCAGATGAAATCATTCTTTGTTCACACTCTTGGAGTCACGATCACCCTTTGAACCCGAACCCGGAGAGCCGTTGGCAGTCATTTTTCCGTGACAATGAAGTGTTGCTCCAGATCGACAAGGACGTCCGCAGGCTGTGTCCAGACATCGCGTTCTTCTCGCAGGCGACCGCACACCCCAACCCAGACGTCTCCAGTGGGAAATTCGAGCGCCTGCACCAGAGGGTCCAACAGACGAGGCTCAACGCCCAGGACATACAGAGAAAAGGCCTCGGGATGGCAAAGGTGCTTTAGAAACAGTTATGTACCCTCTGACTCAGATAGATCGTAAGATCACGTAGAGGACAGCAAAGGTTGAGATTTCTTAAAAAGTCTTGTAAGTGCGAAAACCGCGCAAGCTTCGTGACGAGCAAAAAAAGATTCCGAGTGAAAAATGTCTTAAGCAACTTTTTCTTTCACTCTCTGTAGCTCTCCCTGGTGAAGAAGAAGGCCATTGAGAGCTACGCCCCTCTGGAGTCCGGCGCGGAGGCTCACTGGGAGGTCGTGGAGAGAATCCTCTTTCTCTACGCCAAGCTGAATCCTGGTATTGACGACGTCACGTAGTAAATAAGTCAAGAAAATACCCTCGCTTGGTCAAGCTTTAAGCTCGTCCAGTCCTTCCACTGGCACCTTTGACGTTTTTTTGACTCACACAGTAGATTGAATGACGATGGATGCAAAAGGGATCTCCTGTTGTTCTCAGGTCAGGGCTACGTCCAGGGCATGAATGAGATCATCGGCCCCATCTACTACGTGTTCGCCTCGGACCCCAGGGAGGAGTGGAGAGGTGAGATCAAGAATGCACTTTTGGGGCCAGCCACTCTCATGCTCACGTAGAGCGCAGCGAGTGGGAGCTCTGGACGAAAGCAAAAGTCTCTGTTGGTCTCGGCTTGACCGACCATACTTGGACATCTGCACATGCTCTACTTCCTCACCAGGTGCCAAATTCGGCTTCTCTGGCACTTATTGAGCTCCGGTGTGACGTCGCGGCAGAGAGCATCTAAGCTTTCTGTATGCGTTCTTTGGTAGACTTGGCCTCACAAAGAAGGCGAAGTTTCTTCTTAGAAGTCTTCTGCCCTTTTCGCCCAGTAATTCTCCTTGAAATTTTAGCCCACGCGGAGGCCGACTGCTTCTTCTGCTTCACAAACCTCATGTCGGACATCAGGGACTTCTTCATCAAGACTCTTGATCAGGCGGAGACGGGAATAAACGGAATCATGAGCAGGTTCCCGACTTGCTTGCCGACACGGGACTTCCAGTGTACTGAATTTTCTATCCCCTCAGGTTCATGCGCCGCGTGAAACAGGTGGATTCCAAGGTTCACAACGTCCTCATGGTCCAGGACATCAAGCCGCAGTTCTTTGCATTTAGGTATGAGTGAAACAACCATTTCAAGTTAGCTCAGAAGTGACGATAGCTGTTTCTTTCGAGGAAAAAAAAAAGAAATCAACAATTGAAGTAAGTACAGTGATGCCACAACTCTGCCCTCAGGTGGCTGAGCCTAATGTTGTCCCAGGAGTTTCCCTTGCCCGACGTCCTCCGCATATGGGACTCGCTGCTGTCGGACATTACCCGCCGCAACTTTCTCATCGACGTGTGTGCGGCCATGGTCGTCCTGCTCAGGGATCAAATCCAACACAATAATTTCTCGGAGAACATAAAGCTGCTGCAGAGCTTTCCTCCCATCGACGTCCAGATCATCCTCTCCAGGGCCGCTACGATCGCCAAGGAGGGAAGTTGAAGACTGAATCATTCAAGCTGTGATATGGCGCGGAGCTTCCGGCAGAGAGGAAAAAGGGCTCATCGGAGTCATTCCACACACATGCCAATAATACTGTCTTGCACGGTGCACAATTCCTACTCTTCTTGACACTAAAGGTCCAGCTCGTATCTTTCTCTTGCGCGCTTCAGTGTGTTGTCTGGCCGAGTTATGCTGGAGAGAATTGCCGCAACCTCTTACAATTTACCACTGATATATTCCTTGTTAACCGTACTCTCGTACCTGGAAAGCAGGCATGTATTACACACTCAAGTACTGTGAACCCGGGGGTCAAGTTGACACACACACACACACACACACTCCGGGTGCGCAAGAATACCAAACGCCTACCTTCGCCGGTAAGGGTTGCACATGTTCCATTGAAAACCCTGCAGACAGCTCGAAGATACGAGCTATGTCTCCATCGCGTCGTTCTTTCTTCGTACTTCACAGAACTTTTGCAACCTCTCCGGGGTAGGGGGTCCAACCGCACCGGGTGTCCCTTTGACACCATGGGAGTCATGATTTCCCCACTGAAATTTCAGCCAGTTACGTCAACTTTTACCCCCTTAAGAAGTCTCTTTGGCGTTCCTCCCTCTCCATCTTGCGAGCCTTTGAGCAATGTGGTGCCAAAAATGAGCACTTCCAACGTTCGACTTGTATACTCAATAACGTGTCTCAGTATCAGAACGACTCGCTTTCCATTAAAGTTTGACCTCAAGACGTTCCAGAAGAGTCTACGCAGCCAAGTAAGTTGTCCCGCAGAAATTACTTATGGAACGGACTGCATCTATATCTGACGCAACCTTATGTGCCTGCAACTGTGCATTCAATCGATCTAAGCCTCAGACCGCATATGAATGGCTGGCTGTTGCATCTTGTGCGGCTTCTCGTATGACCATTTGTAAGTAGAAGTAGTAGTGTAAGGATACGGTTACTGTTGCACTACGAATCAGCAGTGCTTCCTTGTGTTCCAGGACCAGAATAAATCACATTTTCTCAACTGTCTTGTCACCATCCAGCAGACTCTTTGTTTGGCAGATGCTGTGTGTTATTATTCAGTTCTACAAGGAGGTCACCTCTTTCTGACCTAGTCCTCGATGGGACCATCAGAAGTGACATGATAGATGCTAAGTAGTCATCGTGGCAGCCTCAAAAAGCTGCTGGGCCTCGGATCCTCACATCCTGATTAGTTGAGCCATTCCAAACCTTTAGAAACAGAACAGACGTCCCAAAGGCGGAACATCAACATGTGTCACCAAATGTGACAGGTCTCATGTCAGTTGCCTGACACCGTGTACCAATTGTGCCCTTCGTAATTGTTCTGGATTTGCCATTAGTATTCTCATTGGCATCCGGTAGAAGGACGCTGGCAGCCCCGTTCTGCGTGGACCTCGACAGAAGGGATGTAATTGCATTGAAGAAAGTAGTGATGGTTTCGACCTTCGAACATGTTCGCGAACAGTTCGATGTTCGAAACAGGTTCGACTTTAGGTCGAACAGTTGGAAATTATCCCCATCCCTAGAAAGCAGGGCTGCTGACGGTGGGGGCAGAAGAGGGCTGGCTGGCTGCTCAAGTTGAAGTAACTCAATTCAGGGATGGCAGAAGAAGGATTTGGTTGTCTGAATTACACAATTTTGTTTGATCAATCCAGTTTCACGTCACCGCTGCAGTGGTGGAAGCGACAAGGGAGAACAAGGTTTCCTGCATTGGATGCTCTGGCCAAGAAATATGTCTCTGTTCCAGCTACTAGCGTCCCTGCTGAGCGTGTATTCTTCAGTGCTGAAGACATCATCACTAAGAAGCGCAACCGTCTCTGCCCCCAAAATTCCCTAAGCTTATCGTATTGCACAGCAATCTGGAGTCATTCCCACGTTCTTGAAGATTGTCCATATAAAATTTCGCCTGAAAACCCTTCTTAATCATTGCTTTCCTACTCTGGAATTTTTCGAACATGTTCGCAAAGTGTTCGAGTTCGATACCTAATGTTCGATAGATGTTCGAGTTCGATGTTTCTATGTTCGAAACCATCACTAGAAAAAAGTCGGGTTCCCGTTTGTTTCGGACTCAGGAAATCCAGTCGAGATGGGGCCGAGCTTGGGGACCACCAAGGGTAGACTGGGCTTGAGTTCGGGGTTAGAGCAAGGAGCCCGAAGTTCAGAAATCTGGTTCGGGCTGACCAAAACAGGGATCAAGTATCGGATTTTCGGGCTCCGACTCAACCAATCACAGCTCGATAGCAGCTTGACGACACTCAGATGCGATCCTATATAAGACCCTGGCGGGAAAAAAAGAAAACAAAACGTGGGTTGGAGCAGCTGTACCGAGAAAACCTACTCGACTCGACCAGACGAGAGAACAAAAGGCTTTTGGTCCACTTAGCGACAAGAACGGACTTCTCGCTCCTGTCGTGGTCCGCAAAGGTTTGGCCTTTGAGAACTTGATTGGGCTGAGAGTCAATCAACAGACGTCATGTCCGAGGGATCCGCAGACGAGCCTTTTCGTGCCGAGTACGCCAAGAGCGGGCGTAGCTCTTGTAAGGCGTGCAAGATGCCCATCGAGAAGGCCGAGCTCAGGCTGGCCGTCATGGTCCAGGTACAAACACGTAGGGGACCCACCGAATGTTCAGCCGTCTCAACCTTTTCTCGTCTTCCAGTCTCCGATGTTTGATGGCAAGGTCCCCAACTGGCACCACGTCCGCTGCTTCTTCCAACGCAACCGACCAAAGGCGGACACAGACATCGGGCATTTGGACGCACTCAGATGGGAGGACCAGGAAAAACTGAGGTAGGCGACGCGTCAATACTGGAACAACGCACTTCTCTAAGGAGTCTCTTTACAGGAAGCTCATCGCCGATTCCTTGGTCGGCCTGGGTCCTTCAGGTAATGCCAAGGGAGGAAAAAAGTCCAAGTCTTCCGCCGGCGGTGGCATGTCCGAGTTGGGCACTATCATGGGCGACTTCAGGGTGGAGATGGCCAACTCGGGCGGGGCAGGCTGCAGAGTGTGCGAGGTCAAGATTAAAAAGGTTCCGTGACTAAAAGGTGTTGTAGTATGTCGCGAAAGACACGATGCACTCTGTTGCTACGCAGGGCCTTCCGCGCATCGGCAAGAAGGACTACGAGTCCCAGAGAGCCAAGATGTATGGCCCGTACGACCGATGGCACCACGTCAAGTGCTTTGCAGAAAAGCGAGAAGAGCTTGAGTTCTTCGACGCCGGCGAGAATCTGGCGGGCTTCAAGACTCTTTCCAAGGACCACCAGCAGCTTGTCAAGGATGAGCTCAAGCCACTAAAAGGTTTGGGAGGGCGGGCGAGCAACCGTAATCAGGCTGCCAAATTGTAACCACTCGTTTTTGGACGTGCTTGTAGAAAGCGGAAATCTGGCACTAACGGTACTTCTGGTGATGAGCCTGATGCCAAACGACAACGTCCATCTTCAAGTAGCCAGGACGAGGGAGACAATCCCGAAACCAAGGAGAAGCTGAAGAAGCAGATGAAGAAGATATACTACTACCGGGACATGCTGGACAGGAATCTCAAGAAGAAAGAACTGCAGGAGCTGATGACGCACAACGACCAGGAGATTCCATCCGGGACAGACAAAGTGAGATTGATCATACCCAGTTGGGATTGGATGACTTGCACAGCTCTTGCTTCAGTTGCTCGATCGCCTCTCTGACTGCATGCTCTTCGGCGCTTTAAAGCCCTGCAAGGAGTGCGGCGGACAGTTCACTTTCAGGTACGAGACTGCTTAGTTCCGCTATGCTTTCGAACCATTACGTGTTGCGTTCTAGGAGTGGTGTTGGCTATCAGTGTTTGGGCAACGTCTCAGAGTGGACCAAGTGTCAGGAGAAAACTACGGAGCCAGCTAGAAAGGAGTTCAAGCTCCCCGACGTGAGCGCTGCAATGCACATGGTAGAACTTTCCTCAGGTATACTGACTGAACCTCTTTGCAGCATTTCCGAGAGAGTTATGACTTTTGCAAGCTGTACAAGTTCAAGTCCGGACAGGTAAGAATTGTGCAGAGCAATCCGTCCGCCGCGAAACCATCACCCCAAGTGACAGCGTCTAATGGATCCAGGTCAGTGCCAAAGATCTCGTTGGAGGAACTGTGAAGTCACTCATCGTGGTTTTCCAGCTCCCAAAAGTCTGGCAGCGGAGGGAAGCCAGCCTTGCCTCTCAAGAATCTGACCTTCGTGCTGGAGGGCGATATCGACAAAGCTGCACTCAAGGCAGATATCGAGAAACTTGGAGGCTCAGTGGGAAGCAGGGTGTCAAAGACCACTGCAGCTGTTATCTCAAACATAGGTGGGCCTTTGGAGAACTTGTTGTCGAGGGTCCAGTATAAACTAACCTGCCTTTACCTTTCCAGACGCAGTGGAGCAGATGACCAAGACGATTGCTTCGGCTAAGAGGCACAACGTGCAGGTGGTGTCCGACGATCTTCTCCAGGACATTACGAAAGAAGGCGTTGTATCTCACATCAAGACCAAGACCATATCGAAATGGGGATCAGAGGTACAGAAAAGTGGCCTTCGACTTGACTCTTGTACAGAATTGTTCTTCCACGCAGCCTCGAGAAAGGATCGGCAAATTGATAGACAAGGCCGCTGGGGGAAATAAAAACGGACAAGGTAAAAAGTACCAGCTATATGTAGAACTGAGTTTTTACACGTGGTACTTGACGGAAACTTGCGTATACCAGGATCAAGCATGTTTTCTGCGGACCTGCCCAAGAGCATGAAGCTGAAGTTGAAGGGTGGGGCTTATGTGGACCCAGAATCCGGACTTGAACACAAGGCACACGTCTACAAGAGCAGCAAGGACGACCTGTACTCCGTGGTCTTGGGGTCAGTCGACATCCAGGAAGGGAGAAACTCCTACTACAAGCTCCAGTTGCTGCAGCATGACAAGAAGTCCAAGTAAGGAGTAACTTGCTTATTTCTGATCGCGCGATTTGTTGACTGCTTCCTTGTAGGTATTATATCTTCCGCTCCTGGGGTCGCGTAGGAACGACCATAGGAGGCACCAAGCTTGAAGACTTTCGAGACAAGCAGGCCGCCATCGACCTGTTCCAGTCGCTCTACCAGGAAAAGACTGGGAATAGGCAAGTGCGAACGTCATGACTGAGCTTGTGCAGGTCAGCACGTAACTCTTACTTTTGACTCACACTGTGTAGCTGGAGAAAGAGGAAGAATTTCGAGAAAGTGGCAGGCAAATTCTTCCCCATGGATCTTGACATGGGACAGGACAGGGATGACAAGGGATTCTCCAAACTGGATGTGGCCAAGTCGACCTCCAAGCTGCCCATTGCTGTCCAGCAACTGGTGGCTTTGATCTTCGACGTTGAGACTATGAAGAAGGCTATGGTGGAGTTTGAGGTAAGGCTCCGCTTAAAAAGAATAAGAAATTAAACAAGTCGTTGCCATAACATACACGCGCTCCTACTTTGTGTTAGATCGACCTAACCAAGATGCCCCTGGGCAAGCTGAGCAAGAAGCAGATCGAAAGTGCCTACAAAATCTTAACGGAAGTCCTGGTGAGTGGCCTAATGAACAGGGATTTGAATGCAGCTTGCTGATACAGCTCCTACAGGAAATGATAAAAACTGAGAGCGGCACGGAGACCAAGTACTTGGACGCGTCGAACCGCTTCTTTACGTTGATTCCGCACGACTTTGGTCTGAAGTCGCCCCCAATCCTGCAAGAGGCTGACTACATCAAGGTTTGATCTTTTAAGTCAGACGAGAAAAATTTCACCACTGATCAGTTTTTGCTTCAGAGCAAGATCGAGATGTTGGATAACCTTCTGGAGATCGAGATTGCCTACAAGTTGCTGCAGGAGTCTGATGAGAACGCGAACTCCAAAGACCCTATTGACGCTCACTATGAGAAGCTGAAGACTGATATTACTGTGCTTGACCGCGAATCGGATGAGTTCCAACTTCTTGAGAAGTACGTCAAGAACACCCACGCGGCCACACACACCATGTACACCCTGGAGGTCGAAGAGGTTGGCTGCGTTCCTCTCTTACCCGTTATGTCTCTGATTCAGATTTCAACCTCCAACTCTGTGTTCCTTCTGTAGATATTTAAGATCGCCCGCAAAGGAGAGGCTACGAGATTCAAGCCTCATGAGAAGCTGGGCAACCGGATGCTTCTTTGGCACGGGTCAAGGGTCACCAACTATGCTGGAATTCTATCTCAGGCGAGTCTAATTAAATGGCGGATCATGGTCACATACCTGTTCTTGTACGTAGAAAACTGAATCACGTGTAACTTGATCTTGTGTCAGCAGAAATGACTTAAATGTTGACGTACTGGCAGGTACGACGACCTAGGTTGAATGTGCTTTCTGCTTACACGCTTGTCGTATTGCTCTCCAGGGTCTTCGAATCGCTCCTCCAGAGGCTCCCACCACCGGCTACATGTTTGGAAAGGGTATCTACTTCGCTGATATGGTGTCAAAGTCGGCCAACTACTGTCAGACCAACAAGACCAACAACACTGGACTCCTCTTGCTCTGCGATGTGGCTCTCGGACAAATGTGAGTTCTACTCTTACAGTACACTGTGTGACGTTACTGTGCATGCACTGTCATTTCATTGCTTTCACTCTTAGGTACGAGCGCACGCAGGCCGACTACATTGAGCGTCTGCCCAAGGGCATGCACAGCACCAAGGGCCTTGGCAAGACGGAGCCAGACCCTAAAGAGGTCACGAAAATCGAAGATGGAAAACTGTCCGTGCCCTGCGGCAGTGGTGTCGCTTCGTCGACCCAGGACACGGCCCTGTTGTACAACGAGTACATTATTTACGATGTAGCTCAGTGCAAGGCAAAGTATCTCTTCAGGATGAAATTTAACTACAAGTACTGAAAAGTGTCAGCATCGACACATGTACTGTATGACACAGTATGTGCATTCTGCAAGTGTATTATGTACTGTACTATAGTTGCTGTCCGTGGAAGAGATAGGAATACCAGTGAACACTGTTCTTGTGTCATCTTATATTCAGGGTCAGCCAAAAAGTCGGGCACACTTTTTTCGACTACGATTTTATTTCAGGCCCTAGGCAAGAAAGCACAATCTGACTCTAACAGCATCCCTATAATTTTTCCTCCATATGTCTTCCATTGGCCTCGAACGTTGACCTGAACTTGCTGGCAGCCCTCTTGATGGTGTCTTCGTCAAAGGGGGCCCGCGCCTCGGTGATGCATGCCTCAAGAGAGTCCTGGTGTGGGTGGCGGATACTGATGGACTTGGATTCTACGACGCCCAAACCGAAGTACTCCAGCAAGTTCAGGTCGGGCGAGGACGGAGCCCACACCGACCTCTCCCAGAATCGGACTGTCGCTGAGGTACTGCTGGGTCTTCTTGGAGGTATGACATGGGGGCTCCATCCTGCTGCGATGTGTAGGAGCCCTCTTCGAAGTTGTCGGATCCAAGGGATGACTTGTGGTTGCGAGAGGTCCATGTAGGCAGCTGTGTTGACCTTTAGGCCCTTAGGGATGAAGATGAGCGACCAAACCTTGCCGTTGGAGGCCACAACACCCAGCGGCATCAGAGATTGGGGATTCTTGGTCTCTGTGCAGCACTTCACATCCTCTGGCATGTGTCTCCAAAGTACACATACCGCTTTTCCTGCGGTTGGAGAGTTTGTCGAGGTGGAAAATCTTCTCATCGGAGAAGATGATGGTTCCCTTCTTGAGCCGGTTAAGCAGGATCATGGCCCTCTACAACGAGCGCTCCTTTAAAGCTGCAGTGAACAGAGATCTGTTGATAGTGACCAAGGACATGCCTCCAAGCTCTCTGATAGCCCTCCTTATGGACGTGGGAGAAGTAGACACGTTCTGGCCCAGACTTTCCAAGGATTTGGTGAAATCTGCCGTCAGGGTAACTTTGATGTGGTCCAAGTTTGCCTTGGTGAGGACGTTTTCTACCACCCTCCTTTCTCTACTCAATGCCCTCATTCTCGTTGTTCAAGGCCTTGTGTTTATGTCGCAATCATGGCACCAAAGAGGGTGTGCAGGACTCTGGGTCCAAGAAAAGAGCCTTGTCAAGGCCTGCGACCTGTTGCCCCAGACGGGACAAGGTAGAGTGGTCACCATATTCAAAGTAACCGTAGTAAATACACGGTTGGGGAATATTCAGAAGAACCAGACCCCTTTTTAAATATTCGGCTGCTTTGAACAGAACTTGCAAAACAAAGTATTTCCTAAGAATGCTCCCAACAGCCAAGTTTGAAACTGGCGTCTTCCATGTAGCTCAAGTGTGTTTTATACTCCATAGCTGGTTTAGGCTCTGCAAATTTGAGACGTTACTTGGGCGGTTACGTTTTGAATATTTACATTTATCCGGCTATTTTTTGAGAATATTCGAATACAAGCGAATACCGAAGACGTTGTAGTAGCCTTGACAACTTTAGGACAAGGGGCTGTGGTTGCGAAGCCGGGTGTTTAGCCAATAACATTGTCACATTTGGACAGAGCATGATCAAAGCAGATTCACTGCTTTATTGCAATTCCCATTAAACAAGGTGCTATTCTACTCATGTTAAGTCTGTGTTGTACCTTATGCAGGTACCTATGGACGACTGCGTCAGACGAATAAGTGCGTATAACAAACACTTGGCCTAAAAGTGATGCATTTATTGGCAATTCTTTGATCGGTGCTACAGTACATAAAGTTAAGAATCACATATTGGGTGACAGAGGGATAATACAGTGCCTTCCATAAAAAAGTGCAGTCAGAAACGCCAGCTGTATTTTACACTGAACCAGGTCTTTGTTCAATTTGATTTTTTTTCAAGTTGGTCAGGGAGACACTCAGCCATACGGAGTCCATAAGCTCAGAGCCATGAGGACAAGGTTGTGAAGGCCCATCCTGGGCTTGAGCGCTTCAGCTCGACGCCGCCCGGAAAACAGTGCGCTGGATTAGACTTCACCTATGGCGCCGGAGCGTGCCCCGACCGGAACCTGACGTCACTCAGTGCTGACATCTTCCGTCCCAGAGTTGCCATATGCCTATTGCTCGTGTCATGCTTACTTTCGGAAGAAAAGCGGAACCATTTGCGCCACTTCCCCGCGATGAAACGTGCAGTTAACATTTTTTTTCACTGTTGTCACGTTCTGAGGCTGGTTGTTTCTCGTGAAAACGTTTATTTCAGACTGTCGATGATACAATCGTCGTAAGAAGAAAGGGAATGGTCTGAGGAGGAGGGAGAGGTGTTCATGAGGCTGAGGCTGAAGCGGAGGCTGAAGCGGAGGCATCGACAAGTATATAAACACTGTACACAACACCCCTCATGATGTTGCTACACCTATCGCTACTACGATCGCTCGAGCCCGCTGTCGAAGTTGCTGTTGGAGTCATACTCACCCGTTGCTCTTGAAGTCGCTGGGGGAGTTGGACTTGCACTGTCGGACTTGCAGTGGTGTTGGTGGTAAAGTTGAAGCTCAATGAAGCTGTCCAGCTAGGTCAACATGTTTTTTGCATCCTTGCACAGCTTCCTTCTGGCTGATGCCTGAGGTCAACCTATCACAGGCTTGCAGTTGCTGAATGGCCTTTTCCAATTGTTTCCGGGGCACATCTCATGGTACTGGGAAACACTCCATCACATAGGGTGCTAACCATCGTGGGAAAAGTGTTTTCAACCGAGTCAACAAGTACACACAACTGGTGTCTGACAGAAATTGTAAACAAGGACAATTCTGGATTTCACTTCATGGAAATCCACCTGCCAACCATGGGGACTGGCGTTGGTTTCGCCAACCAGTGTTGATCGCACTCAGGTGCTTAGAATCATTTGTAATCTTACCTAAAGTCAGAGTCTGTAGCCAAGCCTCAATTGCAGACACAGGTGCCACATTGCAGCCAAGTCACTGTCCAAGATGCCAAATGGTCATCTGCAGATTCGGTAGTGCATTCCTGTTCGCGGTGTGTTTATTGTGATATTTATGGAGGTTGGATTCCAAAAGTGGAGTTAAATAGATTTTAGTGTGATATGATGAGATAATAACAAAAATGGTGATAGCAGAAACCTCATTACTTATCTACCTTCTTAGTAGTACATGTACGTACATACAGCTCTGAATGCCCACCTCTACATACTTCAGAGTGGGGTGTTGACTTTGAGTGAATGCGCCGTTCGTACGCACAAGCGATGCCTCATTCTCTTCTTTGCCATATGCTTCTTCATCTCTTGCTGCATCATCAGCTGTCACAGCTGTCCTTGCACCAAGAAGACGTCTATCAAGAAGATGTACAAGGAGACATTTTTCAGATGTTGCCACAGCTACAACTGCTCAACACCACTGCCCAAGAATATTCACTGCACATGTCATGGAAAGAGCCACTTGAGACGACTATCTCGGTGGAAGGCATGTCATTGGACCACCAACCATGTGGCAACATGTTCCACCATCTTTAGCAATCGCAAACTGTCAAGAACCTCAAGAAACTGAAAGACATTTGCGACAATTTCATTATGGATGGTGATGGCCTCGTACTATTGATCAATCTGCTATACCACCTTGCATTCCTGTTTTACTTCAGCTATTTGTTCTTCGGACAACCAATAGATATAGCAAAGATGCACAGCCATGGAATAGCTTCATGATTAACACAATCCTTACCATCTCTGTATAGGCATCTCATGCCCCAAAAGCTGTATGTACAACTCCATGTACAGGTGCAAGAGTTTTGTCCACTGCTCTCTGGAGAGCTATCGTGCAACTACACAAGAGTGTGCAGTGCTATGTCTGCAGCTAAATGTACATCTTCCAAACATTTGTGTGGAGCTTTACGTACAGCTACGTGTGCCACTAGAAAACCTTCATCCACAGATACACATGAAGCTGCATATAGAGCTATGTGTAAGCTTCTGTAGAACCTGCACTTACAAACAGACTGAGGAAGAGCGTGCTGCCCGCCAAGCATCTGATGCAGCTGGACACCAAGGTGCACGACACAGAGACTCAACCTGACCATAGCCTGCAACTTGCACGTATGACATTTGTTGAGGACAGTATATTTAAAACCGCTGAAGAGCATGAATGCACAAAAGGAAGTATCAAGGATCGGTCTTCCGCTTGCACTAGGGGAAGGAAGTGCTGTACTTAGTTCTTAGTCCTCTTTGCACAGTCCACAGTCCATTGAATGCGCATGAATGAGTCTTTGTCGGAAGCGTTTGACTTCTCTGCACTCACCTGAACGTAAAGGTAGGTGATGCGGCTGGCTATACGTATCGCCAAGACCCCGTGGCACCTGCGGAAGTTAGTGTGGGGAAACTTGGGGTCCACCGGGAACCTCAGTCTCACGGCTGGTCAACAAGACCCGGCAGAAACTTTGAGCCCAGTGCGAGCGAATGGATGACAAGTACCAGTACAAAGGGAATGAATGACTGCACAGTGACCACAGGGGAGACGAAGGTGTTGCAACCACCACTCAGCACAGTTGAAGTGGACATACTCGGCGCGGCGAAGTTCATCTAAGACTGTCTCCTCGAAATGCCACAAACCCTCTTGACGGGAAGCTTGGTTGTGCCTCTTACGAGAGGAATATGCTGACAAGCTTGGTGAGGCACTGCACGCGGCCTAAAGACGCGGCCATGAGATAGACGAGCTTGAGAGGCTCTCTCTACAGCCGTTACGGGTATTAACCACTCAACAGGATAGGTATTAACCACTCAACAGCCGACCTTACAGAGTCTGTTGTCCTCTTTCAACTCTCCGAGAAGGGATCAACCTTCAAGTTTACCTAGGAGGACTTCACCCTAGCTGAACAAGTTGTCCATCTGCTTGAGCCCATGTACAATGCCACAGTTGAGCTGAGTGGGGAGAAATATGTCTCTGGCTCCAAAGTTATCCTTATGACGCAGATTCTGATGCGCTTCTATGCCAAAGAAGCCGGCCAGCGCCCTAGGGTCACCTTCAAACAAGCCTTTGCACAGATCATGTTAAACAGCTTCATCTGTCATCTCAACAACGTAGAATTTGTGAATGCCCTGGCTTTAGCCACACTCTGCGACCGAAGATACAAAAAAGCAGGTAGCATATCCTACTAATTAGTTTTCGGTTATTACTGCAATTAACTACTTTTCTGTTACTTTCAGGGTTTGCAAACCAGATGCAGCAAGCAGAGCAGTAATGAAGCTGAAATAAGAAATGACGAACCTTCAAGAACCAGAACCAGTGCAAAGTAGCTCACACTGGCCATCAAGTTCTTCTTCTCGGCCCAGTTTGTGGCAGGGATTTGAGATGGAGGTCTGACAGAAGAGTTACTGAGTCCATTCTGCCGGTGACAAGGCCAGCCAGGAGATTGCCAACTACTTGGCTGCTGTGAATATCAAGTTTTCTAAGTCACCGCTTCTTTGGTGGCAAGTTGTTGGCCAACAAAGCTTTCCAATGCTGCACAAGATTGTAGCTAAATATCTTTGACTACCTGGTACCAGAGTCCCCACTGAGCAGCAGGGATGGATTCGGGTCGAGCCCGAGCCCGCTATGCCTATGTTTCTACCCTAGTGACTAAAGTAGAGTCTATGTGGCCGCTCGTGAAAAGTTAGCATAGGACACCAGAGTCTGTATCCAGCCCTCGGAGGTGATCCAATTGCTCCTGTGAAGGATCCTGGGTCTACCTCATTGCACGCTTTTTCCACCACAACCAGAGAACAAAGACAAAGGGAGCACAGCAAAGTCCTTTTTGACTCCAAAGTTCACCCGGACTCTCTACGTCAACGTCTCTTCAAAGCATGCAAAAATCATTCGAAAAAAATCGTACAAGCCTTCGTCACTTCGATCCTGGCAACAGGGGGGAGGGGGCGAACGGCCCCCAGCATAACCCCCCTTCTTCCCTCCGTGACCTCGTCCGCGCCTTCCTCCTTCTCCGGAGGCAGTACAAAATGCTTCTGCACACACCAATCTTTTGCTAGGTGCAGGACAAAAGGCAAACCTTTCTGAAGAAACAACCATATTGCAGGATCGAGGACACCCCAGAGTAGGCACAACTCTGACTCGAGCCCAAGTTAAGGAAAAAAATCCATACCCACCTAGCCGAGGTCCGGCAGCTACTGCAGCCAGACCCAACCGCGTTGGCCTCCCCCCTTGACGCGCCCGTGGGAGGACGTGGCAGCCCCGATCGAAGGCACCATGACGTAGCCAGGAGAGAGGAAGACGTGGGTCTCAGTTTCGCGCATTTACTCCCTCTAGCAGTTGGCCACCAATGCTAGCAAAGAACATGTCTGAGGAGCGTCTGACGTGGGGTCAGCATGTCTGTCTTGGCCAATGCGAGTCACACCAATGTTGGAATGGAAAATGGAAGTTTGCAGATGGCGACAAACACAGCCTTTCGCTACTTCGGTGTGCGTATGTGTGGAACTCGCATGCTTTGGTGGCGTCTTCGCTGTTCAATGGATGCGACCGACTCGGTGAACTTTCTATCATCAGTCGGCTTTCTCTGCCTTGCACAGATAAGGAAGAAAGAAAGGCTGCATCAAGTACATGACTTTGGCGTGATTCGCGCCGTCTGACGGTTGCGGAGTCCAGACTTTCGTCCGTAGTCCTGCGACTGCGCTGAAATTGACCCAAAGTTCTGGACCACTGGAGGCGATCAACACCATGGGGATGAAGTGGTGCAGTGCTCCAAAATGCTTTAGGTCAGCTTTGGGTGTTTCTGGCCTATTTAAGCAGAGTCCGGGCAAAATTGATTTTTGGATCTCATGACCTTCCTATCAAGTGTGGATTTGAATATTCCCAATTGGCAACTTGGCCGGTGTCCATGTTCGAATAGGCCGTTTCGGTTGCGGTTGCGGTTCCGGCGTCGACAACTTGCACCAGTCCAAGTCTGCGCGCGGCGTCGAAGAGTGCGGCGCCCCCTTGGAGCTGGTGTCCCTTGATGCCCGAGCTTCACGGTCATTTTCAGGAGAGAGTGGAACAGATAAAGCTGCTTCGAGCGAAATCACTCGTTTTTCGCAACTCATATACTTTTTGTACCCTTTTTGTGAAAAACTCCTTCGAGAGGAAATGCTTCAAAATCTCAAGAAGATTTTTAGCCCCAAAATGACTTTTTCCTTGCCTGCACTTAAGTAGTTTGACATTTTGGGGTGGTTTTTTTTTCAAAAGTTTTGAACTACACTGGCTGGGCCTAAAGTTGAAATACACAATCCTGGCCGTAAGTAATTGCGTCGGGCATGACTGGACCTCCTACACTGTACTGAAAGACATTGAGGTGGAATTTTGATGCAGAGCGTGTAGATGTGATCCTGGGACACAATGTTGAGTACACAGGGTCAATGTTAAGGCTGCCCATTTTGGTGCTAGAGTGTTCAAAAGGAACCCACCTGAGAGAGGGGCCATGCCAAACACAAGAGAAATTTGGCTTTTTCAGGGGGTAAAAATGGATGAATTGGACTGAAATTTTCATGGGACAATCCCAGTCCCCAAGCCATTCATTTCCGCAGGGATTCACTCCCCGGGTTCTCCGGCGCCATGTGCAAGCATGCAAAAAAACCCTTGTCCGGGTTGAGAGGTTGCTAGGTTCGGTGAAGCTGCAAAACGAGCGCGACTAGATGACCATTCTACATGTCAACAAAAACGCAACAAAGACGACAGTTGGGACATCTCGCCCCTGATCCACCACCGAGTTTGATCTGGGCTGCAAGATTAGTTGCTGGTGAGTGTGATCTGGACTGGAACATTTGCTGGTGCTGAGTGTGGTCTTTACTTCATTTGCTAGTGCCGTGTGCGATCTCGCTGCCTCTGCCGCGACCTCAGCTGCTACGTTTTGGTGAGTGCAATCTTGATTCCCCTTGGCTCCACTAGTGTTTTTGCAATCGTAACTTCTTTGCCCAGGACGACATGGCGACCCGACGTTCTAAGACGCTGTCAAAGACAGACCTCATGGCCTCCCGGAATGCTGCCATCGTACGAGCATTCACCCTTCCTCATGTGAGCAATGAGGACATTGCTCACATCTTTGACTTGAAACTGCGCCAGGTGCAGAATCTGAGGGTCAAATGGCGAACGACTGGGGACCTCACACCAGTACCTAAGCCCGGACGTCCTACAAGTGCCACCACCATTCGTGCACGCAGCACTATCCGCAGGAGAGTTGCCCAAAACCCAGTTCAGACTGTAGCGCAGCTTAGTCGTGATACTGGTGTGTCTCGGACAACCGGTGGGCGAGTCATAGCAGCTCTTGGCTTGCGCTCCAGGTTGTGGAACTTTCAGGTGGAACTTTGACATGAAATGCCTAGATGTGATACTTACTTCCAGGGCCAGGGAGAGGAGGCAAAAGCTGACGCCTCAGGACAAGCAGCAGCGGAAAGAGAAGGCAGGTCATCTGTTCAGCCGTCTACAGGATGGACTCGATCCCGAGATCTTTCTGGACGAGGCAAAAATGGAGCTCAACCCCTACCTCAACTCAACCAAGGATAGGTAAGAGCATTCTTCTGAAAATGACATTGTTAGCACCATTGATCTTGTTTTTCATGTGGTTCTTCAGAGTCATTGAGGCTGTGGCAGACGATGCGGGAGACGCTGGCGTCAATGAAAAAAAAAAGCCAAATTTCAGTCCTGTTTGGCATGGCCCCCCCTCCAGCTGGCCTCCTTCTGAGCACTCTAGCACCAAAATGGGCAGCCTGGACACTGACCCTATGTACTGAACATTGTGTCCCAGGATCACATCTACACGTTCCACATCCCAATTCCACCTCCACACGTTTCACTACAGCATAGGAGGTGCCGTGCAAGTACTGACGGCAAGCACTGTACTCAGGAAGAGGAGAGCTTCCATCTAAAAGGCCAACGTTCTATGTCGGGCCCAAAGTCTTTTTTTCAGTACACGTTTCCATCACGACAAAATTCACGTCAGCTGCTGAGGACGGTTTTATTCAGTGAACTGTTAAAAAGACTTTTTGGCAAGGTTTGTTCCAGCCTAACGGTTTTCTGCACACATTCGCTTTCAACAGCTGGCATCCAGATCTTTTTCTACTTAGGACCAGGAGAATATTGATGCATTGCTCGCTACAACGATGACACCAAAGCCTTTTCAGGTTTCCCACACTTTCGCATTTGAGAGCGCTCTGTGAAACGCGACAGAGTTGCCAGATGGAAATTTCAAATCCATTTGAACTAGACGAACACGACTGATTGCTTTGCTTTTTTTGTCCGACAGAACAATGACAAACGGTGCAAAGTGGTATTTGGAGCTCTTTTCCACCAATCTTGTCACCTACATGTACATGAAGGATCCTATGACGCTGTGTAAAGGCTTGAGCTTAAACTTCATCTGACATTGCACATAAAATTTGCTGTGTAGGCACATGAGGTAGATCTAAGATCATGGTTCGGCAAAGGAAAAACTTCCTAAAGGTACATTTATACAGCACGAATTATATAACTTACGTAAAAATTTAAGATTTCTACCGATCGGTACACTACGGTTGTGTACGCAAAACTTAAGACCTTAAGACCCTTACTGAGAAGCTGCAACGATGGGTTCAGTTGTCAGTGAGGAGACTACAATCAACTTTCACTATTTGCCGTCACCAAGCCCACGATCGGGTGGTTCAGGCCCTCGGACTTCTTGCTGAAGAGCAGTGGACACAAGGACAAGTCTGACAATAACACCAAGTAAAGCTGGGCATCTTGGCCGGATACGACTCAAGCCTGGACGCGAAGGTCATCTTGTCACCAACTGTTCATCCGACCGTACTGAACAATATCCACCCATTTCAGAAGAGGCAGTGCAGTGGTGGTGTCAGCTACACAAAAGTCCGAAATGTTGGTAAGAGCTGTGGGAATTCTCTGAATGGACCTGCCGCAGTTGGACGTGCGTTGCACTTTGATGCAACCTTCAAACACATGAAAACCAGTTGCATTTCTCTAAAGACAAATAAAAAACGACGTTAGTGTGGCGGACGAAATTGTAGTCACCTCTGAAAGTCTGAGGGGCAGCCATGAACCATTGAGGTTCCTTCCGTGGTCTCTGATTGGTCTTCCCGTTCTTGACCTTCTTTCTTAGGTCCTGGATGCCGTCATTAGTCTTGGCACAGTTCAGTGGATGCTCCTCACTATCTGGTGGGTCTGCCCTGGCTCACTCCGAACTGGATTTAGGCTAGTTTACATATAAAACATTCGCACAGGGTGCGCGAGAAGCATTGCGTCCACCTGGTTCTGGCAGTTCCTGGTAAGCGCCCATTGACGGACATCGTATATTCATTTTAGGACGGATATCCGTTGTACTGTACACACGTCTGATAGACGTGAAGATCGTGGTTACACACAGGTATCACTCAATGACGTGCGCGCGTGTGTAGAGCTGAAGTGCCAAGCAGTTTTCAACTTTTTTTTATACGTAGCATTCGGAATGAATAGAACACATCAGTACTGACAGTAATCCCAAGGACATCTTCAGCATGATGGCACAATGACTCAATACTGTCCCACGCAGTGCGAGTCGACATGTCTGGTGCTCCCCCCACTCCGGACCTCCATCGAACAGCTTTCTTCACTCACACTGCACTAGATTATATCCATATCTAAGAAGCCTAGTTAAACTTTTTCCTCAGGAACTCCTCCACATGCGGCCAGATCTTCTTGGACTCGGTACCTTTGAAGACCTCCAGCAGGCCCATGCTATCGTAATAGTCCAGCACGGGTCGCGTGTTGTCGGAGAAAACCTGCACAGAGATGAGAGCGGTTGAATTCAAAGGTAGGCGCAGCAGCGAAGTTGACCGTACCTGCAGTCGGTTTCTCACCGACTCGGGCTTGTCGTCCTCTCTCTGGACCAATGGCTCTCCCGTTTCGTCGTCCTTGCCCTCGACCTTGGGAGGGTTGAACAGGGTGTTGTACACGCGCCCAGAACCTGGATGCAGCCAGCGGTCCTTGACCCGGTCGATGATGGTCTGTTGCAAGAAGGGCTTGCTTACACACTCACCGTCGTCACTTAACTCAAACGGAGACTGTCACCTGAAAGGGGACGTCCAGATGGATGACTATGTTGACCGGCGTCTCCCTCTGCAGGGCCCTTGCTTGGGGCAGCGTCCGGGGGAATCCGTCGAGCAGCCAGTTCTTGCTCCCGAGTGCCTTCAGTTCGGAGGCGATGAGATTGACCATGACTTCGTCTGGGACGAGGTCTCCGCGGTCGATGAACGACTTGGCCCTCCTCCCAAGTTCAGAGTTGTCTCGGATGTGGGAGCGCAAGATGTCCCCGGAGCTCACGTGCTGGGGCCCAAAGTCGCGTACGATCCAATTGGAAATGGTACCTTTACCCGACCCAGGGGCGCCCACGATGAGCGCGCACATGCGATTTGATCCGGCCCCGGCTAAGCCGCGGACAGACACCAGATCGACGAGTCGCTTGGACACGGGCGCAACTTGCTGTCGGACGAAGAAGAACACCATCGTGACGCGGTCTGCCGGGCTGAAGGAGGTCGGAATACGATCGATCGAGCTGCAAACAAGTGGTCGTGTCTCCTGCGGAGGTTCTCCTCGTCGCCTGTTTCCTGGACGTTGCCACCGATGCTGCTGCCTTAGTCTGCAGTGCACTGATCACCGATCACCGACGCGCGCTACCTCCGCTAGGCGCTCAGCACTGACGGGTGCAGTACAGTACTCAGCAGCCTCCTCTGTGGGACAGCTGAACAGCACTGCCTCAGTTAGTTCTCTCTCGCCTCTCCGTCTTCTCCCTCCTGTTCTGGCTGCCGACGCACACGCAGCAGGGGCAGGAGGTGTTTTCAGTGTTCTGTTCAGTCTGCCTCCTGGCTCCTGCTGCTCTCGTTCTCGCTCGCCAACTTTTTCCAGACAGTCGAAGAGAGGGTGAAAGGACTTCAACTCGCCCAGGTCGATGGAGAAAGGGCAGGCGGTGCAACCAGCGCATCAGGCTCCGGACGACTGTGCCGACTGAGCCGGCGTCATCACGGATTCGACAGATCAGAGTACCGGCGACGCCCCGGACCCGGCGGGGATGGAGGCGTCAGCCGGCGGCGCCAAGCCCAAGGGCGCGATGGCGTCCAACGTAGAAGTGGACGAGTCGCCGCTGCACAACCAGATGCAAAAGAACAAAGAGTGTAAGTGGTTGCACGATGACGTCTTGTTACTGTCGAGGTTTCAGTACTTGGTGTCGGCCTCGAAGTGACACTGTTTGGTCATGGCCCATAAGGTCGTGCCAGTTGGTGCACGGTGCAGACATAAGAGACTGAGCAGAATATTGAGAATGCATCAATGAATTCTCTTACTGCACATGCCACACAGTATAAAGCGGTGCGTGCATTGTACATACTGTTATGTCTTGTGCACACAGTAACAGTAGGCACTATATAATTGAATGAAGTAGAGATCCAGCTTCCCGCTGCGTTGTCCGTGGTGCTCCCGGTGCAAAAGACTTGTGTGGGCAGAGGAAGGGCTAAAACAATCAAAACAGTCGTCCCCTCGCTGTCCTGCCGACTCAAGCAGTTTAAGCGCCTCTTCCTTATCAGTAGTTTCACTTCTTTAGGCCTGAAGTTAGTCAAAAAACTCGTCGGACTTCATGAAAAAAGCCAAGTTCTCGGCAGCCTAGGTCATGATGTCCGAGAGGCAGCACTTCAAAATGGGGACGATGACGTCCTTGACTGTGGACAGACAGAGGGCGGCGAGAGAGGGTCAGCAGTGTTAGCATGAGTGATGGCCTGAGGCACTTGCTTCTTCTTAGATCTCTCAATAAGGTGAACTTTAACTTTTGCAGCTCTGAAGGTGAAGCTTATGGTTCGACGTCCGATGAAGGCACTTGTGGAGCAGGGGATCCTCCCGTCGCCCAAGACCAGCCCAGCCTTGCACGAGCAGCGCCAGAGGCTGGAGCGGGCAAAGATGGGGGACCTTCTCAGGGCGAAGATCGCGAAGAGACCGGACAGACAGGAGCTGGTGCACAGACACATCCTGGAGGACTTTCCGCCGGGTGAGGAAGACGACACGACAAAACCATGTTGGTCATCAGTTCAACACTGACTGATATCTTGCACGTTTTTGCAGGCGTGGACCCCAGTCTTTGTGAAAAGCAACGGCAGCTCAAGCGGGCAAAGCTGGCGGACACCTTGAGCAACCAGTTGTCCCTCCGTCCGGGCCCACTTGAGCTCATTCAGAAGAACATTCTCCACACGGACGACCCGGTTGAGCAGGCGGTCAAAGAGGGCGCCATCTCCTTCAAGCCTACGACTGAGGGGATCCCGTACAAGTTTTGCAACACTGGCGACGAAGACTCCAATAGCGAGGGACTCCTCAGTCCGGCTGGAAGCGGGTAAGAAAAGAGACGAAATGGTAAGGATTGACCACCAGACTAATTCCCCAATCCTTTTCTTCAGGGTGGAATCTCCCGCTGGAGTGGCCAAGTCGGAGTCGAGTGACAGCTTGCTAACCGCCCTAAACAATAGCTGTGATGAGAAGGACCGACGTTCCAGCGACGCCGGCGTCTTCGCGGTTCCTCCTGCTAACAGCCTTCCCGCGTACTCGCAGCGAGGAGCGCCGGGGAAGGATCAGACGACGCGCAAGAAGAAGGCGAAGGCGCCGAAGCAAAGAACGATCAAGTTTCACGAGTACAAGGTGAGGTCATGCATGAACCTGGGTGGGGACTTCGATCAGACGTGAACGACAACGTCTTTCCAGGGTCCAGCGAGCGCGCAGAAGCGTCACTCGACTGCAGATGATTCGCGTCACAGTGAGGAGGAGACGCGCTATCAGCTCTTGCTCAAGCAGCAGCAGCAGCTCCTGCAGTGGCAGCTCGAGATGAACCAGCAGGTGCGAGAGCTTTCTCTGGTGCTGCAGGAATCTCACCTCACCTCACCCTACCTCACCTCACCTCACCTCACCTCACCTCACCTCACCTCACCTCACCTCACCTCACCTCACCTCTGCTTTTCTCCAACCTCTCTGCGTGCATTAAGTGCTCGGAAATCCCCGGCGTGCAGAGGATCACTCTCTTGAGCGTCGTACTTCGATCTTGGCTTTACGCCAGAGTTGTATTTCTGGCGTAGCCAGCGAGAACACAAAAGAGAAAGACGCTCATTGAGGACCTGTGATGCCTTCGTCACTGTCGCACTCTTTGCTGCAAGTGACTGACGAAGATGACATTGATGATGATGACCTCATTTCAGAATCCAAAGCTACCCCTCCTTCTCCCTGCTGCGCCTCATCCGCCGCAGACGAACGGGGTGGAGACCAAGGCCAAGTTTACGACTTCCGGCGTCCTCACCAACAAGTTCTCCAGTGTTCAGGTTGTACATGGTGCCGTTGGCATTTGAAGGGGGCTAAAGACGTACATGTATCATTTGAACGTAGCTCGCCGCATCCTCTGGAAGCAGTCAGACAAGTTCCTCGGCGCCAAGTCCTGGGTCTTCCGCACCCCAAACGCCCCGGGCCACCACGCCAGTGCGCGCCACGGCCACAATCGGACCGGCGGAGGCCGTAAAGATGCTCGACCGAATAGACGAGCTGAAGGGTAAGACGAGACGACCTAGCTAGGTCAAGGGTGTAACAGGGTCGAGACGGCGCGGTCACTTGTCTGCACCTTTACCTTTGTAGTGAGCGACCTCAAGGCCGAACTGAAACGACGTTGCCTGCCCGTATACGGCCCCAAACCAGTGCTCATCGAGCGGTTGAAGCCCCACCTGGAACTCCTCGCCGCAAGACAGCGCCTGCGCCCCGTGGCGGCTTCTCTAGCTGCGTCGAGGGCAGCCGCAGCGGCGAGTTCCGCCGCCACGACGACGCCGACGGCTGCGACGTCACTGCCGACCCTCCTTATCCGACTGAGAGGCACCAGTGGTAAAGAGCAGCAGGCAACAGGTAAGAGCAAAGCATCAAGTGCGTAGCAATGTATGCTCCCACGCAAAGTAGACTCTCTACTTAGGGACATTCTCTTCTTGATAGACTTGTCTACGAATGTGCATACTGTATATTCTATGTAGCTTCTTCGCCGATGGAGACGATGAGCCAACCTGCAACTCCACTGCAGCCCCAGACGTCCGCCGATGTCTCGTTGGGGCAGATTTTGGCCGAAGACAACAGCAGGAGCAGCAATATGGACCTAGAATTCGACCTTGACCTCATGGACACCGACAAATGCACCTCGCCAAAGGAGGTGGCGCCGCCGCCTCCACCCCCACCGCCGCCACCACCCCCACCGCCGCCGCCGCCACCACCACCACCACCGCCTCCTCCTCCAAAAAAGAGACCTGCGGCGGCAGCAGCAGTGACATTACGACAGCAAGAAGCCATACGACTCCCCACTGTACCAGTGCCAGTAGCTCAGCTGGACCTCAAGGACGTCTCCAAACCGACGGAGGATCCTTCGACCATCTCTTCCTCGGCACAGGACCTCATCTTACAGCAGCAGCGCAAGATCGAAGAGTTACAGCGGGCGTTACAGAGGTCGCAGTCGCAGTTGCTGCAGCAGCAGAGATTTTTGCAGGATCATCAATCTCAACTGAACAACAACGCTGGTAGCGGCCAGCAACAACAACAGCAACAAGTAGAGGACAACACGCATCTGCTCCAACAAAACCGACATCTGCAGATCCAGATTGAGCATCTTCAGGCCATGCAGCACCGAGTACAGGAACATCAGGCGGCTGTGAGAAAAACGCTTGGGGTTAACCCAGTCGTCCCACCAGAAGTCGTCAAGAACATCGTCGTCAAGTACGTGTTCCCAATGGACTCTAAGAACGATGCTTTCACTGTTGACTTCTCATTGCAGGAAGGAGATACTGCCCGATTTGGTCGTGCAGCAGCCAGTACAGGAATCTATTCCTCCCAACCAAGATCAGGGTAGTTACATTCCTGTCTTCACCGATCTTCTTGAGCCACAAGAAGAGCAACACCAATCGCAGCAGCAACCGCAGCAGCAACCGCAACCACAGCAACGACAAACAGATTCAAGTGTTCTTGTCGATGAAGTGCTGGATTTGCTACTTCGTCAAGGAGGTTCGTAAGCAGTGGCTTCTATCAAAGGACACGTATGCTAAGTACTCCACCTGTTTCAGACCTGCCTCCCATCGTCGCAGACCAATCAAGGCAAGAAGCTCCTCACGCCGAGAACAACGGTCTCTTAGACCTGGAGCTCGATATCTCCGGACTTGAAGCAGTCGAGTCCTACTGTCCCCAAGGTTCTGCTGTGTCCTCGACTGCGCCGCTCAGCCAGCAAGCAGCGTTTACGAAGGCCAGGAACGGCATGGAAGTCGACCAGGACGTGGCCGACTGGCTGGACTCGCTGCTCCCAGTCACTGCCATGATGGAAGAAGCAAATGGCAACGAGCTTATGTCTCAAAACTCGAGTGATCCACTTATGAGCAGCGTCACGACGCCCTCGGACGTCTTCCTCGACGTAGTGGATATGACTGCCGTAGAGAGGAACTTGTGGGACAAATAGTTTTCTCTCTGTATCACTCTCTTCCCCCCCCCTCTCTCGTTTTGCTCTTTTTATACCTATGTAGCAATACTACTTGCATTTGAAAATCTTTCCGCAGTCATTCTCGGAAGACCTCGACGAGGTGTCCACCGACACAAACGACCCAGAGGCCTCCTCCTCGTTGTGCACTGCGCTAACCGCATGCAGAGATCTCGCACGACGTCTGTGCTCGTATGTAAACACTGTGATTCTTCAGAGTGGTTTTTCTACAACACATTGCTAAAATACAATTACTGGTGACACAGTTTTTGCGTCTTACAACATCAAGCACTAATCATAGATGCTATACATGAATCTATTAATCATATTTTGGACGCATTTTGATGTGCCCACATGCAGAGTAGGTATAGTTCATTGATATGTTGGTGGATAAAACATTGAGAAGGGTATAAGAGTCACAGCAAAGTCGTCATACGAACGCGATCCTGGCCGACTGGTCGTCCTGTGAGATAACGTTGACTGCGTTAAGCGCCGTGAGCGCCAGCCGATTGAGGCTCTTGCCCCGGCTATTGATGTGGTCGTAGCGGTCGCGCTTGCACACGTACTGCTTGTAGAGGTTCGATTCCTCCAGCTCGGTTTGTTCCTGCGGTTACAGTTCAGCAGGTACAGCAGGGTGGTTCATGAGTCTACCCAGACAGCTCTCACCTTCTTCATGTAGTTGATCATGAGCACCGCGATTCCGCAAGAGTAGAAAAGCAGCACGGCGATGATGTAGACCAGTGGGTCGCCCTCGATCTCTCTCTTCTGCGCTTTCGTGAGCATGGTGGCGTTCTTGACCAGCCCTTTGATGTACTGCTCGAATACTGTGGCATTGAGGCAACCGCTTCCGTCGCCAACGCTTCCGTGGCCGCTGGTACCGCCGCCAGCACCGCCGCCGCCGCGCCCCCCACCACCACCGGGACCGCCAGTCAAAGCGATCCTCGCCGCGTCTGTCTGGCTGGAAGTGATGTCGTCGCCCTCGCTGGCGTTAAGGAGCGCGTCCAGCACGACCCTCTCGGCGAAGGAACTGTTGGTGTAGTACAGCTGAGGATGAGGAGGCGGAGGTTCCAGCGCCATGATGACCCAAAGTCAATGGTGCTGCAGGCGCTGGTGGCAGAAAGGCCCTCGTTAGGGCCACACATCAACTATAAGGGCCTTTCTTTCTTTCTTTCTCACACACTTTATTTACTCAAATGAGACTTGTGTGCTCTGAGATCAAGGCTGCTGCTCGAGCTCTCAGAAGAACTCAAGGAGAATGATGCAGCAACAATCCCCCCGCTGAGGGTGGAGAGTGACTTGGCTGGAGAGTTCACGCAGCCAAAGAGCCACGAAAAGAGACTAATAACGTTCTGTAAGCAGAGTATCATACGTGGATATTGCGATGGGCGCTTTCTCTCTCTCTCTCTTTCTCTCTGTTCTATGGCGGGAGAGCCGAATGGTTTGTTCTCCCTCACTCATCCACGTTGCAGGAGGAGGAAAGCGCAAAGAAGTCCTTCGTGCACGTGATGAGCTAATTGCCCATTGACTTTGTCGTGACACCCGGGACGGAGGAGTCCCTCGGCAGGAGGGCTTCGCAGTCACGCAAGGCACCTTCATCTCGTATGCATGATCGACAGCGTCACGAACGTCCTCGCCCGCGCTCGTCCTCGAGGCTCGGCTGGGCTTAAGGTGGGGCTCGGTCGAAATGCAGATAATCTTGCCGATAAATGGGTAAAGATCATTAGAAAAATTGGAATGTCAAATTATGAGTCAGTTGTTACCTCCGGCCGCTAGATGGCGTCTCCGGGATGCTGCCATCCCGTGGCCTCGCCAAAAGGCTCACTTTTTGAGACTTAGGCGGGTCCCTGTGCGGATTCCGCGGGGGCGCGGGCATAACTAAACTTACATGGAGAGGGGGAGGGGGCAAGGTTGAGGCCCGCTTCAGCGTCTGCGTCCAACCACGGGCTGGTCACAAACAACTTGCACAAGGTGTGCAGGGACAAGAACTACAGCATGCAAACAGTTGATGCAAGTGCTTTCATTCACTACAACACGTACACTGTACGAAACAACGTCCTAATGATCAAAGCAAACATTCCACGACCGAACGCGCGTAGTTCGCCAAGAAGGCCACAATCACCTCGTCCAAACAGGGATGGCTCTTCCTAGCCTGTGTCCTTAGGGCAGTCCGGACTTCCTCCTTCTCCTCCCTGTTGGCGCCCCTCGTGCCCATCTTGCGCTGCACTTGGGGACAAATATCTAGGCTGACTTTTCGGGCTGGGTCGTTCACCAAGGCGGAGAACTCTTCCAAGAAGGAGATGTGATACAAGTAGGTGGTGAGAATCGGATAGCAGAATGACTCTTTCATGCGGATGCGCTGGAGCTGGACGTATAGAAGGTCTTCCTCTTCTGGAAAGATGTATTGTAGCAATATGATGACGTGTCCGATGGCAGAGTCGTGATCCGGGCGGCGGTCCTTGAGCGCATACACCAGCAGACGGCAGCAGTAGGACAGCACGTGCTGCATGGTAAAGGGGAGGAAGTGCAGGTGGCGGCTGTTCCTGCCCCCGCACACCGGCTGCTTCAGTGCCGAGCGCACGACTGCGCGGTCACCTTGGTGGATTGGAGCGCTCGTGCACAATAGAGCGGCGCTCATCAGGGACTCCGCGGCCAGGCTGTGGTCGCCCAGGTGGAAGTGCACACTGCCCAGGCGGAGTGCGTCCAGACACTTCTCCGCCGAGGTCCGCACGGGCTGGCGGTGGCGCAACAGACTTAACGACTGGCGGTACTCTCCACGGTACAACGCCAGCGCGGACTGCAGGGGTCGCACAGCAGGCATCAGTTGATCCAGAGAACCCAGAGAGTCGAGCAGCGTGGAGCACTTTGCGTCGTGCGACAGCAGGTCTAGGTACGACTCCACTCTGCAGAATGCCTCTACCAACTTGCTCTTGGTCCCCAGTGCACCGTGTGTCACGAGAGGTCCCCGGCGCTCGTCGTCGGTGGTGTGGCGTCGTTTTAATTGGGGAGACTTTGCATCCTCTGGGGAATGGTCGACGAAGGCCTCCAATAATACGGCCTCGCCGTCCCCAGGTGCCTTTGCCTCGATGGCCCACACAGCCAAGGAGCGCACCAACCCCAGCATGGACACGTAGAAGATCTCCTCCCTGTTGTCCACCTTCTTGTGGATGAGACCCCGAACTCTCTGCAGCAGTGTGTCCGACTGCGTCTCGCCAAGGTCTTCGGTCAAGGACCACCCCATGCGCAACCCGATCTCTTCAGAGTAGGCATAAATGACTTTCCACGGTCCTTCTCCTTCCTCGGATCGTTTTTTCTCCGCCAGCAGCTCGTTCACGTACAGGCAGATGTAGCGCAATGTGAAATGGACGACGCTGCGTAACACCTCGGAGCCCACTTTTAGATGGGAGGCGGAGAGCATCTTGGGGCAGATCTTCTTCACCAGCAGCGACAGCAGAGGATCCTGATGGTCCAGCTCTCGCTGTTTTAGCTTTTTCAGGATGCCAGCAAGCAGGGCTGGCCCGTGGACGGCCACTAGCTCTGGCAACAGCACCAGCGCCAGCAAAGTGAGCTCGGCGTGCTGGATGTCGTCGTTATTTCTCTGAGCGCGCTCAGCGGCGTCCAGAAGGAGGCGTCTGCTCGTTTTGCTAGGAAGATGCTCGTACACAGCCACCAACCCGTCGGATGGAAACTCGCCATCTTTTTTTGTTTCCTTTCCATACTTCTCTGTGAGAGCGTCCACGATGGCAGACACTTCTTGCTGAGTTCGTGCCTCGTCCTCAAAGTCCTCAAGCATGACCCTCAGGTATTTGGCTGCCTCGGCCGGTCGGTCCTCCGAGCGCTCGAACCGATACGCCTCGTACTGGATGTCGAAGTTTTCCGGAAACATCAGCCTGGCGGTGATCATCCAGGCCTTGGCCATGACAGGGTCAGATGAGCGCAGGCGTCGAGAGCGCGCGACGAGGTATTCCTCATCGCTCGACGCCGACAGCTCCGCGTCAGACTCCCCTGGCTCGATCTTTACCACCATGTTGGCAATACCATCCGAAGCCAGTCACGATAACCAAGGATCTGTTCACAATCATCCACGGCCAGTCCGTACTCCTATTCGGTCTACGGCCAGTCATCAGTGATGCTGATGCTTGTTTACGCCTAGCACTTGCCGGTTTCCTACCTTGCTTCGCCACTATTGACTCAGTCGATCCTTTCTTCAGGGGAATGTCAACTCTGAATGAAGAATTAAGAAACAAGCCGCTCAAAAAGTAGCAAATGGCACAAATCAAGTACAACTTAACCTTTTAGTTTCGTTTACCTTCGCGGACTCGTTGGCTCTGCTGCAATGGATCTTTTGAAGGGGTGGGAGGGTCTACTGGAGGCCCATCTCGTGAG
>JAAUXU010027060.1_pt1 | contig 76002 bp, 95 predicted proteins | sample 7278151 | NCBI WGS metagenome assembly JAAUXU01 (sample SAMN14350113, study PRJNA611818) | marine sediment metagenome | isolation source: surface marine sediment (1.8m) | place: French Polynesia: Moorea | collected 2018-08
CTGACCTATATATGTTTAGGCTAATTATTAAGCCTGACCTACGTATGTTTAGGCTAATTATTAAGCCTGACCTATATATGTTTAGGCTAATTATTAAGCCTGACCTGTATATGTTTAGGCTAATCATTAAGCCTAACTTATATAACGAATACATATGTGTGTGTGCACGAACATTGCACACACACTCGGGTGTCGCCCGTCGGGTGTCTGTTGAGAACAGCCCTGTTCTGGGTGAACATGGGCAAGTTGCGTGGTGGCAAACCTGCCCACCCAACCCCTGTAATGCCCTCCTTCGTGCGTTCTGAACTAACGTCAGAAATTCCTTTTCCCTTCCTTCCCTCCCTTGTTCAAAAAGTACGGGAAATCGCTGCGTGCGCTCGTGCGCATCTACCGAGCTGATTTTTCCCTCAGGAGCCAACGGTTGCAGTGTGCCAAACAGATGATGCCACACCCCGGCCACTCGTGTGCTTAGACCGAGGAGCGGCTTTCTCAGTGCGCGAGAATGGATGTGCCGGCACTTAGAAATACCAAACGGCACAGACAAAAATCACTGCAGTTACGAGCTTCTCACTGGTGGGTCACAAAGCCTCTCATTGGCGGCTCCGCGACCTAGACAGACGTCCACAGCAGCACTACCAAATGATAGCCTTTTGTAGTAAATTGAGCTGGTTATGTCACTGATTTCTGCTTCTTTGTTCTGCGGTAGAGTTTGCCGATACCAGAACACCTTTGGGGCTGCAGCAAAAATATGCAGGGTCATATAGATACTAAAGTCAGAATGTATAGGGGTAGAGGACCTCATTCAAGAATACAGGCTGGTGACTTCAGGTTGTCGGTTAAATGGCAAAGCTTTTTCTTGGGCGAAGTAGGAAAATGTGACCTACAGCAGCAACAGTAGACGCAGTAAGAGAGGCTTTGCTGTTACTTTCAGTTTGAATTTCTCAAAATGTTGACTGAGTGAGATTGGTCACTAGGTGGCCATTTCTTGTGGCCCTCCCCCTGGCCCTCCAGGCGGGCCATGGTACGTGACAAAGCTTTATAGCTGCTTATCAATTCTCATACTTCTGGAGACTGACCAATTTCCTGAACTTTCTGCTGCTGGCCGATGAAGTTCACTGAATCGCCATTCTGCTGCAGCCCATCAACTGTATACAGCTGGCTAAGTGAATATATTCTGGGTAGTTTGGGCAACCAAACTCTCTAGACATGAATTCACTGGACTGTTATTCTGGGGTGATTTGGAAATGGACTCTTACAGGCTCAGGAGACTCCCTCAGAGCTACCTCTGCTAAAAAGCAATGGACAAAATGGTGGAAATAGGAAAGAAATGCTTTTGTACAGGGTGTCCCATAAATCCCCCTACACCTCTTAAAAAAATCTAATTGGTGAAAGAAAATGGCCTTTTGTGACAACAAAAACTCTATTTAAAGTTAGAATCAGACCTCATATCAATCTGTGGTTTCTAAAAAAAAAAATCTGCCCTCTGCTTCAATGCCGGCCTCCAGCCTTGGACAAAACTTGCTTAAGACCTTCTTCAGAGTAGCTTTGGATATGTTGGCCAACACCTGCTCCACAGAGGCCTTCAAATTGCCCTACATTGTTGTGATAGCGGGCACAGGCCTTGGACTGCACTTTGCTCCACACATTGTAGTCCAATGGATTCAGGTTCAGGCTGTTCAGAGGCCAAAGCGTCTGTGACCGGAATCTGTTGTACCCTAACTTGTGGAGCAGGTAGGCCTGAGTGACCTGTGAGGTGTGGGCCAGTGGACCATCCTGGGTCCACACCCAATGTCCTGACCTGTAAGCTTCGTCTGAGCCAGGGAAGGACAGCATGATGCTTGCACTTGGCGATGTTCATGGACCCCTTTGTCCAAACTGGGAGAAAGGCTTTTCCGTCTGAGCTGATGGCACTGGCTGGGTGTTTTGTCTTCCCTGTGTCCTTCACCTCTGGTGGGGCATCCTCAGGTCTCTTGGCTATGTATCAGATTGATTATGAGTTGGAGCATCCACAGCCTCTTGAGGGTGAGCAGTCATCCTGCTCATGTTGAAGTGCTCGGCAATGTCCATCCGGCTACAATGTTCACACGGCCTTTTTGCCTCATTTCACTCAATTTCAATAGCTTGCTTGCTTTTTGACCTATAGAAACGTGCGGCATAACAAATTGAAGCTCTTGTTTCATGCAAACTTTGTTTTTGAGTGACTAAACTTTGCTTCCAACTCCAAAGAAGATTTTTTTTAATTAAAAAAGGTGTGAAGAAATTTATGGGACAAGTGTAGTAATTAGGCATAATTTTGGAAGCAGTAATGGATTATGGATGGAGAATTGATCATATAAATGATTTAGCACGGGTCTTAAGTGACTGGCCAAAAAGTTTCATTGATAAGTGACTTATTTCACATAAGATGATGTCATCTTTCTTCCAACCTAACATTTCCTGACAACTGAACTTCATGTCAGCCGATGTACCAGGGTCATCACAACCACTAACAGAGGTGTCTTGCAAAACATATTCACTATTATGTAGAAATGATTTGGGTGCTCCGATGAAGGAGAGTGCTTAAGCCTGTGGGTAACATTGTCAATGCGGATCACTAATGTCCATCACTGAGTTTGTGCTTTGAATGCTCCAAATCTTGCTGCAACAGTAATTTTTGATGTATAATTTTGGAGGGGTATGGGTAGAGCGGAAAAAGTTGCACCCCAAGATTGTCTGTGTTGCTCTCACAGCTGTTAATGCAGCACCTTGATTTTGCACCTTAATATGCAATTATGCATATTAATAAGGAGTATGCAATTTTAACATGCTAGCAAAAATCCAATCCAACATTACGGAATTCTTTTTGAAGGTGGGAAAGTCTAATTGTTTTCACACAATCTTCATTTGTTCTTTGTTCCTTGCAAATATCAGTAAATATCAAACAGCATATTGCAATGTCAGCAAATAATCCTGGCCTCTTTTACATTTGCACACTTTAGACTTTACTGTCCTTAAAAATAAGATGTTCCTCTCATTTTGCTACTCACTGGTGCTTTGAGGTGCAAAAAAGCACCTCTCAAGTTCGAGAGTTATCTTGATGTGGTCCAATGAAGCATTTTCTACTTTTTACTACCGATCCAATGGGGGTAAACTATCCATGTGTTCTCCTTTTCTCATGGTGTGTATGTGTCCTTCCCTTAGGGCTTCACAATCTATGAGGACCCTTGTAGCAGCAGCACCGTCTCTCTCGCCTGTCACGCTCCCTCCGACGAGGATGAGCGGCTCCAAGACGTCAGCGTCATGTCCACGACCTCATGCAATACTCCAGAAGTCACAAAAGAACAGAGTCCTAAGAAGAAAAAGGCATCGTTAGAGAACCCTAGCAAGAACAGTTCCTTTGAAGAGGTGCCCCCAGAGTACAGGAGGGATGTCTACACTTACTTGTCGCAGTTTCAGGTGAGCAACAAAGTGCACAAGTTGTAGGTTGTCAAATACTGTGCAATGTGGGGCATTCCTGACCTTTTTTCCCCCCTCCCATCGTTGCATCTACCTGTTCTGTGTATAGGGTGCACAAGAATTACCATGCTGCAGAAAATGCTGTTCAGCTTCACTCTTTGAGCATCATGTGCAACAAGATTGGTATTGATGGACAGCTAATTTTGGTGCCACCAATGTCTACGCCTCAAATTTAAGTAAAAAAGTACACTAACCAAAGGAACTTATTCTAGCACACACCTGCTAGTTATATGCACTACATTATGCACTGCTTTATGGTGCTATCTAAGCAATCATCTGCCAATCTAGAGTGCAGATACAGGACTACGACTGATCAAGTCAAACTTTGTGACCATTGACAGAACACATTTAATAATTGGCCTCGGTCTGAACTGCTTTTAGTCCTCAATGTTCATTTTCTGACCTGAACCATTCTTCTCCACGTATTCGCAGAAAAAGTAATCCAACATTCAAATCGGCAACTTGATCAACGCAGTCTCCGTGACTCAAGTAATTCTCATTGTTGCAGCTCTCATGTGATGCAACCACATCCTTGCAGCCCACAATGTTAAGAAAGTTAAGGGCTGCAAAGCTGTGATACAAACACTGTGATACACTTTCTATATCCCTGGAGGGTGAGCAGAGGTTGGGAGGCAAAAATGTGGGACTGTCAAGTTCGATGTCTTCAAGATCCTCCTCACTGCCTGTACTGTTCTTGATGAGGTTGAACCTGTTTCTGCTTTCCCTAATTCCCATGTTAAGGTTACTCATCACTCTGCAAGCTTAAACAAACTGCGTCGGGGCTCAGGTCAGCCCCATTCAAACGGGCAGGCATGAGTGACGGGCCCTTTGCTTATGTACCTAGCGGTCATGTCTAAAACGTTCTTTAACTATAGTCTAAGCACATGGCTCGTTGGAACTACATGACGAAGCAACCAGACATTACATTCGTCATGCGCGCTATCCTGGTGGACTGGCTGGTGGAGGTTGGTGAGGAGTACAACCTGCATTCTGAGACTGTCTTCCTAGCCGTCAACTACATCGATCGCTTCCTCAGCTACATGAGCGTCCAGAGGAGCAAACTGCAGCTTGTCGGAACTGCATGCATGTTCATTGCCGCGTAAGCAAAACTACCTATATGCATGACCATGCAGCATTTGCTGGGGTTTTTTTTATCATTTCCAATGCAGAATTTGCCATATGAGCCGGGCTTTGAGATCAGATTTTTTTTTGTTATTATAGAAAGTACGAGGAGATCTATCCTCCTGATGTAGGTGAATTCGTCTACCTCACAGACGATACCTACAACAAGAAGCAGGTTCTCCGCATGGAGCAGCTTGTCCTGAAGGTGCTCAACTTCGAGGTAGCCGTGGCAACTCCTCTGCTCTTCTTGAACTATTTCCTGGATGAGCAAGAACAAAATGACGACGACAGAGTGAAGTTCCTAGCTTGGGTGAGATGATCTTTTTCCCCCCCATCAATGTCCACAGCTCCTCACTTCCTCATTCTTCCCAGTATTTGTGCGAGTTGACCCTGCTGGAGGCCGAGTACTACTTGCCACACCCCTTCTCACACGTGGCCGCCTCCTGCGTGACTTTGGCCAGGCACTCCCTTGGAAAGAAGCAAGCCTGGCCAGAAAATCTCGTCAAGACGTCAGGTAAGGCTTGAGTTGTTAATGACAATCACCCAAAGCTCTGATCACCATTTCTTGATCCAGAACTTAGTATCGAAGATTTCCGTGAGTGCCTGGTCCACCTGCACCGGACCTTTAGCCGGGCACCCGAGATGGAACAGCAGGCAGTCAGGGAGAAGTACCAAAAGCTCAGGTAAAAGTTAGGCCGGAGAAAGTCTTCAGTGACCTCCTGGAGGAAAGTGATGATAACCACTCACGTTCTTGCAGGTTTCTCAAGGTAGCGGACATCACTCCGCCTCCGATAATCTGATGTGGAGGAAGCTCAAGAGACACACTTACAAGTAATTAATTTATCACATGACACGTGAAGGTGACCAAAATTATTCTTGACTGCTTAGTGTAGACATGTTTTTATTGGATAGCCAGTGTTCTCCATGTTTTCTTGATCTCAATGCTTGACTTGTCGAGTCTGGAATTTTAGTTTTTAGTACATTGTGATACCTTTTTTTGCTCTAAAATCTTAAGTTTCTGGGTTGTTCCTTGTCTTACGTCAAATCTGTCATGCACGCCCGTAGCGATATAGCAAATAAACTCTGCGTTACATGATTTAAAGAATGTTCATTCATACTCGTATACATTCACGCGTTGTAGACAGCAGCCACCAAAAGAATTTTTGACAACGAAACGTGTACAGAAGCATATAAGTGCAATATTTCCTCTCTACTGGCACGTATCACAATCAAATGCAGTAGGGGTATGTCATGACGCAGCTTAAAGTACTCATAAATAATTTTCGTTGGTAACAGAGCTGACATATGTAGTTGCCTAGAACAAGAAGTCGCATCCTAATAAGGTTCTTTAAAAAAGCATATTTTTAAAGCGTATGTTCTGTGTTACTACAACCAGGGATACGTAGAGCAAGTACAGGATCTTAAGGCCAAGGACATTAGACAGGTACTATGGTGTTGCCAGATAGCCCGTGTCCAAACTGGCTACTTGAAATATTTTCGTCTGGCCAAACATGTTCAAAAGAGCCCAAGTTGAGGTCTCTGCACCTAACGGTGCCAATCTGGCCACTAATATGGCAATGAGCACGCCCTGGTCCTGTAGTAAGAGTCATGCACGGGAGGTTGCTCAGAATTTGAAACTGCCTTTCTATCGTGTACTTGTTATAGGTAACCCTGCTGCAACAGGCAGCACAGATCTGTCTCCACGTTTTCCTTCCGCCCACATCTCCCTCGCTATGCTTGATCCTGACTGGGGTCAGGTTCTTCACCCCTAATCCTTTCTGGTGGCCAAAGTGACGGGCTTGTTGGTGAATTCCTCGCCATTCAGAAGGATTATCTTGACGAAGGCGAACTCGGAGAAGAGGCAAATCAGCAGGATGCTGAACAGCTGAACACTCGCCTCCTGCGCTGCCAATAACGTCAGCACCATCACCAAGATAGCCTGAGAAAAAAGAGTATATATACCGTATTTGCGCAAACGTAACCCGAGCAAATACGGTATCAGGAACCATTGGTTGCTTGTGTCAGAAATGAACGTACCGCCAGTAGAAAGAGAGGCAAATTCCTGGTGGGCGAGGTGTCCATGTTCTCTTTCCTCAGCGATGTCAACATGCACTCTTTCAGCTGGTCGGCGGTGACTTCGCCCACGAAGAACCGGTTCGCGTCGGTGCGGTAACCATCCAAGAAATTATTAATGTAATATCTGGGGAGGGAGATTGCTGCCTGGTAACCGACGTCATGCGATTTGACGCTTAGCGAACGACAACGTAAAACGGATACAAGGATCACCGGATGTAAGGATCCTTGTGTGTAGAACCAACACAAATTAATCGTATTTAGCATTGGTGGGAACAAGGATCAATTTCAATGCAAGGCCAGGTGATCTTTTAACCCGTTTTATGCTGCACTTTCGTAATGCTTACCTGTTAATTGCGTTCCACCCGTCGTTCAGCAACCCGGCAAAGCTTCTGACCCCGGTACGGGTGAAGTCGGTCTTGAGGGCGCCAGTGCCGGCATACTGGATGGAGATTAGATCTGCGTTGTCGGCCCAAGTGTTCCGAAAGATTTGCTAAAGAGACGCGTGAGTAACATCCACCCTTGTATAGGCATAAGCACAACACAGCAGTGGCTCCCTCCCATCTACCTGGAAAGCCGGTGACTTCTTGAGGATGTCCTCCCCCGGACTGAGGATACCCATCTTTGTCATGACTGCCTTGAGATTCTCAGAGGCCAACAGAGATTGGACCACGTTCGTCCGGTCCAAGCAGTCAATGCAATTCGTTCTATGTTAATGGAAGACAAGGAGGAACAAACAACAACTTTCATTTGTGTCTTGCAATACTAAAGGAATAGTAAGTATATGCTCACCTAAAAACGCCTTTCTGTTGCTTCAGAGAACCTGGAGCACTCTTTGACATAAAGAAATACTCAAAGCTCTGGATATTGTTCTCCAAGTCCCTCACCAACTTGTTCAACCTTGAAAGAGTTTGAACGTATTGTACCAGTCTGTGATAACATATATTATGGATGTAACCTTGCCTATCGTATTGCATATTCTTGCACTCCCTGTGGAAGTCGAAGGCGTAATATTGGACTGCCGACAACCCTGCTTCCCTGACAATGTTCTTGAAATTCACCTCCAACTCTCCCTCAGCCTTCTTCTGGTCCACCAAATTCACGATGACCTAAGTGTTACACAAAAGTGTTTCACAAAGGTCACACATTGACGTCTGAACAAAGTTCATCATACTTGCTCTCCATAAATCGGCAGCTGTTCCTTGAAGTGGGCCAGGAAGCAGGAGATACTGTCCTGACTGGAGACCATTGTGGGACTGTAAAATCAGAAAATACACCGTATTGCTTAGTGTGACTGTTGTACGTGGCCTTTCTGCCATATCTTCTCACTTCGGTTTGTACTCGATGTTCGGATCTTGTTTCCAGAACAATGGAATCGAGCCCCTTGTCTGCACGAATGACGACACCCTGCCTGCGTGTTCTACGATCTGCTCGGTCTCAATGAAGTTGGCCACATGGCCCTCGGCGTCGCAACCACGGACAAAGAGCCTTCATTTGACGAGAAGCGGCCAATGTAGTTGTCAGTGTATCAAATCATATCAGTGTGTGTGCTCACCTTGCCCCCACTCTGTGCCTGCTCCTCCTGGAAATGATGCTCCAGGTGAAGCTCTTGCTGTTGACGTCCGTGTGGGTGGTGAAGACGGCGCCGTGGATCACGGGCACCAAGAATGGGTGCAACAGGCCTCGGGAATTCTCCGCTATAGGCTGCAGAAGAGCAGACAGGAATGCCTCGTTCCATACGAACCGCTCATCCATGCGCTCCAGAAGAGGACGCTGCAAGAACAACGAAGAAGTGAGAAACTGCATGCAATTTTGCACCACTTTCATGGAATGTGACACTCTTTTTGAGGCCATCTCGGCTGAACTTGGTTGCACATGTTCGTGCGTGTCACCCCGTACGTCATCACCTGGGCCATTGTCTCGTCGTCGGAAAGGGGATGCATCCTCTGCTGGGTCTGGGAGAGGTCACCGTCGTACGAGAAGTAAAAGTAGGGCGTTGAGAGCACGGTGATCAAGTAATGCCTGATGGTCAAGTAATTCCCCATCGTATTGACATCGGGGTCCACTTTCTCGGGTGTAGCGCAGTCACTGGTCGGACTGGAACGGAAGTTCTTCAAAATAGTGACATTTTAAACAAAAAAACCCCTTTACTTGACGTTGAAGATCTCGACGGCCTCGATCCTCCAGGCAGTGTAGCCGGTGATGACACCGATCCGGACTCTACGAGAGATTACCATCAAGAAGCTCTGATCTCCTGAGCTCTTTGGACCTTTTACAAGCCCGAGGACCCCATAGATGTTCTTTTTCTTCTTGATAGAGCTGGCCATGGATGCGACGGCCGCCGCGGGGTCGGCACATAAGCTCACTTCCCCCGAAGGACGAGAGATCTGTAGAGCTGACGATGAGGGGAAAAAAAATAAACATGGGACAACGTGTCCACATGCTCGGGCTCGTCGTTGTCTTACCTGGCCTCCCCTGGGCCACCAGGTGCGGCTGCGGCACCACCAGATAGGCGGTGTTGGAGACCAGCAACTGGCATTCCTCGTAGAGGCGCATCCTTATCTCTGTCTGAATGTCTTCGGGATCTTCGTTATCTCCTTCACGTGGACCTCAAAGGCCAAGGTCGGGCTGGCCGAGAAAAGGACGAGAGAAAGGCCGCCAAGGACCGAGCCCGTGAGGACTGAAGAAAGGAGTCTGCCGACACCACCAACAACTGGAAAGACGTGAAAAGAGCAAAGGAGGAGAACAGGACGAGGAGTAGGAGTAGAGGAGGGAGACTGACGAGATCCCTCCTGCTCCTTGCTGCTGTTGAGGCTGCGGCTGCTTCAGTCAGACAAGCAGCTGATTTTGTGCTTTTCTCTCAAAAGTCTTGCTTCGCCACTCGTAGGAGAATTACTTATTCCTCGACGTCGCCACTGTCCATTTGTCGCCATCTGGCTTTGAAACGCACGGAACACGTGCGCCATCTGGCGTGGATGTACAATTTTGGGTGCGCCTAGACTTGAACTGCCTTTAGCCACTTGGAAATTTTCAAACCGGTGCCTTTTTCCCTGGACAATTCGTTATCTGTCTGTCTGAGGGCGATCTTGGGGCTCTTTGGACCGATTTGGCACGGGTGGAAGAGGCTCCCCGGTTGCCACGGGTGCAAACAGAGTCACAGTTGCCAGCAGCACAAGAACAGCCCCGGCTGGTGTGGCCAGTGAGAGCCCAAAGACGAGTGCGAACAGTTGACAGTGGGCAACTGAGGTTGCACCCAGACGTCATTCAAGTCATCATCACGGACTTGACTCAAGCCAGCAAGCTCGATTCTGGTCTTGCCCTCACTCAACCCTCTTTATTGGCTATTCCTTGTTTTTCTCCTGTGCTTTTTTAGTCGAGAGAATTGCTCGCGTCACTTGTGATGAACAGGAAACGGAATTTTATGCGAATACTCATCGTTTATGTGCCAGAAATAGGCCGAATATGTAATCAAAAAGGCCAAAAGCCTTTTTTTATTCCCATCCTAACCCAGTGTGGAGTAGATCTACAGCCTAACCTCTTAGTTACAAATACACGTTACTAGAGGAAGCATCTCTGGACCATATTAAATACACAACACAATGGGAAATTATGAAAAATATGTCTTATGCAAAATAGTTAATTCGTTGCGCAGGAGCATAAAATGCCGCTCCGTCGTGATGACTTTGCCGTCGAGATCAGCCAATCGTCGTGTCAAGTGGAGGCGTGGGGACACAAATCGTTGCCATGGACATGTGGGACGGGAGAATCCAGGCGATGTCACCAAACCTCGATTCCTCTTGTCTCCGCAGATGACCCGAGGTCAGACTCGAGTCCTCAACAGTTATCACTGCTGCTTCAGTTGGGTTCTGGTACAACTCAGCTGCCGCCGTAAAATGCAGTCGCTCTTTGTAGTACAGCAGCCGCTAGATGTAGTCGGATCTAGAGTTGAGCATCTCCGGAACCAAAAAGAGATCTGGTCGAATTCAATGAGGTTTTTTCCCTGATATGGTGACAATCCCTTATCTTTTTATGCCCCATTTCAAGGTGTTGAGACTGGAAAAAGTGTTTAATTGTTATGTATATGGACAATGTTGTCATGCTGACAACCTCAACCTCATTTCATGGACAAGGCTCTGATTTCCACTCCTTTTGAAGACTTTTAGGGTAGAATCTCCTTTTTCCGAGTCTCTTCCTCATTTTCCCTTTGGGCAGCAAAGACTCTTTGGCACTGCCTGAGTCCAAGAGCTCTTCCAATCCCCAAGTTGGCTCTGTTGGACATAGTGTCATTCCGTTCATAGCAAGACTGTGCGATGCGCCAACAATATCGCGATACACGATACCAAAACACGTATCGAGCATCGGGTGTTGTCAAAAAAAACCCTCGTCGATACTCAATACGTTTTATTCACAGTCGTCAAGCAAGGATAAGGTCAGCATGAACGACAGGCACAAAAGGACACTAATAACTACTTTAGCCCAGAAATATTGAAAGTTTTACACGAACATAAGTGTCCGAATTTTGTGCTGATTGCCGTCTGCAAGCGTAGGTTGATGGCGCTGGCCGATACACGATTCGACAGTCAACTTGCCGAGTCGAGGGTGTCACGATAGAGGGTGCGTATCGGTATCGCCGATAACGATACCGCCCAGTCTTCGTTCATAGTGACAATTCTGCCCAGTGATTGTGTCACTATATTCGCCAGCTGCTGACAGGCCGATATGATTTCTTTATTTTCTCATGGCTAGATATTTCTTTGGTCACAGCTGCGGGTGCTTATGTAAGTCATCACCAGACTGCGTCTGGTGGAAAACCACCAGTAGAAAATCTACACTTACTCTGGGACCATGACTTAAGCTTTAAATATGTAAGGATGAATGTGTGTTGGCATCGACATGAGCTGGCGACGCTTCAAAGAAACAAAAATGATTTCGATGCTAAATTTGGTGAAGAAGTCCAAGTTTCCTCCGGAGCAATAGAGTCACGCCCGCCTAAACAACTGTAAAAGTTTACCCCAGGCCTTTTCTTGTCTAAGCGTTAACTGCTACTTCTTCCCCGGATTAATACAGACATTGCACCAATGCAGGCACACAGGGATTGGGACATAGTCAAGATTCTCTGCTGGATGCTCTTAAATGCAAGTATCTTTTTCTATTCTGTGCTCTTTCTGCCGCCCCATCTATGAACAATCTTTTAAGCTCTTACCCAGTACTCACGTGTGCGCGCGTTTGTGCGTGCGTGCGTGTGTGTGTGTGAGCACTGACAAGCGGACGGTAACGCGCACGAAGAGGCCCAAGTAGCCTATGAAGTCTGAGAGGCTGACAAAAGTACAGAGAGAGAAAAAAGAACTTGTATTAAGTCGATTAAATACTAATCCAAGTAGCTCAGAGAGACATTTTAAGTCTACCATGACTGTGAAATACTCCTACTCATCTCTAAGGTATTTGTATCCATTTTGCCCGCCTCATACGCCTTCTTGCACGCGAACGGCGCGACGGCGGCCAAAGGGCCGTTACAAGGGAAAAGCGGCGATGGCGGCAGCGACGGGGGCGACGCTTGACTCCTCCCTCCCATCCCCCCTTGACTTGACAATGATGTCAATGCTCACTGGAGGCTTGACGAAGGTAGGCCTTGCTAGGTCGGCAAGAGCGGACAGAGAGGTTTTCTTTCAAAAATCGGCTTTTCTCCACTCAAAGTCGATCAAAGGAAGCTTTTTTTTCACTTCTGTCCCTCCAGTAGTGTGGTCATGACTGTGCCGGTCAATTTGTGAAAGAAATTTTCATGTTTGACCAAAAATAGTCACTCATTATTACTTGCCTTTAAAACTCTGATCCTCCCGTGCTCCTTGACACTTCTACTCGCTTGCTCTTTTTTACTAAAAGTGTTCAGGGCAGGGGAGAAAAGTGATTCTAGTGAGAATAACTCTGCTAGTTGTTCGTCAAACAAATGCTTTTTCCACAAAACATCACCTAGATTGCACAGTTCCTCGAGAATGTCGGAGCCAAAGACTCAGGCTTCGCATAAGAGCTGCCATTGTTGCTGTACAAGACGGCCATCATATTGAATAATACCCACGACTAACATACTTTTGGTGAGAGCCAATCAACAAACATGATGCTCATGCCATCTTTTGTCGAGTGAGTGATCTTGAACTCCGTACACCTGCATTACACAAGCACGAGAAAGAGGTAAAATGCTTGGAGCTCTGCGATATTATGAAGATAAGTTATTCTCAAGCATTACTTTGAGCACCAGGAGCGACGACAGCTTCAACTTCGACCTGAAGAAATACCTTGTATTCACTCGTCATACAGAGTGTTTCAGAGGCTAAAAGAGAAGTCCTCGCAGCTCGCCAGAGAGGAGATTGGAGCAAGACCCTTCGGTGTCACACAACCCTTTGACATCATGACACAAGCTGTTGGTCACGTCCCGATTTCTGAAATCGGTTGTTTCGAAGGTCGGCAAAAAACCCACCCCAAAGTGATTATATTAAAAAGAAAACCCACCAAACTGAATAAACATCTAAAACATAGCCATTCCGGCGCCGTAAGAATCTCCTTGTCGGCCAAGAGCATTGAACTTTCTGCATAAGCCTTTGAAACGCACCAACTGCACAGTCGAGTTGTGGAGACAGCGCTGAATACTTCTAGTGCATCTTGTAGCTCGGACTTTCCCTGCCCAGAATTGCCACGACGTTGGTGAGCACGCACAGCACGCGCTCAGCAACGAGCGTCGAGGCGGCGGCAAAGCTCTTTGACTCCTCTCAATAACTGTTATTGTTATGCATGAACTGCTCGGATTCGTCCAGATCCAGGGCAGAAGAAGTGTCAGTGGGTCAGGTTTCAATCGTCCTGATGAATTGCCGACAATAAAATAGAAGCTTTGATTTGTTTCTCCCCCTCCTGCCAATCATTTGGCCCACACGCACAGAAAAGTGCGGGGTGTAACAAAATTGATTCCAAGTGCAATCGTCGCAACAACTACAGCTTCTCCAAGGATTCATCTTCAGTTCTTCACAGGATGCCTCAGATGGAGTTTGCCACACGGCGTTTGGAAAGCTATGAGTGTCCTTCACCAGATGTATTTTATTAGCTTAAATACATTGTTTAAGCGATGCTGAGCGAGAGAGAGGAATGTCCTCCCTGTACGTGGGTGATCGGAAAACTGACCACCAGATTTCGTCGTAGACTCCTTATACCACTGCACTGAATAAAATTAGCTGGTGTTAGAACGGGCAGTGCAGTCATAGGAGCAGTCTGTGACACAACGCCACAAAATCCCAGCCCTACTGATCACCCCTCATGAGCGGCACCGCGTGCGCGTTATGGAAACTTAGGGACCATCACCACTTTTGCTCTTGTACGATACTTTACTATTAAATATATCTACTATAAAATCGTACAATCGTATGTAAAAGTCATCTACTGTTGAAGAAGTGTGAATCTCCAGGTGTCACGAATCCTTCCTGGTCGACTGTGTATGCTTCTCACATGTCTGTCGAGGTCGGGGCTGCCACAATGTCGGGCCTGAGTGGAGCCTCACTCATGGAGACAAAAGAATTTATCACAGAGGAAGAGCAACTGTAAGAAAAAAAACCCCGATAAAATCTGAATCATGGCGACTAAATCTGAATCAGACCGGATCTGTTTTAAGCTAACATACCCAGTGGTATGTACCTTGAACAGTAAAGTGTATTAAAGGAAAACTCACTCTCGGCCAGCCCAAGCACCTTAGGGAGAGCTATTGCCAAGCAGACATTTGTGGGCCTGAGTGAAATATGAAAATGAACGAAACATTTTAACTTGTACTTTAGCATTTGAAGATGATGCCCCATGTCACAAATTACTTGCCAACTCATTGACACCCAATAAAAAAGCTTGAAAAGGCATTAAGGCCCTTGTCAGGCCCCTGAAGGAATAGCCTCCCCGACTAGCTCAGGCCCAACAGATAGCGTTGGAGATGGAAATGGTTCATCCAGACAAGAGTAACTTTTCTTTCCGTTTTATTCTATGCACAGTCCAAGTAGTCTTTCTCCTTACACCTAAGGGCAACATACATGTAGACTACACACCTACTAACATGTATGTGGACTGCATGATAGATATCTAACTCACTTACTTAATTAGAATGGCATATAAACTTCATAGTAGGTATCTTACCTGCCTCCGTCCTTGACATTCAGTGAACAAAAGTCTGAAATTTTCAGATTTCACCCAACCCCGACTGCTTGGGCAAAGCGTTGGGCGATCAATCACTTTTGCCTCACCCTGTACATCCAGAGCAGTGCAGCATGGGAGAAAAAGCGGTTGCAGTGAAGCGAACTTGGCTCTAACGACTCGAGAGTCAAGTTTGATTTCCCTAGCTGATGTCCCACAAGTGACATGAGTTTGGTGCGCGGATGTGAAATTTGCGGTCTTATCTCTCTTCCTGCGCAGTCTCAGCTCCTCAGTGTGTACAGATGACTGCGTTTGGGTAACGAGCGTGGAGAGTCGTGCTTAAAGCGAAGACTCGTAAATGACATGTGGCAACCCTGGTGAGGCAGTGGTGGAGACACAGGAAGACTAGTGAAGAACATCAAGAGTCAAAAGCATGGGTGAAACACGTGCACATTCCAAGTTTATTGATTTGGCTAGCCAAACATTGAACCACGCACAAAGACCTGGAAGATGAGCTCAAAGGTCTGCTAGATTATGTGAATTTCCAATATGCTTTCGCTACATTTTAGGCAAAGTAGAAAGTCTTATTTTTCAATTGACGCACCAGAGAACGATTTAAAGGTCGGCAAAGATTTCAAGAGTCCATCTCCTGAACGCACATGTACGTTCCGTCCTCTTCGTTGAGATGAAATTTTCAGTGCGTTTCGTGAAAAATGTTGTCACAATGACTTTGACGAGTTTGGCATACTTTTGAGGCCGGTTCGTCGTATTTTTCTGGTCCAAGTCTGGCAACGCTGTCGCCGGGAAATAGTTCGACAGAAGCTTTAGTCCCATCCACGTATCGCTTGAGTCAGAAAGAAAGGGTCCGACTATATTGACTGCGTCTTGGTGAGACAGATGACCTCGGACCTCATTATGCCGCGACGGCATCTCCAGCTCTCTCCACTGCAACGAGCCCGTGACAACGCGGGTCAAATTCGCCCAGGAAATTCACCAACACGTTTTCCCGGAAAATGAGGGAAAAAAACAAACAATTCTCTACGTCACCAAGCCCTTGTGCGCGCAGGCGCAGCACCCAAGACATGTTTTCCGCTTCTTACAGCACTGGAGGCTCTTGATGACCTTTAGCGTCGTATGCATCGAGTCGATCAAGATTGATCAGTCTTACTCGGTTGATCTCTCGCCGCCACCACCTTGCAGTAATGACCACTGTCCGTCAAAGTCCTGCGTGTGTTCCAAACAGGGGTAGGATGAGGTGAGGCATCCCTCACTCCTCCGAGCTCTTTGTGGCCGGGCAGACCCTGAAGCAACCGCAGTACGTAGCAGCCGTCGTCGTCGTCGTCGTCACAATGTTCGTACGTGTCTGTTTAAGGCTTGCACGACTGCCCAAAAGTGGCCGGCTTCATTGATGGCCCATTTGAGGCGTCAACCCCTTCTCAGCCACCGAAACTCATCAGCCAGGAGATGGGAATCTCTGGGAGACAATAAAAAGGGAGCTCCTGACCACTTTCTCACACTGTGCACGGCATAAAGCCAAGGAACAGACGCATAAAGATCCCGATAAAAGCTTGGGTGAAATAAAACGGCTGCGAGATGAGCGAAATTAGCTCAAGCCTCCTGGACCGCGCGGCAATGGCGCTGCCCCGGTCGGGGTGGATCCAATGAAATGACGCTTCCACGCGCTGAACCGGTCGGGTTCGTGGCCCAGTGACAGTACTTAGATACCGCATACTGTTGTTGTAATGTAGTATTGGGCCAGAAAAAAAGGGTGCAAGATGGAATAGCTCAATTTATGCCGACTCACTGAAACAATGCCAAGGAAACATTGATTTCTTCACAGTATGATCAACATTTCTCCAGGAGGGCGCCACCATTTTTTGGACGACTGAGCATAGAAGCAGCGTCACGTGGCCCGCTGTGGAGCACGACATGTGCCAGGCCAAGAGGATCTTCCCCCAACTGCTGGGAGAGCCTTGGGATGTCGATCCTTTGATCGCACATCTTGGTCATGGTGCACTCCAAGTGCACTTTCAACTCTGATTTGTTTTAATAAACTTTGTGTGGGAGCTGTGCAAGTCATTGACGGCCATAAAAGAAGAGTCCTAACTAACCCTTTAGGTGACTCTCGGTGTCAATGCACAGTAAACACAGCATACCTTAGGACCATCTTGTTGAGGAGTCGCATCCCGAGCGTTGGAATCTCAAGACTTCTCCCCCTTTGGTGATGTTTTTTTTGCTGGCATTTTCCTTGTTTGCTTTGCCTGGGTCCAGTCGTGCACGGCACCCGTATTGCGCCGGTGGCTACCGAATTCGGCGCGCCAGAAATGCCGCCTGACCCCTTCTCCTCCTCCTCCAAGACAAAGGAGTCGGAACGACGCAAAATGGCGAGAGAGAGAAAAGAGACACGGAGAGACCAAATAAAGCAAGTTTGTCGCTCAGGTCACACACACACACACACGCGCGCGCGCGCGCACGCACGCAGAGGTATTGTCAAGCATGCTGTACCGGGTACGTATAGCATGGGTGTGTGCCTTTATTCCTTGGGGTGGTGGGTAATGTATACCTCCGCAGGGGGTTAAGAGGCCGGCTTCCACCAGAAGCTGCGGTAAGTCTGTCTGTCCGTCTGTCTGTCTGTCTGTCTGTCTGTCTGTGATCTGGTACGAGTAATGAGGCAATCACGCCTACGAAAGTTCTTACATCAGGTCTGTCCGTCTGTCTGTCCACCTTCACCCCTATGTGCAAGTTGCGCTTTAAACGCGCTGTGACCAGGACGTGAATTCTTTTTACTACACTTTTTGTATCTCTCTTGCTCAAAACTCTCTCATTCTTCTTCCCTGCGATCGTTTTTCGTGCCTTTCCCGATCTATATGAGTGGTCATCGATCCAACCGCAGCCTTATCAGATCCTCTCGCACATTTGGGTATGTACACAGACAGGGACGGGTATTTCGCGTCATCCCGCAGGGGTACCCGCAAGAGCTCCTCTGTGCATGCCAAGGCATGGGGGTATCTGCTCGTAGCCCACTCAATGGCCTCAAGCATGAGATGTGGCCTCCCGGACAGCCGCAAACCCACGGCAAGAGAAGAGACATTTTTTTTCAAATGTCATTGGTTTCTCGAACAAAATTGTCATGAAGGGACTGTCTTGAGTGAGAGGCAGAGATGAACATTTCACTAGTCTTTCGATTGGTCTTCATGTGCAGCAACTGTAGACAATTGCGAGAGCGAAGGCCAGCGGTGCAGAGCAGTGGGGTGGGTGAGTTTGTTACAAGGTTTGGTGATTTTCCCGTCAAGTTTGGTGACGTTTTCACCACACTGAGTGACTTTTCACACCAGATTTGGTGCCTTTTCTGACTGAATTTAACAATTTGGCTTATGATGACAGCTTTGCGGCAATTCCACATCGAGGTAACCCGAAGTTCTTGTCAGAATGAAGAGCAGACGTGCTTCGTTGTCGATGGGAGCCCGGAGATGCCCTCACAATGCCCAAAGTGACAAGTCACATTTGGTTGGAAAATCTACTCATGCCTTCTCGTGGACATGACAAACGGTGGCACAGAGAATCTTTGAAGGCCTCTTCAACCGAGCAATCGTGGCCGGCATCCAGAGATCCTTTTGCCATTGTTTTGTGCTTTAGGCCTCAGGTTAAAGGTGCGCTTAACATGACAACTGCAACCGGAGGGGACATTGACTGCCAAAGTCGCCTGACCAACTCCATGAGCATCAAGTGTTTGTGGAGAGGAGACTTTGCTAACTTAAAAGTTTTCTCCATCATTTTCCAGCAGGATGTAGACACACACGCACACACATACACGCTTGACACAGAAAAATCGAGGCAGTTTGATCACCCAGCATGTCTCCCCCGTGTGTGTCACGACAAGATTTTTATCGTATTACTTAACTTTGATGTGAGCCCCGCAAAACTTTCGCCGAGGAACCAGAGAAACCGTTGCCAGCTTCAATGAGAAGAAGCTCTGATGCCTCAGTAACTCCACATGCTGACGATTGGATCGTGCCAGGGCCAGCGAGGACCTGACTTCAGCATCAAACTATGACTTGGCCTCACTCATAAATCGTCTGGATAACTCTCCCCTTGTTCTCTCCTCTGTCCCAATTAGACTTTCCTCATTTTTTCCCACCCGTTGATATTTCTCGCCTAATAAGCTGTAAAGATCTGCTTCTTCTACTGCACACGTACGGAACCGGCATAAATCGCAGGTGGGGGGATGTGGGGACCTCTAGACCTTCACGGACCTGAAGCCTCAGTGCCAGGCAAGCAGCTGCACTGCGCTGCTTCAGCACGAGTCCATGGCTTTTGGGGAGTTATGACGTGAAACCCAATCTTCTGGTGGGCCTCCCACGAAGAGGATCCAGCCATCTTTCCCCAGGTGAGGCCACTGTGGGGGTCAGGATCATGTCACACATGCGTATGCGCAGTCTGGGGTCTCCAGAGGCATTGATTGATCGCAGATGCACAGTTTAAGATCGGTCATGAACATTTTGCACACTTACCCTGGGTACCAAAGTTCTGTCAGCGTCGTCCAACTTTGGGCTTAGGGTCCAGTGAATCAATCAGGTCAAAGAAAATGCTGAACTAAACTGACAAAAACCGAAAAGAGCTGAAAAAAACTGCAAAAAACCCGAACAAAGCTAAAAAAGGAATGAAAAAAAAAACCGATCAGAGCTAAATAAAAAAATTACGAAAAGCCAGAAAAACCGCTGAAAAAGCGTTCTCGGTCAGCTAATGAAGACAGCTACAAATTTTCCGCCATCTTCGTGTGCTCGAATCAGGCACGAGCGTCGATCCTTCCGCGCATAATTCTTCTTTCCCCTGTGGTGATGGTCACACCAGCAGGGGTCACGCGTGTGAGCTGCGAGGAAAAAATGGGGTATTTCGCCTTCAAATAAGGAGGGGGAGGGTGTTTGTGGATGTGCAATCGTTGCGGAGACGCAGGAAACTTGCGAGAATTTCTTCTTTGTAGAGGACAGAACTGAATTTTGGGGGGAGTCGGGACAATAATTGCCTACTCTTACCTTATCTTTGGGCCGTCCAACGTGCAGAGGTCAAAGTCGTGAGCATTAAAGAGTTTGAGAAAAAGTCGAGGAAATCATCTCGGGTCGTTTATTTCCCGATGAAGACGTCGCTCCAACTCGTGCATTCTTATTAGGCGCCGACACGAGCGAAGTGGGCTGAAATTGACTCTCTGTGTTCGGCCTCAGCCAATTTTTCGCTACAGGGAAAGAAGAGTGCAAAAAAAAGCTCAGTCGTCATTATTGAATCATGAATGGAGGCACAAACACGTTCGTACAAGCAAAGTCGAGAGTCCGATTGACTTTGACGCGGAAGCTGGACCTGGTAAAGTAGAAACAGGCTCAACCTCGTCAAGAACAACGTGGGCAAGGAGTGGAGATCGTGGAACACGGAGGATCGTGGCGAAGTTGATCACGCCTTCTACTCTGATTTGGCGTGGAGCTGAGGTTGATCATCTTGAAGCTGTCATGCTGGTTCCTGACGCTGTCTCTTCATGAAACTGACTATTTACGATCATTTTAAAGGGTTAAACCTAAAGGCCGATGTCTTTTGGGCAGGAATTGAGCACAAACTTGGAATAGAATTAAATAATCGATCGGAAGCTTTACTTTGCCTCCACTGCATGCGTACAGACGGTACCAGTCATCTAGCCCGGCAATTTCTTGTGGCACTCTCAGTTTTGCAAATTTTGACCTCAAATTTTGTCAGTGTCTTCTATATACATAATACTTTTGCATAGGGGGGTTGGCCGAAGCCAAATTCCAAAAAAAAAAATGTACAACTCATTTTTTCAACAACTCAAATTTTAGAATTTTGGAAGAGGAGATACTGTACTGCTCTGTGCGGCTAAAATGGCTGGCTGGCACCTACAGGTGGAATTTGGAGCTCAAATTTGGAGCAACTCTAGCTCCATGTTTATCGTGTTACTTCCTAAAATTTGAGCTCAATGTTCCAGGTTTTAGGTGCTCATTTTTTGCATCAATTGTACTCAGTTCTGCAGAGCTACATAATACTGCCAACAGACATCTTGTAAGCCAGTTTATTTTACGAGGGAGATTCTCTTTTTGATTGCGACCATCTCAAGGCTATTTTATCTCTTAAATTTTCAGAAAGCAAAGCAAAACCTGGGGTTCTTGACTGATTTGGAGGTGACAATATCGACTGTTTTGGTGTATGCAGAAATAGGGATGACATAAGCGTTGACTTCTTCGAGAAATGCGTCCTACTCTTAATGATTTTCTTGACTGACTTGATTTGGCTAGATCACGAGGGGGCTGGACTCGATCAGAACTCTGTCTCAGCTCGAGACTGTTCGCATTGGATATGGAGAGAGCTCGAGCTCGAGCTTTTTGAACAAGGTTCCATCCCCATGCAGAACTGACAACGAAGGACTTTGAGGGGCTTGAATCTTCTTGTATAAGAGGCTCGGGCCATCGTTGTTAAAAGTAGGGATGTGTCGGAGCTGAGACCGAATCGAGCTTCGTCCCAGTGTGAAGGAGCTTGAATTGAACGCAAGGCCCGCTGCTCATAATGGGTCAGATTGATTCAGGTCTCTTTAGTCAGTAAATGACTTTGGGCCTCTTTGGTTTTTTTGGCCCTCTCTTTTCGTTTGCTTTGCTATACACGGTAGCAACATATACGGTACCATATGAGACATCTGGGCATCTATGACACCGCCATCAACAGGTCCATAGACTGCGAATGTGTAAGGAGCTTCTAACAAAACTCTAAGGTGCTAATTTTGATAATGCCGTACACTTACTTATACTCAGGTGGTTGCACACATTTGTAGAATCTGTTCCATGCACATCAGTGATATTTTAGGCCCACACTTGGCGTTAACATGGTCGGGCCACTTTCTATCTCATTTCGAGTCAAAACTTTCGGCCAATTGCGAGCCAAATTAGGGCGAGTGGAACTGAGGGCTCTAAAACTCGAAACGGATCGACTTGAAATTTCCAGCTCGAAGCACATCCCTAGTTAAAAGTCAATATTTTCATATATGAACATTTTGTTGGACGACGAAGCAAAGAAGATATCAAATGATAAAGCTCACATACGCACCAAGCGCTGCAATTTTCTCAGTAAAAGTGAATTTCACTCAACAATGGCTCGTAGACAAACTATTCTCCGCATCCTCGCACTGATGGCTTTGGTCAACGCTTCTTCGGGCCAACTGACAGGAGTTCAGCGATCTTTGGTCTGCATTGGCGGAGCCTTGTCCGAAGACAACTCTGAAGTCTATGGCAGGTACAAGATTTGTAGCAATGATTTCGCGACAATTTTGCATTCTGTCGACTCAGATTTATCGAACTGTCTGGAGGACGAGGGGTTGCTGTCATCGGAGTCATCACTGCGGCTTCCAGCGATCCCGAGGGGAATGCAGAATATTACACGGTGACTTTTCCTGCAAAAAGAAAAAAAAATAAGTTACTCCGCCATCAGAGAAGAGTACTTATTAAATGTTGCAGGCTATGCTAAGGCAGTATGGAGCGGCTGAGGTCTATTGGATTGACGTTCATCTGGGTAATCTCGACGCTGCCTACGATCCTGAGATCATTGCCAAAGTAGGGTAGATTGTACAGCATCCTCATCCACCAAATCCTCCCTGACACACAAGCAGCTTCTGACCACGACAGGTGTCTTCTTCGGCGGTGGCGACCAGATGAAGATCCTTGACTCGCTCTTTATCCACGACGACGACGTCGGCGATCGCCTCGAGACCCCCCTGATGGCCGCCCTCAGAGAAGTGTACGAGACCGGCACCGCGGCCTTCGCTGGAACCAGCGCAGGCAACACGGTCATGACGAGCACTGTCATGGTGCAGACCGGCCATAGCTACGCAGGGATTCTCAACGGCGCCCAACCTGACGTAGAGACACCTCAGGAATGGGAGCTGACTTATGACCCTGAGGGCGGGCTGGGGTTCGTACCTGGGATCCTCGTGGACTCTCACTTCAGGTGCAGCAGAAGTTGTTTTGATGACACCAATGATACTTCTTCAGTGCCCCCTGTTGTATTCAGTGAGCGAGGCAGAGAAGCCAGGATCATGCGGCTCCTTGCAGACACTCTGGATGAACCTCTGGGAACAACCAGAGCCTTCGGAGTAGATGAAGACACCGCACTAGTAGTCACATCTGAGTTAGATGGCTCTATTCCCTACGGTGAGGTTGTCGGTGTCAGTGGCGTCTACTTCATCGATATTGGTCAGGCTGACGTGTCACAAGTCAATGGGTATGTTGACTTCTTCCCGTTTTGCCGAGCATCCATGTACGTACTTTTTCCACCAGCATCTGGGCAGTTGAAAATGTTGAGACTCATTACTTGACATCGGGAGACATCATCGACCTCACCACGTGGACGGATATTGCTTACGCTCCGTACAAGTCCGACCTTAAAGGTCAAGAGCTCAATGACCAGGCACTGACATCCAACGCAATTTTTAGTGGCAACCACCTGGATGAGAGTGCCAAGCCTCAACTGACCCAAGTGGCCACTTCCTTGGTAGACTCGTAAGTAGATTCAGAGTTGAGCACCATTACTGGTCACTGATCCAAGCGATCATGGTGTTCTTACAAAGGCTGTCCAGCTCCACGACGGGGGACAGTTTGCGTCAAGAGCCTACATTGAGGATGACGTTGACAAAAACAGAATTCACCCTTGGATTTGGAGGCAACCCTGACACGCCCGATGACCCTGACCGAGGGCCCGGATTTCAGATCAGTTACCAAGGCCTTGTCGTGTCCATCAACGCGCTTGATTAAAGCTTTTCATTTCTTCCTGGGACTTCTTGCTGGAAATTGGAACTAGTGATGCGATCGGGCTGAGCCCGAGCCCGAATACCCAGACCAAGAACGCTTTTTGCCAGGGCAAAGAAGCCCTAATTTGAATTTAGAGTTTCGGGGTATTTCCGGGCTTTTTAGGTGAGCTCACTGATATTGCATACATGCAGTATAGAATAGATATATGAGTTCTTAAAGTGCTGTGAAGTCCCTTTTAATAGAGAAAACAGTGAAGGGTTACACCATGCACATTCTTCTGCCACCGTCGGGCCGTAAGACCCAGCCCGACCCGTTCCGAAATTTAATGCTACCCTGACCCGACCCATAAATGGGACCCCGAACTCCATCCAAGTCCAATGCGATGCCCGACTCCATCATTAGTTGCAGACTATACTGTCTATGAATATGATGTTAACTCACGGTTGAATTTTACATGTGATGGGCTTGCTGCACATACATGAACGCACAATAAACATGCCCTATCGTCAACCCGCAGATTGCATACTGTGAGCGAATACGCTGTACTAACATGGATTCTAATATCTAATCAAACAACAAGTGCTAGTGACAGACAAACACAAAAAGTTGTTGAGCAAAGCCAAGAAGTTAAAATACAATTATGCTTCTTCTTGCACTCCTCCTTGCTCTGGCTGCCGATGCCCAGGGACAGCAAAAGCAGAGGGCCGTCTTTGTCATGGGTGGCAGAAGCGACTACAACCCAGACATTTATTCCAGGTAAGGATGCGATAGTGTCAGTTCCTATAATGAACTTTGATTTGATAAGTTCATTTTCTTGGGCCAGAATAATTCAGATGGCTGGTGGAGCAGGCGTAGCTCGAGTGGGCATTGTGTCGGCGGCCTCTTCAGACCCCGAGGGTAGTGGCCATGCCTATGAGGTCAGAGAAGATGTTGCCCTAAAGTGTGCAGCACTATCGTGGATTTCAACTCTTTCAGGAAGTCTTCCAAAACGTAGGAGCAGTAGAAACTTACTGGATTCCCGTCCAAGAGAGAGATCCTGCAGCAGCTATGGACCCTGCAGTTGTTGCCAAAGTCAGCATCTCTCTGCACAGGGTCTGTCAGCTTAGTTGTGTCCCATGGAAAACAGCTTCCACAGTCAAAACGAGTAAGATCTATTTCTGAGGATAAATCCGTCTGTCTGGCCGCCCTCTGCCACTGACAGCAACCTTCTGAAGGCTTCGACATCAATGCTGACCTTCTTCATGATCCTGGTGCTGATGTCGAGTGACACAATTCAGCTGATGGACCCTGAGTTGCGTTTAAGCACACATAACGCAGACTTAAATCGACAGGTGACTGAAATGACTGCGATCTTCTTCAGTGGCGGCGATCAGGCACGCATCGTCAGCTCCCTGTTTGTAGTCAGTGACGATCGCACCGATACCCCAGTCATGGCGGCCATAAGAGAGGCCTACGAAACAGGGGCTGCGGTCATGGCTGGCGACAGCGCCGGTGGCACCGTCATGACCGGCTCGGTCATGATGCTGGGCGGCACGAGCTACAACGCCTTGCTCAAAGGCGCTCAGCTTCAGAGTCCATTCATCGACGATTTAGTTTACGATCCACTCGGTGGGATTGGATTCCTGCCTCAATTTGTACTCGATACTCACTTCAGGTGATTTTTTCCCTTTATCTTTCAGTTCTAGAATTTAGATGTTTGACAAGTGAACATCTTTTACCTCTTTAAAGCCAGCGAGGTCGTGAGGGGAGGCTGATCAGGCTCCTGTCCGACACGGTGTCGCTCAACATCCTCGGCGTCAACTACGGCATTGGCGTCGACGAGGACACAGCGTTGCTCGTGACTTCAGACCTCAGTGGTGAAAATCCCAAAGGAGAAGTGCTTGGAACGAACGGTGTCTACTTCGCAGATGTGAGCAGAGCCCAAACTGACCAGATCAATGGGTACGTACACTGGTTACAGCCATAAAAGAAAGATGCTACATTTTAAATTGACTCGGACCGTATAAAGGTGCTTAGGCACACATGTCAGTACCTTAGGAGTCCCGGTTTATTAGCCTATGACTGAAAGGACGTACGTGCTGGTGCATAGTACGTACTTCTCAGAGGTAAGAAGTGATGGGGGAGGTCGACATGAGGATTCAACAGGAAGTGACCGTGTACATAAAGGAGGGCGTGGGGAGTGATGAAGGGAGATTGAACCAGAGCCAGAAGGAAAACTTGATAACTGAAAGAGTCACTGCACCCATAATCGAGATTTTTTTTTAGTGAGTGGGCAATCGACACCGTTTATACTCACTACCTGAGACGAGGTGATCGCATCGACCTGAGGGAGTGGACGGACATCACCTACGCCAACTACAAGTTCGACCTCGCAGGCAAGGAAGCTTACGTCGCGCCTGTGACCTCAGACGCAATCTTCGATGGCAACTTAGAGGATCCAGACGTATGTGAGCTTACCAGGGTGGCCACCAACCTCATGGACTCGTGAGTGGAGACATGACGGACCAGATTCCTAGTTCATGCTTAGTTCCGACTGTATATCTGAGTCATTTTTGGCAGCAAAGTTTCGACCACTTTTGGTGACACCTACGAGGACCGTCCCAAGTTCAGAGTCTTCTTTGAGAAGGGCGACTTCACCAAAGGCTACGGGGGCTACCCCGAGGGCCCCCTGGGTATCGAAAGAGACTTCTCCATCAGCTATCAGGACCTTATCGTTGATATAGAGGCACTTTAGAGCCCGAAAATGTGTTCGAAAAATTGATCGAATGATGAACAATTTTAGCTGATTTTTTTGGCGCCTGTGAGCTCAGAGCATCCTCGCTCGATAGGTGCTGAGAGATGAATCGGAACAGAATGTATGGAGCTCCGAGCGAACCGGGGCCTCGATTAGAGGCCGCGGCAAACAGAGTCTAGGCTCGATACAGCTCTAGTGATCAGAGAATTCTGAGCTCAAGGGCATTAAAAAAATCAGCTGTGAAATTATGTTTCTAAACAATGCGTGTTGGATGCGAGCAGAACATGCTGAGTTTACTCATATTAGTCTCATGAAGGAGCTGGCCAGTGGCAGGTACAGATGCGTCTCGGTCCCTGATCTCAAGTTTGAGTCGAATTCGAGTTTGCTACATACCGAATACATGTACAATTATCGTACAGTACGAAACAGTTTAATCCCCTTGATCCATTGAGTCCCCACTCGAGTCGAGTTCGAGTCTCGAGACATAAAACTCGAAACAACCAGAGAAGGTCGGCGTTTTACCAAAAGTTGTAGTTAGGTGAATGGGACTGATGACAGAAGCTTATCTTCATTTTTACATCATGCAGAGACAGAGTGTGTCAAAGCTGTACTTGAGCTAAAAACACAGACTAAAATAACCAATTTCCTCGAAAATTCATCATCAGACCTCGTCGCCTACGAACACCCATCTATGTCTAGCTGGTTTAGCGTTACCCTTTTCATAATCAAAACTCTACTAGAGTCGAATCTTTGCCGCTCAAAAAACCTTCGATTACTCAAATCAAACCCTAGTTGAAATAGTTGCTGCATACGCGCGTACGTCGAGTCAGTTGTGCCCGTTATGTAACAAATGTATCTGCAGCGCACGAGCGTAAGTTTGACTGCAAAATGTTGTTACTCCGAGTAATTTTTCCATGACGATTATGCACCTAATCAGCGACTGGTCTGTCTTCCCCATGTGCTCGAGCGCAGTGCACACATTTTTCTGGAGGGGTAACTCATTAAGACGCCTGCGTTGATTATGAATGGCCCTCGCAATTAAGATGATAAAGACATGAGCCGGGAAGAGAGAAAGAAAAAATTCTCCCAGAGCAGTAAAATTGTGGTCTGAGGGGGCAACGAGGTCAAATGGCAAATCATGAAAGCCTCCGCGACAGCTGCTCACGAAGAAATGCCCCCAAAAATGGCCATACAGGACTGAAAATTATTTTCCTCTCTTATTCGCGCGGCTAAATATGCGTTGTAATCGGCTTTGCGTCACTGTCTTTCTCCTCTGAGCAGTCAAGATTCTCTTCCTCGTCGTGGTGACTGTAGGGACGGGGACCGAAGAGGCTCAGCATGATGGGGAGGAAGATGAGGCCGTGGAACAAGCCGAAGAGGATCACCAAGAGAAAGATCTGGAACAAGGAGATGATGGATGCCGACTGTTGCTTGGTGATCTCCTGTTCGATACTTTGTTTGTGTGTGTGTTTGCCAGTGTGCAAGTGTGAGCGTTTCTGTTAGTGTGATTGTGCGTGTATAAGCGTCTCTGCAAAAGTTTGCGTGAGTGTTTGTTTGCTTGTTTGCCGAGCCAGAGTCAGTGTCACGACTACCTTAAAGAATGAGCTGAAGACATGGGAATCGGATCCAGCTAGGAGAATCAGGGCTATGAAGGTGCTGATCCCACCGTTGAGCACCGCGGGGCCGATGTTGTGCAGGGTGGCCACTGAACGATCTCGGCGAGATCCTGGTGCATACAAGTATGTAGTGTGTCAGAGCATTTTTCTCAGTCAACACAATCACACCATGCCGTACTGTAGCAGTACCTTTCATGGTAAGAAAAGTAGAGGCGATGTGGGCCGAGTAGTCGACGCAAAGGCCGATCGAGATTATGACAGTGATGCTGGAGACGACGTCAATGGTGAGACCCCAGAACTGCATGAAGCCCAGGACGTTGACCTTGAAAATTGGAGCAGATCATGGACGGTAAGATTGACGCTCAAATTGATCAAGGAGAAAATACACAATGGTCAGTGATGGAACGACTTGGACGGGGATGCAAGTATTGGTCTTAGTAGTGATAAAAGTCCTTAATAAAGTGCACACCAAGGTCATGATGACAGACAGCATGACGAGGACGCTGCCGAGGACATTGGCGAGCAGCACGATCGTGGTGACGAAGATGCACGCGATGGAGAGGCCCAGGTTGCGGTAGAGCTCTTTCTCGATGACCTAAGGCACGAGACGTGACAATATTGTGGTGTTGTGAGAAAAGCAAAATGCCAGTCCTTCGACGCATACCTCGTCTGTCTCCCAGTTGGCGTATTCCCCTGAAAGGGCGAACACGTTGGCGCTGAACTGCTGCTCCTCGATGAGGTCCTTCACCTCGTTCATGGCTGGAACGTGTTCGGAGGGACCATTGAACAAGGCATGGACGAACGTGAACGTAGTCATCTGGAGAATGTTGTTATGGTTGAATGTTTGATGACACAACTGATGTTTGGTGATATTGTAGCAGTGATACTACTATGTAAGTCAAAAAAAGAAAAGCGCCGTATGCGTGGACCTTCAGGTCCCAACCCAGAGGCTTTCTATACTCACGTAGTACAGGGTATTGAGTTATTTCTTGGTCCACTTAACTGACTCCTGGTAGAAAAATATGGTGGCAGATTATTTGCTACTTGAGTCACATTCAATATTGCTCCATTATTTAAATCCTTTTCCCACACATATTTAAACCACTTGTTTCCAAGTGAGATGTTGAGAATTTGCAGCGTGTGCTAATTCACAATGTCAATGTGAATATTGATGCAAGTTTTTGTTGGCTCACTGAATCTGCAAAGCTAAGTCTAGATGCAAACTTCCAAGAGCATCGCAAACATCAGAATAAGGACTGATGCACTCAGGATGACACATAGAATGTAAGACGCCCACGAATTTCGATAGTGTCCTGCAATTTGCAAAGAGGTATCTGATATCCCCCGAAGGATAGCCGAGCATTGAGCAAGGTAGAATGGGGCGTCGTACCTATAGGGCACCCTGTAGCGGGCAACTAAAATTGCCACTGGAAGTTGGGACCTTCATGTTTGACATCCTGTATACACAATACATGATGGACATCACTGGTCAAAGAAAGTACCAAAATCTTAGACACTGGCTGTCCACATTGAAGTTCATCCTGTAGGTAAAAGTTGGGCTGCCATCTGGAGCCTCCAGGGCTGTACAGGAAGAGGGAGGTGCCAAAGTTGAATTCGGCGTCTGGTAGGACGAGTTCCGGAATTCCACTGCCTGGCATTGTAATGAACGTGATATCAAAGCAAATTGGCGCTAGTCTTAAGTGGTCATCACCATTTCCAAGCGTTGCTTCCAGGTAGATATCATTGAAGAACGTCTTGAACCCAGGATACCAGGAGTCGACGCTCGTGATGATGTCGTCCGCCTCTTCAAAGGAGTCCACCTATGGTGGAGAATGGCAATCACATGCAGCAGTCAGTATAGTAAATATTCGATATGATTCGATATTCAATGTGAGCTTGACTCAATTGCTCGGTAAAAAGCCACCGTTTCTCTGAGGACGGAAAGTCTACCACTTGAGCGCACCCTCACACACAGTAACTCTAATGCTAAAAGAGTCTAATAATGTATTTTAACTTTTACTTTGCTCCATTAGATTCTCTAACATGCGTATTCGCTATAGTCAATTCTCCCATGCAGTAAGCTGCTGACACTAAGAAATAACTGCCGTTGTCATGTGGACTCTACCGAACAGCATATCTCACACACACACACATATATATATAAACTTACTAGGCCTTCTATCTTTCCCATCTCACTGGGATAGTCCAGGTCTGTCATGTACACAGTGACCAACTCTCCCTCTGATGGGAAGAGCGACTCCTTGGCCTCGAACCACTGGACTAAGAAGGAATCAGGCGGTAAGAACCACACAGATTCGAAGCGCACCTCCAACCTGGTCGTGCCCCAGATACCAAAGGCCAGGAACCCAGCCGTGGCCAACAAGAGAAGAATCTAAAAAAAGTTTTCGGGTAAACATGAAGTTGATGCATAAAATGATTTTTTTCTCTAGCCTGGACAAGTGTCTTCGTGATAGTTTTTCCAATCTTCTTGAAGATCCTTTGAGAAATGTAATCTGGCTTCTCCAACTTCCTCTCGTAATTCTTGTGCTTGTAGCAGAAGAAAAGGCCATTGCGACCCTGTTCTATCCGCCTGCATGAAGGGCCACTGAGTGAAACTTCTTAATAAATCACTTTAGTAATCTTACCTTAGATCTAAGGACAAACAAGCAACAAACAGAGTTGCTTGGAGGATATAAACAGCTATGATCCCCACTGCACAGAATAAACAGAAGGACTGCAGGGCAGGCAAAGACTGGAGAAGAAAGACAAGAATTGTGCAGTACTGCCTGGAGTGGACTGGTTGCCGTACTGCGCTTACGGTAGTAGCTCCAACGCCGAACACGATGAAGTCGGTGATGGATGTGACCGTGATGGCCACTCCGGCGTGCTTCATGGTCAGACCAATGGCTGACGGGGCGTCCAGCGAAGCCACTAGCGAGGGATCCAAGTTGTCGAAGCATTGCATTATGACAAACATGTCATCGATGCCTGTTTAAGTACAAAGTGATACAAGAAGCAGAAAAATCAGCAGCAAAGCTCATTTGATTACCGATTCCTAAGAGTAAGAAAGGTATAACATTGTGCATAGGCCCATAGGCTAACTGAAAAGCTGAGCACAGGCCGTAGGACACCAGAATGGTCAGGCCTATGCAGAAGACACCGACCAAGGATAGAAAGGCCTGAAAGGATGGACAGTATTAGAAGAGATTGGCTTTGTTGTTACTACTGAATATGCTTATGAAATACCCTCGTTTCGACGCGGTCAAACTTTCCAAGCATGACCATGACGTAAACAAAGACAATCATGAATCCAATGGGCATATATAGGGCGTCATCCTGCAATGCGATTGCTATACGTATGTCTGAATATGCAAAAGCTCATAAGAAGTGGCCTGCACCAGGATAAATTCTTCTGCCAAGTCCTCATATGCTCTGGCGACATTGATATAGAGATCAATGCCCTCGGGGGCCAGATCTGCTTGGGCTTGCTCGAAGATCTCCTGGAGGGCACTTTCAAATTCTAGGGAGTCAGGGTCAACCTGAATGAGAAATCATTTTCAATAGGTCAAGAATATCACCAGATGCGACAATAATATTCCTACAGGCAATCCAGTTCCCGATGAAGACAAGTCTTCAAGGTTACTTGTATCCACTTGTCCAATCCAGCTCATGGTTGCAGCTTTGGCGGCAATGATCTGTCCGGAAGAGGTGTCCAGCTCTAAACTGAGCAGTTGGGACAGATCCAGTGGACGATTCAAGACAACGCTATGACATTCAACAGTCATTTTTTTTTCATATATGCCTCCATCGGTCGGTTTCTTTACTATACCTCATAGGCTCTGGCTCGTTGACCTTGGCTAGAATCTGTTCTCTAGTCAGGCTGTCATAGACCGCGGGATCGTAACTGCAAGAAAACGTATCAACTAAATCACTTCAGATGTTTCCATCGCCTGCTGCTTCACCCCCAGAGCTCCAGAATGCTGGTCTCCAGACACCCGTAGTTGGTGATAGCTTCGACGTAGTCGCAATAGTCATCCAGACCAATATTTGTCGGTGGAACTGCTCCGGGAGAGATGTCTTCTGATACCTCAATCACTGGTATTCTGCAAATGATGTGCTTTATGTTGTAAGCAGAGTGGTGGCACAATTTAGAGACCCATTGACATGCGACTCGACGTGCTCAAGTTGATTGAAACAGCTTCAACCTCATCTGGAGTAATGGGGAGGCCAGGAGCTCAGCAGTATAGAGGATGTTGCTGGCAGTCGATGATATAAGCCGGGAGTATTGAGCACAATTGGAACAGCACGCAAAGGTCGATCGGACTCTAAATTTTCCTCCATTGCAATTTCATTCTTCATTTATCAACGTACTGCTGACACAGGTCTGTCCAACTTTTGCCATCCGTAAGGTTCACTGCTGCCACGTCCAAGTGGATCTCAAGCATCTGGAGCGGTTATCGACGTCTTTAGATCAGACTTTTGATATGATGAACTCAGTGCCGCTTACTCGTTTCAGGGTCTCTGGATATAGGACGTCATCGCCGCTGAGGATGATGTTATTGTACCTGTGAGTAGAAGTTTTCGCCTTGGTGAAAATGCTCTGTAAAGCTGTAATATTCTTACCTAGCATCTGGAGGAAAGTTCTCTTCGAGCCATTCATTATTTTTGGCGAAGTCCGAGTTCTTTGGGATCCACAACTTGAAGGCGTTGTTCTCCGTGCGAAACTCCAAGAGGCCGATGCCGCAGATACCAGATGCAGCAATACACAGGATGATAACCTTGTAGGGGTTGACGGCGACTGCGTAGCCATAGCTACAAAGATTCTTTAAGACCAGAACTTGGCGAACTCAAGAGCTCGATTGGCCTTACTTGTAAAAGAATCTTTCCAGACCTCCGACTATGGTTCCGCTGAATTTGTCCAGACAAGAAGGCATCGTTGACAGTGATATTTTTTCAAGACTTACAAATGAGCTATGGCCATCAGAGCGTCTGGTTGCGTAAGGTAGCTCGAGTTATGAAAACACGTCTGTGTTTTATCGCGCTTATCCACGCGCCGGGATTATGCAATGCCTTCTTATCGCAGTCTCACTGGGGCCCATGAGTTTCTGGCACTTTCATGCATACATGTGAGTCAGACTTTTGTTTGCGTACACGTTATTTAAGCAATGCGTCGGACGTCCTGAGGACGCGCGTCACCCTCAGATCTTATATTCTATACTAGCGCTTACGCATAGGAAAAAGTGTAAAGCGTTGAAAGAAAGCGTGTGTCTGACAAATATACATACGGCCTTCGCGCACTCAACACGCGCTTGCTCTCATCACATCAGCCGCGCAAAAGCTGCGGACAAATCCGCGCGGCCGCGGACAAATCGGGCGCGGATATGAGTGAAAACTAATGGCTACCATTGAACTTTGACGATTTGCCTTCTGTGCGAAAAATCGTATGTTTTATTTATTCTATATCAATTATATTTATTTTAGTATAATTTATATCAATTTTAGACTAGTCGGGTCTAGTTTAAGCCGGCGGGATGTGCCACTTGAGTCAGTGAGGCCGAAAAAGACGATTTGCGAGGTCGGGCGGCCTTGGACTGAAGTCGGACCACCTCTCAGACACTCACCAGCAACTCTCATGTCTTCTAGCCAAGTCCGGTCGTGATTTGCCTGGTCTTTACCTCGGACAAAGACGATTACGATTGGTTTTACGCATACATGCAAGAAGGTCTTTAGTAAAGTGAACGTGGCCTTGAAAAATTTCAAGCAGCAGGAGAAACCCACGAGGAGACTATTATAATATTCAGAGCTCTGTAAAAAGTGTCACGTTGCCTTTCCCAACGCACATAGTACGACTCCGTTGTTACGTCTTCTCTGGACTATTGATTAGACAGAAGGTTTTCTGCATTACCCCGCCATGGCGACGTCGTCCAAGGCGTCCAACGCGTCAGTCAATTTTTTGCGGAGTTACTCACAAAAGTTGGAAGATCTCTTAGTCGAGGAGACGTCCGTGCTCATCAACAACCAGGAGAACGCAGTGGACGCAGTCAAACTGGAGTGGCTACTGCTGAAAGATGAAGGATCTGGGTCAAGAAGGTCTGGAGGAGCTGCCTTGACCAGTCGAGAAGAGCAGAGACTCACGAATCTCATGTGGGAACGAAGAAATTGGCTCTGAAGTGTAATGTATGTTCTGCTTCGTCTTCGTCGCTGCTTTCGTCGACCTCTTTTTTTATCATGGCTGGGGTTAATCGTGACACTGAAGGCAAAAACATGGTTGTGGGACGATCCCCCAAAAACCCAGCCACAAACTAAGCGAGGAAAAGATTAAGCAATATTCATATTGATAAACAGTATGTTTTGAAAGTCAGATGTACGTTGTGAGGTGCAGTTCCTCGCTTGTTATATCATTTGCAGAGCTGGTTTTGGTATCAATCGACTTCTGTTCGATGTAAACAAAAACTGGCGTCTATTGTGACAGCCATCAATGGACACGTACAAAAATACTGTGAAATATTTGTAACTTTTGTGAAATTGATCTCAGGCGTAACGTCCAGACGCTTCCAACCTTAGTCCACCCATACTTGAGGAGTGACGCATGGTGACAGAAGTGAACTTTCTTCTGAGTTGACCACCATGCGGTTATGAACGTGACTGCCAGCCTTCACGCTGAAAGCTGGAACAACGCTGCGAAAATCGGCCGCGCAAGAGGTCGCTCAGCGTTCATCAGGCACTCCGCACTCATCACGCGCTCTGAGATCAAGTCGGCCGCACAAAAGCCAGAAATCAGCAGTCAGCCTCGCAAAGGATGGAAATCGTCCGCGGACAGACACACACACACGGACAGACCGACAGACTTCGCGCTTTGTACATTAGATATTGTATAGTTTATTGAGACAACAACTTTTACTTCAGGTTGAAGTAGGCACGGGCAATGCATCAACCTCTTTCTTGCACTCTTCAAATAACTCCTTGTAGTCCTCGTGTTCCTTGATCAAGATCATGAGGGAGCCTCGCTTGACACCCATGGCAGTCCCAAGGTCTTGTCTTGACGGAGTGTAAACGTAGGGAATGCTCTAGAAAGAAGCAAGAAGCTCAGGATTACTTCACGAGTTCGGCAATGTGTGTTGGCCGTCATGAGACCTACAAGTGACTCCTGGTCATCCTCACCTTCTCCTCGCAGACTGCCGGCAAGTGGCACATGACGTCGATGGGTGTGACGTCGCCCGCAAATACCACGATGCCTCTCTCACCCTTGCGAATACGGGACTGCACGTCCTTCAGGCCATTGCGCACGAACGTCTTGTGCTTGCAGCCCTTCTTGATGCACTTGTACAGCTGGAAACAACGTCAAAGTCACAGAAATTCATAATAAATCACATTGTTTCACAAAAAATAAAGACTGACGCATATAGGTATGAGCCACAAAATGTAGACAATTCAATTTGGTCACAATGACGAAGAAGAGACTGGCAATAACATTTAAACAATCAAACTTCAATGTATCTTCCTTAGTCCCTTACAAAGGCCTTGAATGTCCTGCACGTTCAGGCTGCACAGGCATGAACCTTCTCTTCAGAGACGTCTGCACAAATATCACTTTGTGGTCCTCATTGAACTTATGGTTTATTTTTTCTGATTGTACTGCGTTAAAAGGAACAAAAGAAGCTGCTCAAAAGTGAATACCTCAATACAACTTAATTTAAGGGTGTCCTACTACTAAAAGAAGAGTTTGTATACAGGCTGTACCGTAGATACAAGATGGCTGAACCCGAGTCAAAATCGTCGTCTGGTACATTATCAAAGTCAGCTAGTGCCAACGCTCCCTCACACGCCAGTTGTGCGACCGACCTTACCTTCTTGGCCAGTTTCTTGCTGGCCATGGGCTTGGCTATGATCGACGTAAACTTGAGCTTGTCTTCGTAGGACAATTCCTCGGTGGCGGCCTTTTTACGGGACGGTTCGGCGTCGCCGTCGCCGCCGCTGGACTCGCGGGACCTTTTCAATGTCTTGGTCATCTTGAAGATCTGCTCTACCTTGCTCTGGCACTCAAGGTCTACAAAAGATCTTCCATAGACCTTGGTAGACCTCGGTAGCAGTCAAGAGTCTCACTTGTGAACCAAAACAACCACGCCGGATGAATGCTTGTTGTGTTTTCGAGCGCAGAGTTACCACGTTGTTCGCAGAAATTTCGTTTCCTACAGACTGAAGGAGAAGAGCTACAATCGGCCAACTGCAGAAGTTGGTATGAGCATTGTTGTTTCTGCGACCGGACTCTTAAGAGTAAACCAAGGCCGTCTGAAAGCACCAGATCGGTCCGTTAATGAGCCGAACTTCGTGGGGCGTGAGCATGGCTCATGTACAAATGTGGCAACCTTGGTGCGAGTTGCAGGATTGCCATGTTTGAGTTCCCATCCCTCAATCTAAGGCCGAGGAAATTGATCAATGATTCATTCCTGAGGGCTTCACCCTCATGAGGATGTAAATTGCGCCGCAGATAAGATCTTTGCGGACTAAATACAGTGTTATTCACACTTGCTGTGACTTCCTTTCAGTACTGCGACCAGAAGGACAGCCTAACCACAAAACACCTTTCCTTTGTGCAGGCCTTAAACCCAACTTTGTAGACCACGGAGAACTTTATTCAGCTAGCGATCGTCACTGATAGTTGTTGCAATCAGACGAACGCTTGGTCGTTTTACATCACTGTCATTTCCATTGATTTCTAGACGTCAATGGTCATTTCAACGCCACGAATGTGAACGCCTCGCAACCCTGGTACTCGCAAGTCAGCACTGGCATCGGGCATGGGGACGCGCGCTGCTCAAGGTTAGGGATGAGCACCGATTTGACTTTGTTGTCGGCTCGAGGAGAAAACCATAACAGACATTTTCCTCGATCCAGCTCGCCTATTCGAGTCAACTGTTGAGTTTTCACCCATCACCATCGTGACCACCCCTGCGGTGCGATCGCTAGAGAAACGAAACGAAGCCATACGGGCTGTGCAAATTCCAAAATACCCGAGGAGTTTTGGTTTTTCGCTTGACTGCTCGGAACTTCAGGTCCAGAAGATGCACGTGGACAACCCAGAGGCCCTCAAGGCCTGGCTCACCGAGTTCCTGGAGCCACTGTAAGTGGAGTAGTGCGACCTTTCAACCTCTGATATCAATATGTCTGACATGCGCTCTTTCCTCGTGTGCAGATGCGACGCGGACCCTGCAGCCCTCGCCAAGTATGTGATGGCGCTGGTCAAAAAGGACAAGTCGGAGTCGGAGCTGCAGACGTCCATGACGCAGCAGATGGAGGTCTTTCTACAGAAGACCACGGCACCGTTTGTCCAGAGACTATTCAAGGCCATAGCGAGCAAGGAGTATCTGCCCAAGGAGGAAGGAGGGGAAGCAGTCTCTTCTGCGGCCGCGGCCGCCGCGGATGTGGCAGCCGCTGCCGCCGCAGGGGACGATGTAGTTAAGCAGGAAGGGTGAGGACCTAGACTGGTTCCCTATTTGTTCTCGCTCTGCAGGTCAACTTCTTTTTGTTTCACTTGTCTCAGGGTCTCTGAAGCTGTCCCGTCCTCCGGGGAAAAGGCTCTCGCCGATAGCACCACTCCAGTCAGGTAAGTACAACAGAATCTGTCGGATAGATCCCATAGTGACCTCGTGACTACCTTGTCCTTCGTCATTACAGAGATTCTAGTGATTTGCAACACCAAGCGACAGCTCAGGGTGACGCCAGCAGTCCCGACCGCACTTCCCGTCACGTTCGCCGGGAGCCTCACGACAGGCCCAGCCGCCGCTGGCCCCCTTCACGTTCCCCTCCACCTTCTCAAGGGGCATCGTATCCCAGACGATTCCGTCGCAGTCCTGGCCGCGGCGGCCGCTCACGTTCGCGTTCGCCACTGCCTCGCGGACGGTCGAGATCGCCCATGGGAGTTGGTGGCTACAGAAGGCGGCGGTCGCCGTATAATCGCGGGAGGTCCAGAACCAGGTCAAGGTGAGAACATTGTGGACGATCGTGGTCGTGACTTGGTGACGGCACCAAGTAGAGCACACGTCGTCGAACGTTGGTCTCTGATGACTGCTGACTTGAACTCTTTCGGACAGGTCCTATTCTCCTCTACCGCATAAGCGACGCCGCTCTGCCAACGGCGAATCACGCGGGACCACGCCAGTCAAGGACGAGGAAGGTGCTGCCAACCCCTACCTCTTGGATAACTCGAAGAGCAAGGCCTCCAGGCCTCCGAGATGCAGGGACTATGACGAAAAGGGCTTCTGCATGAGGGGTGACCAATGCAAGTTTGACCACGGCACTGATGCCGTCGTCTTGGAGGACACATCTGGCACTGGCGTGCCCTCCTACCAACCTGGTGGCTTTCCCTTCACCCCAGTTGTGGAAGCCGGTAAGCAATTACGCGTTACTTACGGACATGACTTTGTGGTTCAAAACCCGCTCAATTTTCAGAGCCCTACGTACCTGCGTCGTCAGTACCACTGCCTCCACTTCACCTTCCGCCTCCCGGATACGCCAACTCCTATGCCGTGCCGGTAGCACCCCCTTTTCCCGGCGGAAACTCTCGCAAGCGAGGCTATGACCCCGCCGGTGCAGGCACCGCTCTGGACGTTGAGGCTGGCAGCGGGTATCCTCCAGCAAAGCTGAGTGCCTTCAGCCGCCTAGGACCAGGCGGTGCCGCAGCAAGGGGTCGCGGAGGAAGGGGACGTGGTGGATCTCGCCAACTGGCCGTAAGGAACATCCCTCCTGCCGTGAACAACATCGCGCACTTGAACAATCACTTCGCCAAGTTTGGCAGTCTGGTCAATATACAGGTAAGTACATCATATAGTGCAGAAATGACGTGTCGGACAACTTAAACAACAGTCCTGGGCAAAGTTAGCGCTACAAAGGAATACAGAGTGAGAAGAAAAGTGGCGGGTTAAGATTTGCACCAAACACAGAGCAGCAACTGGATGTCTTGAAATGGGAAAGCACGGAGAAATCGGCCCCATCAACATGCTCAAGGACAGGACGACCCAGGTCGCACTGTCAAAGGCAAAGGGCTTCTCGATGTTCGCCATTTTTAGTCATTCAGCTGTTGTTTCACAGTTGGTGCCAAAGTTGACAGGTTTACACTTTCGAGGAAATGTTCGAATACGACAAATCATGTAGCATACACTGAGTTTCACACTTTAGGCACTAACTACATCAACTCGCCCAAACGTGTTTGTCTTCTTTACTCCGTGTGCTCTTTCGTATTGATGGAAAAGTAATTTCAGTTGGGAAATGTCAAGTTTGTTCTTTATGGGGTGGGAAGTTTGCGTTAGACACTGCTTCAGCTGATACAAGTCTGGTTTTTTTTTTTTTTTGGGAAGAAAGAGAGTTTTTTAAACTTTGATAGGATACAGTCTGGAGTGAATTTGGTGGACACTTCTTTTTCCCTCATAACTGGATTGAGCTACAAAAGTGATTGGAAAGCTTAGAAGCTCTTCTAAAAGCAAACTGATATGACAGTTTGGTCAAGCAACACTCACTTTTCTACCATGTAGGATCAACTTTACATCCCACATCACAGAGTTTGCAGAGTTTACTTCATGAAAGTTTAACTGTTCTGTGAACAAATAAGTGGTCCCAGAGCAAAAGTACGTATTAGTTTAGTTTTCATAGTGTAGTAGTTTTCCGTGAAGTGACGACCTCACCCAAAGCGAGGACTCGGTTGCGAACGTCAGCCGCGGTCAGGCGCACTCACAGACACTCGCGCTTTATATGTTAGGATGTATAGAAGACCCATTTCCCACCCGAACAGTCTTAGTGGATTTGGACCCAGAATGGATCCCCATGGAAAGTGGCACAAACCTCACTTTTACCAGGGGTTCAATGAAATGGAGTTTCACGACAAAGCAGAGTAAACGAAGTATGTTTTTAACAAACTCTTCAGTTTGAAATAGCCGGGGAAGGGTTATATGGGCTGTGACCGGCACTCAGAAGAGAGCGGCTGGTCTGTCTACGAGGTCAAACTCCGCCAACATCGCCCAGACCAAGAAGGTCTAAGCGGACTTCTTATTCCTCTGAGCTTTTCTCAAGGACTTCTCGGGACCCCTTTCTCCAGTTGTTACTGTTTGGAGTGGCGCGTATACTTTCAAGTTTTACACTTCGCATCCCTACACTCGAAGTCATGGGACCAGATGCTGCGTGGCGAAAAGCTCCAAAATCATATTTGCTGTATCATAACTTATGTAGGTGCAGACATCACATTCAAATCAGATTTTTGTTGATAACGCCTCACTTATTCTTCCTTAATAGATCTCTTTGACTCGATTGATTTCTTACATCTGATAAAGTGTGGTGACGTCATTGTTGTCAATGACAATGTCCAAATTCTCCAAAGCAGATGGCACAAAATCACTCGAAGCGGCTCATATCGTGAAAGCTTGAGTCATATGATAAAGACAATGAAGGTCTTGGGTCGAAATTTCTCAATTTTGATTTGTTGAGAAATTGGAAAATTTTCGAGAGGGAGTAACGCAAATCATATCAACCAACGTCATGGATCACTTGTTTTCAGGCATCAATAAAGATGTTCAGTAGCTGATTCACTTAAATGACTCAAAAGTCCCAGCCCCAACGTGGCTCAATGAGCGAGAGTCCACTGCATAACCGAAATTTCTTAGTATCAGAGGCCACCCCGCCAGATTGATGCATACGGAGTTCATACCAAGTCCATATGAAATGGGGTCAAGTTAGTTTTGCTGCCAACTTCATATGCACTACTGAACGAGGGCATATGCCTTTGTTTTTTTTATCTTAATGCTGTAGTGTATATAAGTTGACATCAATATCAGCAAGCGATGTTCATATATTCTACACAACTATAATATCTAATTTATCTATCCGACGTCAGAACTTTGTTGATAGGCCCAACACTGATTCACCCATCACATGAAGTTCATGTCCAAGTCATGTTAGTCGTATGTTAATCAATCGTAAGAGTGATAAATCCATCGCATGAAGTTCGTATGAAAGTCAGATTGGGTGCAATTCTCGTTTAAGTCATCTCTGTAAATTCTGGCTGGACACTCAAGACATTCGCTCTGATGAAGGATGTTCACTAAAAAATGAGTGGGGGATTACCAAAGATATCTGCGTACTTCATTTTCTCTGCTTTGTAGTGAAACTCCATTCCATTGAACCCCTGGCAAAAGTGAGGTTTGTGCCAGTTTGCATGGATCCATTCAGTCCATCAAGGGTGTTCAGCTGGGAATTCGGTGTTGCGTACAATGTGTTCTTACTAGAAACAATTGTATTTGTGCACTAAAAAAATATGCGCCAGTGTTTGAAATTTTTGGTGACGGTTGTCCTTTTTAGGCTGATGGATTTTGACGTGGGCTAAATAGGTCTTAATCCCATGAGAATGTGATGCAGAGTCACGAAGTGACGGTAGACGATAGTGTAATTAAGGATAATGTTATAAAGCAGTGATATGGGCGGTTGTTCGAATTAAGCTGAGTAGCGCTAATATTGCTCAGAACCATCTATACCTGGAGGTCTGGGACCCCCCCCCCCCCTTGGGTGTGCTACGGTCCCAAAACCTCACTTTCGGGCCCGTCGAGCCGCAGATTCCATACCAGAAGCTCCTGCTAAACCGGAGTGTGAAGCCCTTTTTTAAGTTACTCTTGCCAAGGACTGAAGTACTAGAATTGTTTGTCTCTTTCCAGATCCAGTTCGAGGGCGACCCCGCGTCCGCTCTGGTCACTTTCTCCAATCCGTCCGAGGCGGAGACGGCGTTCAGCAGTGCCGAGGCTGTGTTGGGAAACAGGTGAGTGTGTTGCAAACAGGGTGTGGCAAAACTATTTCCCTCTCCCAAGAATCAAGTACCAACTGCTCACATGTGGTTCTCATCTGCTCTGTTTCTGTCTGAAAATATTGCGGTATCTTCGATGGCTCTTTAGTTACTGGCAAAATACAGTTTATCAAAGCGAAAGGAAACATTTACAAATGCTTTGGCAAAATTGCTAGAGGCTGTTAATTTTGGTGCACCCTGTGAAGTACCTGAATACCCAAGAGTTCTTCACTGAAACGTCCCTTCAACCTCATCAGGTTTATCAAGATGTTTTACCACTATGAGCAAAGGCGTCGGGGAGGCGCTCATGGGAGCCAGCACCATCTGAACCCGCTCCAGAGCCATAACAAGACTCTCAAAGACAGGCTTGGGTCTAAGAAGGACGATGGAGAAAAGGTATTGAGAATGCATAGGAGGATCGAAGGGAAGGATCGCTGATCAGGGGATTAAGACTTGCAGGGCTCTGATTTTCAAGTGATTTTGCCGCAGTCTGTTCATGCTATCGCTGTTGGCTTCAACGGTTCATACTGTATTCATTGCGTTCAGTACATTAGTATGAACAGTGTGGAAGCGACTTGAAAATCCGAGCCATACTTACGACGATCACTTTATACAAAACAAAGACTACTTTGCTGCTGTACTTTCGATTAACGGATATGAGGATCATACGATATTAAGTATCAGTTTCTCTAGTCGAAAGTGATCCTTAGACCCGCTTTGCGGTGCAGCACCCATCGAGCTCAGTGAAGCAGTCTTTTCATTATTGCTCTTCTAATGCCAGGTCAAGTTCGAGGGAGACGTGTTGACCAAGACGATTCCCAACAAGTCAGGCCAGCAAGAGAACGAAGGTGAGGGCGAAGTTGCCGAGCAAGAGCAGGACGATGAGGAGGCGAAGCAGAAGTCGGAGGAGAAGGCAGCAGTAGGTTTCAGCGTCGTTTTCCAGAATAAATCGTCTGTTGATTGCCATGTCTTTTGTCAGGCAATCGCTGCCATCCAGAGGAACCAGGCGCAGTTGCAAGCCCGAGCTCGCCAGAAGAAAGATGTTCTGGCCAAGCGGGCCGAGACTCTGCAGAAGGCCAAGGAACTCCAGAAGAGTAAACAGGAGCTCCTCCAGAAGCTCATTGACGAGCAAAAGTTACTCATATCAAAGGTAACAACACGAGGAATTAAGTTTACGTATCCCTTTTTGTCTCAAATTGCACTGTTCGTATTTCTAATTTTCACGACATTTTCAGCTTGAGGAAAAGAAGAAGCCCGAGGAGAAGGCGTCACTGATGAAGCTGGTCAGGAGTCTTTCTGAGAGCATTGACCGGGCCAAAGAGGACGTCAAGAAAGCGGTGGCGGCCACAGCCGCCGCCGCTGCTGGCGGCGGTGGCGGCGGCACAACTGCTCCGGCAGTGCGGAAGAATTCTGCTGAGGTATAGTGGATTCTATGGAAAGTGTTGTTCTGGTCACGAACCGACTTCCACTCTTTTCCAGCTACAAAAAGAATTGCTTGACGCCGAGCTTGAGCTGTTTCAAGCTCAACAGGATGGTTCCGACAACGTCCCTGAGATCCAGAAGCAGGTCAATCAGCTCAGAATAGAGGCTGCAAAGTCAGGTATGTCACAATATGTTGAATGATGAGGTGTCACATAAGGAGCACGCGTACGTACATACGTGAATACGTCTGTCTTAAGATGGGTATCTGGCCTCAGGTGTCCTGCCGACCTCGCGCCCGCCGCGTGGAAGCTTCCGCGGGGGCTACACCCGGGGCTTTGCCTCTGGCCGCCGGGGCAACTTCTATTCTCCTCGCTTTCGAGGTCGTGGCCGAGGCCGCGGTCGTGCCGGCGCCACCACTGTCGACCGTCGTCCCTCCAAGATTAAGGTGACCGGTTTCGTGGAGGAAGAGAGGTTTGACGTAATGGCACAGTTTCAGGTGACTGAGGAAATATCCATGACTTAAGATGTGACTAATGACTAACTAACTGTTCTTACTCGTGACCTTAGAAATTTGGAGAGCTGGTCGAGGTATTGGCCTGGGAGACTGACGACGACCCGTGGTTGATCTTCCACTATCGCACACGTCGCCAAGCCGAGGTCGCCATGAATGGGGGAAAAGCATTTGGGGAAAAGATGTTGGAGCTGCACTGGTACGTGAGAGGCTTCGGGATCATAAGTCTTTCGCACATTCAAGTCCTGATTGTATATTTATTAATTTATTTTTGCAGGTACTCCGACACCTCAGCTGCTGGTGGTGGTTCAACCCCGGGACTGGTCTCAGCTGGGGTTGTCGAAGGCGGCACTTCTTCTGCTAGCGACCTCCTGGCGTCCTCCTCCCCCGGGTTGGACCCCGAGGGCAGCCTGCACGAAGACTTGGATGATGACTACACCCCGTTGGACCCTGCATATTTGCCACCTGGCCTGGGCGAAGATGACGATGATGTGGGGAAAGAGGGAGACGAGTTGCACGACGAGGTAAGAAAAATGTTGCTGAGTTTAAGGATCTTGACGCAGGTTTACTTTCTTAACGCAGCCCACGAAGGAGGAAGTTGAGCAGCTGCTTGGAGACGACGACGATGAATTGGAAGGAGGTGACCTTCAAGAAAAGCCTGAAGAACTTGAAGAGGAAGAGGAAGAAGACGAAGAGGAGAGATCCTGGAAAAGATAGACATTCGATGGAAGTTTGGTTTTGAAGAAAAAAAAGTGTACAGTAAACCTGTAGTGTTTTTGTTCTGATCTGTGTAAATTACACGTAACCTCAGCGTTCAGCAAGGATGCTTTGTTATGCACTTATGTAATACACTGGATGTTAAAACCCTATTGAGTGGGCAAAAAAAAATCAGATAAAAGAGGTCTAAGTTAAAAAAAAAAGTGACCCAAACAACCCACGAAGCGCGCAACAAAAATAAGGATGATTTTAGCACCACAAATGCTTCGGGGAGACACACAGACTACAAAAAGAGAGCAAAGAAGCTCCACCACAAACGCATAGAATCAATGCTCACCAAAATGCTTAGATGGAACCGATTGTCAGAAGAAGAAACAGTCACGTAGCTTTATACTGATTTTATCTCGCAACTCTCGACTGCCTAGCAATAAAATAGCCCCTTCAAGTTGATGTCGCCTTGAGTAATAGGAAAGACCACAACTCCTATCCTTTTTTTTCTTGCAGGCAGCCACGACGTGGAGGTGACGTCGACCTTATGCAGCGTCCGGTCCGGCCCGGTCCGCTACAACCATGAGCTCTCTGCACGGCCCCGCCGACCAGTTCCTCCTGCACAAGTCGTTGGCTTGCGTGCTCAAGTTGTGCGTGGGCAAGGTGACCACCATCGAGCTCAGGAACGAGGCGTTCATCACGGGAAGAATAATCTCGGTAATCATGTTCGGCCGCCACTCAGGTGACCAGCCTTGCTCTGTGGCACCTGCAGTAGCTGCAGGTGCAGTTACTGACATGCGTGTGCGATGTTGGCAACCTTTAGGGTCCCGAGCGTTTTTGAGCGTTCTTCTAAGTGTGTTCGACATCCATTGTCCAAAGAGGCATTTGGGAAAGAATAGATACAATCAATAGTCAATAAGCCAGCCTTGGAACGAGTATGACTGCTTCAAGAACATGAACCGTGTCCGAGCCATGGAAGCTGAATCTAAGAAGCGGCCAAGAGCAGAAAAGTGGTATTTCTATGTTTGATGTTGTCAACCGTCTTCCATAATATGCTCGGCTCGTTGTCCACGTTGTTCTTGATGAGGTTGAGCTCGTTTCTACTTTAGCTGGTCCAGGTTTCGTGTTGGACTCTAAATTTCATTGTCTGTACAGAAGCTTGTCAACTTATCCTTAGGTCGACGGTTACATGAATGTGGTCCTCAACGACGTTAGCTTCGTGGATCCGGCCAGGAATTCCCAAAGGTTCGAGCACTTCTTCGTTCAGAACAGACTGATAAGGTGAGAAGTGGTCATCGGACAGTCCCAAATGTACACGGCATAACGTAAAGAGCAAACTTTCATGTTATGACTTAGGTTCGTGCAGATTCCAGTAGAGGTTGACGTGAAACAAGAGCTCCAGCGGATGTTTGACCAATCATCGACTGGAAGAGGTGGACACTCACGCTGCTCCTAGAGCAAATGTCTGTTTTTAACCACGTTACTTCTCTAGGTCGAGGCCGCGAATTCGGCGTGAGCCGAGGTCGGAAAAAAATCGAGGCCCTTCGGGCGCAGCGGAAGAGGGAGGACGCGCAGAACGCAATGAAGATGAAGGAGGACGCCAAGAACGCAGTGAAAATGCGCAACGAAAAGCGTCATTGAATTTTACATGAAACTCTGGTTTTTTTTTACAAATGAGTGACGACCAGCCCGAGCAATTTTTTACCTGAATAAAAAATACTGTCTAGGGTTATCTATAGCCTCTACACGTATAAGAAACAAGTCATCGCCGCATTGACGAGGACCTGGCACAACAATCCGAGAAGCTCCAGCCTTTTCCAACTCAGTGCAAGCACTGGACACTGACTACGGTGATCCATAATGATAAGGGGTCATTCTTGCAGTTGGCGACTATTTATTCAAACTCTGGCCTTTTTGCTGACTTTTTCGTATATGTCTGGAAATGCTCCATGGCAAGCATACTTGGTGCGCATCTCTCGGTACAAGGTGTGGTCGAACATGACGTGGAACTCGTCTGGGCTCATGTAGGAGTCGGCGTACAACATTTGAAACCTGATACAAGACAGAATGGGGAGGTAAAACGCAGACTCATGAGTATGACAAGACACGTACCCTTTCTTATCCCTGACGAATTTTTCAATGTTTCTCGTAGTCTTCTCTGGATGGAAGCTCTTCTTCTTAGGCACGCCGTAGACGCCAATGTCCAAGTACCTGAAGTGACTGCATTGAATGAACTGGACAAAAAGGAGTTCCCATCACGCCTTACATTTCTTCATCACCAGTTGAAGTGAAAAGCATTCCCGGATTTTGAGGCAGTCTAAATGGGCATAGCCAGATTGGGTAAACTTCCACCTGATCATGGAAGAACTCCAAAGCTTCTTGAGCGCTGGCGATTGGCACCAGCATGTCCTACGAGCAAGCAGAGACCTGACTTAACGCGTGCGGGAGTGCAGGCAGAGGTCACCGAGCACCTGTATGATGTGATGTTCTTCCTGCAACTTCTTGAGAGTCTTCCCTTGGGTCAGTTTGAGCAGAGACACCTTGGGCGGAACGAGCCAGCCGAGGAGATAGCGGAACACGACGTTGTTGCCGAAGGGGATGATGTCCTGAATCTCCCAAAATATCGACCTGTTCGTAGCTTCGGATGAAAAAAAGCAGTTGTCGACAACACAGTCCCTTAGCGTGTGCAAGACCTGGAGTGTCGGTGATAGTAGTGCCTCAGTGGGATGTACTCCGTAGCTTCGTCCCCTGCTTTCCTGCTCAGGTAGGATTGGACGTGCTTGAAGAACCATGGCTTGTACCAGCGACCAATCTCGTTGAGTTTTCCGGGCTCGGCGGCATCTACGAGGTCTCCGGTCATGACCACAGCCTCGTAGGGGGAGAACACCAACGACTCCACAAACTCTGGAGCCGAATCACCCTTCTCAGTCTCAGACCGCATCATCTATGCGGAGGAAGACAACAACGCCGACTTCGAGCGCCAAGATTCGGATGCTTCGTTATACTCACTTACTTCTAGAGCGTCTTTAAGATTGTGTGCTGGTTTGTAGTTGAGTCTTACAAACCTCTTGGCCGGGATGATTTTGATCTTGGCGGCGACCAGGAATCCCAGGGTGCCGTACGACCAGGGCACGGCGTGAAACAGGTCAGGGTTGTCATGCTCAGAGCACTCGATCGCGGACCCATCAGCCATTACCAGCTCAAAGGATTCGCAGATGTGCTGTGGAGAGAATTATAAGTCAGTTTCACTCGGGGTCATTCGTTCGTCAAGAACCTCGGAAACTACGGTTTTGCAGGTCCATTAATGCTCCCCAAAGGACTTGGGATCTTGGACAGAACCAGGGTTGCTACGTCACCCTTCTTAGACTATAGCCAGTAGGCCTTTGGGTGAAGCTTACAAGAAGGAAAACTTAAAGGATGCCTTGTTAACGCAGTTTTGGTACGGAACCCTCCACAACATTTGTGATACTTTGTCGAAAAGTTTAAGAACAGAACGATGATTTATCGTACAAAGAAAGAGATTGCATTTATACAAACTGTTCTCTACTAGTGCAATCACTATTTCCTTGCTAAAATCGAGCAAGTGTCCGCACTGCCCCACCTGGAACAGCCCATACCGATGCGATGAGGTCTCAATACCGGTGCCCATGACAAGACCACCTACTGTGAGGTCATCTAACTCTGGTACAATCGGTATTGTCCAACCCAGCCGGTCCAACGTGTGCGTGAGCTGGCCCATAGTCACCAGAGGTTCGCATGTGACTGTCCTTGAAGAAGAGGTACAACAGATTTGCCTTGACTTATTCAATGAACCTACCCAGCGTCGGTGTCGACGTCCAGGATGTCAACGAGGTTGACTTCAACCTGATACATCCGTTTCTTATAGTTCATGTACTGTGGGGATATGGTTTGCCACCCTGGAAAGCGATGCTATGTTTTGCTAACCTACCTGCAGAGTCTGTTCATGGCGTACCTGGTCTAGCCGTGCACATGGGCCTTTGATCTCCGTCATCCACCCTCCGTCTGACCTGCGCTTGAACCTTGCGCACCTTCTCGGCATGTCGTCTTGGCGCCGAGCTCAGCTTGAACACGATCCAGTTGCGTGCGTAGTATGCCAGGTCGTACACCAGCGACACCGGCAGGAGAAACATGACAAAGACCCATCGGTAGTGCACCAGCACGTACTCCAGCAGGCTCTCAGTAGACATATTTCTTCAATTATGGCAACGAATATGGCATGACAGTCGGCACCGTTATCTTCTCGTCCTCTGCAGCTTGCTCGGAGAGAGGGTTATGGACAGGTTATGCACTCATCAGAATGCCCGAGGAATTCAAGGTGAGTATGAATAGAGGTCAGTCAGTCTGTCCAAGGTCCGTCCCTGCAGCTGGCAGCAACGATCTTTGACGTAGTTGGTGGGCGGGAAGTTCGAACTTCAGATCATAGATATGCTTGTGCTTGCGCTCTAGGAAGATCTTACTCTAGATGACTTTGGCAATTGAACCTGCAACATGGATATGTGTGTGGGGATTGATGGAGTATGGAACTGCAGTCAATTCATCTTTTGACTGTAACTCCTAAGTAAGGGCTATGGCCTAACAAGCGCAGCTTCTGGAGCTGTGGGTGCTGGTCCAAGGAGCCTGAAATTATATTTACTGTAGAGGATTAGTAAATATCTTTTCTTACTCTTTAGTCAAAAAATACTTAAGTACAATTTTGCTGCCGCTCTCTCACTTTCGCTCTCCTATACTGAGTGTACTGTTAACGAAAGGTTGCGTGGCGAAACAATCAAACGGACATTATAATATGACTTTCAAACATTGATTTCTTTTGTAAAGGGCTTCAAAAAGTTGTTCATTAAAAGCACTTAGTAATTTCAACTTCATGCTGATTCTTGGGACACTTGAGGAGCTTCTGGGCACAGTGAGCCATTTTCTTCAATCGGAGATCACTCAAGGATGTCCTTGCCATTCCTGAATAACCACTTGGTACATTGATTCACGCAGCATATTTGAAGGGAACAAGAAAGTTGGGGAAATATATCAAGGCTACAATTCTGAAGAGAACGTAGAGACCTAATTTCCGTGCCATATAAAACCGGGATTACGGGCTTTTTGAAAACTATGAATTTGGCTTATACAAATTATTGACCATCGTGAGCTATGCGAACCTGCGATCCCCACGTGCTCAGCAGCAATTACAGCAATGATAGGCTTAACAAACTTTAACATTCAGTAGTGGGAGAAGGAAGTTTGTCTTTGAAGTCAGCATCTAAAATTGTCCATTTCGACCAACAAAAATTGCTATTGCTTCAGCAAAACGTAACCCGGGCTTTCATCTTTGCTCTCTGTGCACTCGGTTGGCGCCTCAAGTGCAAGGGGGGAGGCCTGGCCCCCCCCCCCCGGTGCGATGAAGAATCAAATATCCAGCGTCAAATCAGCACTGAAAGTGGGCTTGATTTTCCTCGTCGTTTGACATCGTCCTCATATTGTCCTCCATCTCCCATCCCGGATTCTCTTTACGGCGAATGTGCTCTGATCTTTCGGTCTAGGAGAGATAATGGCTTACCTACACTGGACTGAAAAAAGTCTTTGTCAGTTCAGTAGTTACTTACCTATGGAAAGAGGCAAACATCTGTCTACTCTTGACTGTATTTGTTTTCTCAAGTGTATTTCTGCAGTTACACAGCCCTAAGAACCTCATCACAATGTCTGCTATTTGACTGCCCTATGAATGATAAATGCTTATCCTATTTTTAATCAGGCCTAGAAACACGTCCCTGAATATTCATCCTTGCTTAATGAGGCCTAAAAATTCACTCCTGGTTTTGGGGTCATCTCTGAAGACTCCCATCATGCAGGAGGTAACAGTTTTACTGTTGATTTTCTGGACGCCCCTCATGGCCATGCACAAGTGACTCGCCTCAATGACGACGCCAACGCCAGAGGGATTCACAGCCTCCACCACTGCAGTAGCGATCTGTCGAGTGAGGCGCTCCTGCTCGATGAATAAGAACATGTTGAAAAATGTTGCTTCTCAACTGACCCTTGATTATATTTGGACACCTGGACTTGCAGCCTCCTGGAATAGATTTCCACAATCCTTGCCAGTTTGCTGATGCCAAGAACCCTTCCTGTAGGCAAGTACCCAATGCTGACTCTGCCCATGAACGGCACCAGGTGATGCTCGCACAGAGAAAACATTTCGATGTCTTTGACGACGACCATCTCGTCATGGTTCTCGTCGAAGACGGCACCCTGAACAGCCTGCTTAATTGAATCCTCATAACCCTGAAAAGATAATACTTGGACTCCTTGTGACAGAGACGGACAGACAGGCAGACTTGCTGCAGGCAGACCTTGGTGAAGAACATCATGGCTTTGGCTGCCCTGGTTGGCGTGTCTTGGAGCCCTTGACGGTTTGGATCTTCACCAATAGAGGCTAGCATGGCCCGATACTGAAAATGTGCCCAAAGTACTGAAATGTGTCCAAACTCACCTAATCCCGCTTAAGCTTTCGTCTCACCTGATCCGCCATCTTGAGCAAGCTTGGGTGCTGCTCATACCCCGCAGGCGATCGCATGGGCGACTTTGCCACCTCCAATATCTTCTGCTTGGTATAATTCTGAAACTCGTCGTCCAAGGTTAAAACCATTTGCACCGACTTGGACACCTCATTGCCTTTTTCCTCCATCTTGCTTCAAAGTGGACGAAGTTCTTTTCTCCAAACCAAGAGTCTATGTCGACATATGACAGAACAGAAAGAAAGTGTGTCCAATCTGCACAGTGTCTGCCTAGAACTTGTTGCTCTTTCCAGAGCTTTCTTTTCATCTCTGAAGGCTCCTAGCAAGAGGGGGGAGGATGATGGTCCGTTGTACCGGGTGACCCAGAATTAGTTTCCCATCAACGAGCACTTCTTCAACTGCTTGCAGAAACGTGTACTGCAGCGGCGGGAACAACTTCTGCAGCAAGTGGAGACCTCATATTTAAGTCGTAGGAAGTTCCACTTTTGAGACAAGATGTCAAGTGTCCCATTTCGTGATGTTTTAAAAGAGCAGCTGATCTGGAGCGGCTAGCAATTTTCTTTTTACAGTCACTGCAGGCATGAGAAGTACAAGCAGATACCAGGGATTCCAAATTACATTCGTACAAGTGCTAGTATTGTTCAAAGACAATTTAAAAATGTCAGTACAACTGCTCCATTCTCGGGGTAGTGCACTTGCACGTAGCATCTAAATGCTGACTACTTTTTTGTAGCAAAATGTGCAGAAGGTGACTTTTTACTCAAATTTGAGTAAAAACCTTGATCACAACAAAAAGAACTTTCTATAAGCACCAATATCGCTTCATGTAACACTCAAACAGTGAATTACACACATTCCCCATAGGGAGCCAATTCTTGCTCACCCGGTAGTTTCCTCTTCCATGTGAAGAAAAGACGTTGACTAGAGTTTTCTTTCTCTTGGTGGTGCCAAGAGAGCGAAAGAAGAGCTTTGCTGTACGATGCTTTGCAGTCCAGCGGTGACTGAACAGATGTTGCAGCTCTGAATAGGCCTCAATTATTCATGATACTGCTCATAATGCACAAACTGATGATGACGATGCACGAGGTTGATATCTCATGTCTCTGGAGCACGCGCGATATCGCTAAAAGTTTGGCTACTGCCTGGAGTGCGACCGTGTCTATGACTTCGCGAGCGATCGCAAGCATGTGGATGGCAAGTTTGGGGACAGTCGATCCAGAGGTGCAGACTGACAATGAGGCAGATGGCGGCTATTTTGAGAAACAGCACATTACAAAGCTGACCTGGTTTGCTTACTCGTTATTGGTCTTGAGGACACACGTGTTTGTTTTACAAAAGGTGTCCTCAATTTGCTGCCACAACCTGTAGAGTGTCTGCGCATTATCGCCGTATGTAAGCATCTTCCAGGTACGCCTCTTTTCTTTACGACCCTTTGATCTTGGTGAGTCTCAGGGAGCAGACTGATCAACAGTGCACAGAGGACGTGATCATGTGGACGGTTGTGCGTGAGCTCCTTGAAGATGTGTCATTGGTCCTCGTCTACTCGTACAGTAGAATGAAAATTTCGTATCTCCTCCACTATCAATACAGGGTAATGTTAGACCCGGGAACATTTGATCAATGTGACACGTAAAGTTGAGAGCAAGCAGGGTCTATATAAAGAGGCCGAGAACAAGGAGCAATCTGGCAAGGGAAGCTACACTGTGAGATAAATTTGTACAAGCCCATCTCGCTTCAAGCTCGGCTCCGAAGAAGATGAGACTCCAGTGTGAAGAGTCCCATGCATGTCGTGGTCACAGCTGTGTGCAGCACGCATCACTTGCTCTTCATTGAGAACTGCAGCAGCACTTGAAGAATATGTGCAGTTGTGTACACGCTCGTCCCTGTTCGCGCTCAATCAGACACATCACGTCAAACTTTGCCACGAGAAATTACGCGGAAGAAAGTGCTGTCGGCATCGTCGTGGCAGCCGCCGCCATAGAAGTGGTAGCTGTAGCCGTGGTCGTGGCGTACATGAACCAGCCCAACCAGCGGGAGATACACACCAAGACTTGGTCGCTCACTTCCACAAGCACATACGCCTACAAAACTGTACACAGCAGCATCTGTACAGGCTATTGTCTCTCTTGCACTACAGTTTTGCCACATTATAAGTAGAAATGAATGAATGAGCAGAGAATGCGCTTGTTTTCATATTCGATATGATCTGTTGAAACTTAACGTAACTTACAAGGTCACAAATTTTGTCAGACGAGAACAGTCTGAGGCTTCTATTCTTTACATACTGCCCAATATGCTGCCAATTTCACTTCTCTCTTCTATTCAACAAAGGTAATCCAGAGATACAGGACACACTACTGACAGATCACCACCAAAGCAGCAGAGGATGTCCTTTTCATCACAGTTGAAGGCTCACTCACAGAGTCCTTGATTAGAAGCTTCGTCCAGTCGCTAATCTTGGGCATGAAGTGCTACAGGTACTTGGAATACGGGGAAGACAGACCAGGCTAGTCACATTGGCTCCGTCGTCGGAGATTTCCACGATGGGACCCAAATTCACAGTTAAAAGAGTTCTCTTTTCAGTCTTGTGTGGGACTCTGCCCTTGTCGTCTTGGTGAGGAAATCCCGTGCCAGCCACTGAATCTTTGTCAGAAGTTTTAGCAGGAGGTGGAGATGCTTCTATCTCCACTGATTTTCTTTCTATTTCTTCGAACTGTCATCTGCATTAGCTTTGGCTCTTTTGACACCAACTGTACCTTCCATCTCCTCCTGGTAGATCTTCCTCATTTCATCGTACCTGCGCTTCTGTTTGCCCCTGACTGATGGTTTCACCCACTGAAAAGCCTTCTCAAAATGTCGCTCAGACACAATGGTGGATAAGTCATCCTTGTCACTGGCCAGAAGCATCTCCTCCATCCTAGCCTGGGCGGCGCGATGCACCAAGTTTCCCAGATCAGCTCCACTAAATCCCTGGCATCTCTGATCTCGTCCAATCTTAGTCAAGTCAATTTCAGGTGCCAGTGGTGGTCTTGTCCCATTGCGTGTTAGTTTACACAGGATATCTATGCGGCCATCGGCACTAGGCAGGTCCACGAAGATCTTGTTGGTGAGCCTGAGGTTATAGAGGTTATATTTATTCTAATGAATTGAAGATATCATAAAATTTGCCCTAGGCTACACCATTTTTTGGTCGCTCGCAATGAGCTACAAGTTTGGTACAAGGCCATATTTAAAGCCATTCCAGTCAAATGGGAGGAAAAATCATGTGTCTCTTTAGGCCTTCAAAGTTTTGACAAGACAGTAAGTAAGAATGCTAGCTCAGCATTACACATTTCAAGTCGATCTGTTTAGTTTTTACTAGATGCTAAACTGAAGTACTGCAGTCAAATGAAACTGAGTGTGTAGCCTTACTCAATGGGCTTCAAAATCTGAATACCTCGTTATGCACTCAACATATGTAGTCAACTATATTGCAAGAGATGGGGGTGTGTGTCATTTTTTTTTAAAAAAAACCCTTCATCAAACCTTGACAAAATCTTTTGGAACCACTTGGCATTAGGTAAAAAACATAAGACACACACAGCGAGATTCCAAAATTTTCGTCTAGTCTAGTACGCATGCATCGCATGTACCCAATTTGCTTCACTCACCTTCCAGGCCTGAGGATGGCCTCGTCCAACATCTCCTTCCTGTTGGTGGCACCCATCACATACACTCCTTTGCGTCCTTCCAATCCATCCATCTCCGTCAGCAACTGATTCACTAGCCTAAGAAATATTAGCAACTGTCACAACCAAAACACGAGCCCTGGTACAATACAGTATTCCCTTGGTACAGTGACCATTTCAAAGCCAGACTAGTCCCTAAATGCGGTGATCATCAGTTGTGAGAAGAATGGTCACTACTGGAAAAAATAACGGTTCCAGATAGAATTGGTCATCATGTATGGGAGATCACCACAGGAGTGATTACCATATGGAGGTGCTGCACTAGAGGGTGCGCAATATTTAGGTTTCTAAAAACACACGCTGTGGCGTGACCAACTTTGGCATGCTCAAAACACATTCTTATACGGAAAGAACATGGGTAGCATGAGGATATGATTGACTTTCAGCATAGCGAATCTTACCCGAAAAAGTGAGTTGTGGATGAAGTTCTGAACACTTCCAAAAATCCAATGTGATACTGATCTCGTCAGTCTTTCCATGGTCTATTTACTATCAGTGATTGCTATCAGTGATTTCAAAGTCATCAGTGCCGTAACCACTCTAAAGTAAACATTCAAACTTCAATCATTTCAACACTATTTCCAGCAATTGCTAAAAAATTACTGCTTGAAATTCATTTCAAGATGTAAGCGACTGCTTTAAATTGAGATACCAACCTATCATTTGAGAGGTACATTAGACTGGAAGTTAATCAATACTAAGTCCTTGTGAAGAGCAGTTGATTCACGGTATCTTGTGACCTCTTCCATTTTATTGAAGTGGTGGTTGGTGTTCATGGTTGACTAGTCCTTTAATTTTTGTTTCTTGTCATAAGCACTTTTTTAACCGATTCTGAGGCATGGATGTTAATTGCAACGAAATTCTCTTTCCAGTGACATAAATATCATTTCATAGCTTCCTTCTATAGTTGAGTTAAAGTCACTTTCTAGACAACTGTAAAAAATTGCATGCCCTGTTTGTCACAAATACTATCATTACACATACCTGTTTGATCCTGACCCACCATCACTGCTCCCTGAGGATCTGCTGGGGCAGATAGAATCAATCTCATCAAAGAAGATGACACAAGGTGCAGAGTTTCGGGCTCGCTGAAACACCTCTCGAACAGCTCTCTCACTTTCACCAACATACTTGTTGATGATCTCTGGTCCTTTGACTGAGATGAAATTAATACCAGCTTGATTGGCCACTGCCTTGGCTAGAAGGGTCTTTCCACATCCTGGAGGTCCATACAAAAGCACCCCAGATGGTGTGTCCAGTCCAAGCTGAGACACTTTCTCAGGATCCAGTTGTGCTGGTGCACAGATGGCCATCTTCAGCTCATGTCTAAGGAAGAACAGATTCTTGCACTCCAGTATGTAGTGTGCACGCTACTACTACTGGGCATAACATTACTGTACCTGATGTCATCAAGAGCCCCAATATCATCAAAGGAAATGTTTGGCACCGTTGAGAATCCCTCCTTTAAAGCTGATGGCTTTACTTCATTGAGGGCCTTCTCAAAGTCCTCCAGACAAATGGTCTCAGAATTTGACCTGAGGTTCTTTATCCCTTCATCATTGGTAGCAGCAAAGTCCAGTAGCTCCTTCCCCTCAGCCTCTCGGCCTTGATGGCTGATGAAGAGATGACTAGCCTTGGAGAGGAAGCGCCTCTGTGCGATGCCTTCAGCTTCGCTGAGAAGAATGTGAAGGTCAGATCCGACATAGCCTGTAAGATCAACAATTGTGACAAGAGGTCTCAAAATATTCAAAACTGGGGCAAAGAAATACCTGGCGTGAGAGTAGCCAACATCCCATGGTCTATGGCATGGTGCAGCTTAACTCCTTTACACATGACCTCCAGAATTTGCCTTCGAGCTTTCACATCAGGGATTCCCATTGCAATCTCTCTAAAAATTTTGAGTTTGCAATAAGTGTTCAAAGGCATAAGGGGTAAGTTTTGTTGAGGTCACCTTTCCAGTCTTTGGCCAGTCCTGACAGCACTGTCAATGATCTCCAGCCTGTCCGTAACTCCTATGACAAAAACCCTCTCCTGAAGTGGGTTGCTCGGGTTTTTCAGACCATCCAGACAAGCAATTAGCTGTCTTGTGATTCTCACCTGCTCCAGATCATCCATATATCAAGATAATGCTTGACAGGAAAAAATATATAAATTTTTCTTTACTGTACCTCCATCTCTTTCTGTGCATCCAAATTCTTCTTTGCAATCACATCAAGGCCATCAATGAGCAAAATGCAAGGAGCCATAGTTTTGGCCTGGAACAAAGTTCTGTTATGCAGAGGAGCCCCCATGGAGCATTGCTGACCAAAACATTCACCTGTTCAAACAGATCCCGTATCTTGCTCTCTGAGTTTCCAGAAATACCAGAAATCAGCTCTGTGCCAGTGACAGCCAAGACAGAGACCTCAAGGGTGCCTGCCACAGCCTTGGCCAAGAGGGTCTTTCCGCACCCTGGGGGACCATGCAGAACACATCCTTGGGGTGGAGGAGTTGGGCCTAAATCCTAAAGAGAGGGCTTGAGAATAACAATTGAATGCAAACACATGTAATTTATGTGCTTACCAGGTAACTGTCAGGAAAAAGCCTTCTGCTGGCAGCATCAAAGATATTCTCAATGGCCTTCTCACAGCCACCAATGTCCTTGAATGTCTCAGTTGGCCTTACCAAGGAGTAGGGAGAAGTGGATGCCTTCTTGCTGCGCAAAGACTTCTTTGTCAAATTAAGGACTGAATTGTTGATGATGTCTTGATTTGCTGCCTCTGGCACATTCATCATTCCCGAGTTCTGAGTTGGCTTGATCACAGCCTTGTTCTGCGGGCGGCAGTCATCACCACTGTCATCATCAATAGAGATGACCTCTGGCAAGGAGTTGGAGCTTGAGACCCTACTGACATCCCTGTTGTTGCCCTCACTGATGCCATAGTTCGTTGTGCCAACAGTGGGAGGTTGCTCCTGTTTGAGTTTCTTGGACAAAGGACCTGAAGGAGAACCTGTGTGACCTATAGACATCACTAATGAAGTCCTTTACACATAATATCTCTTCTCACCAGGTCTCTTTTTGAGCAAAGCATCATCTTCGACCAAAGCTGTCATCAGCGCAGACTTAGTAGGTGGATCAGTGCTGACATTCTTACGAGGAGGAGGTTTGTCATTCGGCTGATCCAACTGCTGGTCAACACCTATTTTGGGCTTGTACAGGTTGGCCAATGCATCATTCATGTTCCTCTTGACTTTCATGGCATTGTCTTCCACATCTCCATTCTCTCTTCCAGCCTCTCTGTCTTCCCTCACGTCCGAGCCTTCTGTTTCCAGATGGTAATTGTTTTTCTACCAAACAAAAAGAGATTCTCAATTTGTTCTACATCAATACCACTCGAAAGAAGCCTCACCAAAAGCATGTTGAATGACTCATTGACTTGGCGCTCAAAGATGTTCACTTTTCTTCGCCCATACTCTGGATAGCGCCCGTGGAGGAAGGAAGACATCTTCTCTATGTCAATGAATTCCTGGAAATAGAATCAAGTGGGTTTGTTTTCCGCTCAAAGTTTTGATGTGAGAAGTTGAGTTGTCAATAGTGATTCTCACCAGGTGCTTGTTTTTCTCCAGATAGCTCCTGATCCTGTCCTGGAGCTTAGGATCGAGGGACCTGCTTTCATATCGTCCTCCTTCATTGGCCTGTCTCTTCTTCTTTTTCTTCTTCTTTACGCCGACAACTGGCTTCTTGGCATCCAGAGGAATGAAATCCTCCTCCGTAACGGAGTCCTCAGCGTCGGAGACGGCGTTTGCGTCCATAGCTCCAAACGTGGTGTCGGGTTCGGATGGGGACTTGATGAAGGAGCTGAAGTTATTTGCGTCCTGTGGCTCGTTCCAGACGTGGACGAAGAGGAACACAGCGCACGCTTCAGACAGCGTTAATTTGTTGACCTGAAACTGTTTTGTTATACCCTAAACATCAGCGTTGCCATTTGGTTATGTCGCGTTGAGAGGAACCTCCTCTGTCCTGCGCGAGATCGACTTACGTGCCCAGCCTAGAAGCTGACTACATGGCGGACATGAGCAGTGACATAAAGTAAAATATCTTTCTGTCTGTGGGGTGGGCGCATCGGCTGTGAGCAGCTGTTGCAGAGCAGGTCCGGAAGGTTATGGATTTGAGTGCAAACCGAAAGTTTGCAGTGGAGAAACATAGTCATGTAACTAAACGCGACTTCAGTGCAACTGAGCACCAACACTGCAATAATTGTAGTCTTGACAGTTATTATCGAACCACCCTGGTGTAGGGTCGTTGGCCCTCAAATCCTACTGGGTCCGCTATGCAACAGCTGCTCACAGCAAATGCGTCCACTCTGCTACTTTCAGCACTTTCAGCACGCTGGCATCTTGGAGCGCTAGTGTCGTCTTGGGCACCACGAGCTTGCTGGAAGCGCCCCTCTTCTTTCTGCTCTGTGCTAACAACAGCAACAGCAACACGGACCTGAGGTCGCTCGAACGAAAATCATGACCTCAAAATTCCAAGTCTGAAGAGCGAAATTCGAGGACTCGCGATGATCGACGACGATGGCATTGTGGTTGCCGCTGCCGCTGTCGTCGCCTGATCGTCATGCCCGCCGGCGGCTCCGCCGGAGGCTGTCGCGGTCGCCGCGGCCGCCGGCTGTTGGAAGATCTCAAGCCCTTCGTCTTCGGTGGCGTGGCCGCGTGTGCGGCCGAAGCAACCACGTTTCCTATCGACACGGCCAAGACCCGGCTCCAGCTGCAAGGAGAGGCCATCGAACGTATGGCTACGGCCGGCCGCACTGCCGGCCATTACCACCCTAGGGTTCCGTACAGCGGCCTTATGAATGTGTGGATCCGGGTGGCGGCTGAGGAGGGACCTCCCGCACTCTACAGAGGGCTGTCGCCCGCACTGCTGCGACAGGCCAGGTATTGCACTACGAATGACCTCGATGTTAATCTGTCTAAGGCACCCCTAAAGTGGTCGTCCTGATGTTTTAGTTGGGTGGCTTCCTCGTTTAAGACCAATATGACCGGTCTATATTTGTGGCCCACCCTGTAGTGTAATGATAACTAAGACTCTGAACAGGATATGTGATATCTCGTATTGGTTCTTCTCTTTCACCAGCTACGGCACCATTAAGTTTGGGTTGTACTACACCGTCAAGGAAGCTCTGCCTGGCCCCGAGACGCCCGCCAAGAACGTGGCTTGTGCGGTTTTGGCCGGCGCAGTCTCTGCCGCTGTCGCTAACCCTACCGACGTGCTCAAGGTCCGCCTGCAGGCCAGGAGAGACCTCGAAGAGCTCTCGGAAGAGTCGCGCAAAGGTCTGACGAGGGCATTCGGAGAGATCTTCTCGACCGAGGGTGTCCGCGGCCTGTTCCGTGGGGTCGTCCCGACCGCTCAGCGCGCTGCGGTCGTCGCCGGCGTGCAGGTATGAAGGATACAGTACTTTACGTCTCAACACTAGGAGACCGACTTATGGCTTACCAAGTATTACTTGCCAAAGTTGTCAATTCAGGTTGTTTTCAGGTTGCTGATACGCAGACCCCAGAGGTCTGAAGTTCAGGTACTGTACCAAGGGACCGGATTTGGCCAGTACAAAGTTTGTAAATGACGTCCATATCCTGTCTTGAGGGCCATCTTAACATTACATCGAAATTGGTCTGATGGAGTGAAAAAAAAAGGTTGATGGTTTCACTTTCAGTTGCCCGTGTACGACCTGGCGAAGACGACATTCCTGTCTCACGGCGTCCTCCCGGACGGCGCCACAAACCATCTTTTGAGCTCGTTCCTCGCCGGGCTGTGCGCCTGCGCCTCCTCCTGCCCCATCGACGTCGTGCGCACTAGGCTCATGAGCCAGAGGAAGCTCCTGTCCTCCTCCCCCGGGAGTCCCGGTGGGCCCCAAGTGTACGCCTCCTCGTTACAGTGCGCCATGTCCACTGTCCGCAGCGAGGGGGCTGGAGCCCTCTACAAGGGTTTCGTGCCCTCGTTCATGCGCATGGGGCCGTGGAACGTCATCTTCTTCTTGGTGTACGAGCAGCTCAAGAAACAATTTCCCCCTGCTAGTTCAGCCCAAGACTGAGATATGAAAAGGTGCCTCCCTCCTTGCTTGCAGTGTGGAAGTTGTCATCAACTTTAGCTAGAATCTCCACGTCTGTTAAGTTCTATTGAGTCAGTTAAGGGGTCAAATGGTGCTCTTGGAATTATTCAGCTTGAACCTATCGGAGCGAAAGAGGCTTGAGAAGACTCACGATAGGAAAAAGCTTAGTATCTGCTGCCCCGAAGAGACCGCTGTTTTTTTAACCAAGTCTCAAACTTTAGATGTGATCTTTTATTGGTTTAGGCAAAGAATTAAGGAAGACGCCAACGAGCATTATTAATTCCTTGACGAAAATTGAATCTGAATGTTATAAGTCACTATCAGAGGCAAGAAAATGCATAATGCCATAATATTTCTCCTTGTTATATCAATTTTTTCATACAGTTGACAATTTTAGGTGTGTGAGTTACATTTGGGACTGAGTTGGAGGGTTTTTTCTTCCTTATCCGTTGTAGAGTGAGAAAGATATCTTTCAAGTGTAATAAGTTCTTGCATGTTGTCACCGCTGTCTGGTGTGCGAGAGTGAAGTAATGACACGAGCCTTTCTGTTCATTCCAGCGAGCTTTTGTGGGAAAGATTTCTTGACGTTCCTTCTGCTGCCATCACACATTGTGTATTCCACCAGAGATATATATAGAGAGAAACACTCATCCTTGAGGAAACAAGGACGTCAGTCGTTTATCTATACACAGTGAATAAACAATTCTGAGATCTCCTCCAAGCATCCACTGTACAGCTCATTTCGTAAGAGTCATTTCTCACAGCTTTGTAACTACTAGTCTACGCATGTACATGCACATATTGCCCTTGTAGTGCATGGATCTGTCAGTCTTTCTTCTCTCAGGATCTGCAGACTCTTAGGTTTTGTTTGGTGTGGATAAGCACATACTGAGGCGACCCGGGTGTTGCTCAATGGAAGATCTGACCTCTGTGATCTGAAGCTCATCTCCGATTAAGTTCTTTCAGTCCTTCGCAGCAAAGGCCTGACCTCCCCGGCCAAGATCATTCTCACCCACGCTTTCTCTTTGTCCGTAACCGTGGTGAGCAGCGTCAATCTGGTGCTTCGAGTTTCAAACAGCTTTTGTCCAGTAGCACAATTTTGGCAGTTGCTACAAACTCGCTTTAAGACATGTACGTGTGTTTCCTCTCTTTCAGCTACTCAACTTCCATTACGCTTGGACCTTCTAAGAGTGTACAGTCTGTGTCACGAAAGGGACTGACATTTTCTTCACTATACTACAACCTCGTACAACCTTAAAAGAATAACTATTGAAGACCAAAAACTGAACTTTGAACAACGATGTCTGAATATGCGTGTGCCTATGCAGCTTGCGCGAGCGGGAGACTTGAGGCTACTGTGGAGGTCAAAGGAGGACGTGTTCAATGTTGTCGACAGTGTCATTACTGATGTGAAAATGACATTATAATTCGTGATTCATACCTAAATTTTTGTGAAACAGGCTGTACGTGCACGCACGATTCAACTCACCGAACCAGAGCGTGAGAGACGCACGTACGTAGGTTGGGGTGGAGGTTGAAGAAAAAACAGTACGCAAGTTGGTCCAAAAAAAAAGAAAACACTGACGACGAGAGGAACGCGGTACGTGTAGAATCTGCTCACCACAGCATGCTCAGTCACTGGTTGGAGAGGCGCAGTTACCCCCCACTCATCCCACCTGTGAGGTCATGTATGACACTGATGTGAGGTTACGTTGTACAATCCTGCGCCTAAGGCGGGAACTGTAGCAAAGCTTTGTAGGAAGTGAAGTTAGCTGTCGTTGCGTTTGTTCAGTGTCAAAAATGGTATAGAAGCAGCAACACCGCTTGGTGGAGAGAAGCCATTGATACTGCACGACATAACTTGGCTGCCAGCTTCGTGGTAAGTCTGACAGAGGCACCTGCAGCGTGTGTTACCACTGGTCGAGTGCAGCCTGAGTCGCTTAAGATCTTTCTGTTACGCTCACTGACTGTAGAAGCTTCCGCCGAACGATGAGAGTTAAATTTGCACTTGGAGAGCACTGTCAGCAGGATGCACTATCGAAGGTCGACATTCGGTGGTTCGCCCTGCTGTTGGAGGCGACCCTCTTGGTCGCGAACATGTTGTGCACCACATACTGCCAGGCACCGCTGCATCTATGCCCCTCCTTAAAAGTCCCCAAGAAACATGCTTGATCAAAAAGTTTCTTTATGCTGTCAAAAAATGCACGTACAAGTTTTATTGAGACAGTTTCACTGAGTTGCCGAAATTGAGAAATCTCATCTTTTGCTTTAGGTGACTCAGACCATGCGTGCTTGCTACATACGCACAAGTTGATTGATTCGCAGCTTCAACTGCCATCTGTCGCATTCATTCGATACATGTTCTGCGTGTGATAAAAGCAAAGTCGGAGCAATGGGAAGGATCAATAGATTTTTGCTCTCAAGAGCAACTTAGCAACGGCGCAAGCGTCGTCCAGGTACTTCACAGCGTGGTCTTGTTTAAAGTTGTAGACAGCGCATCCTTTAATGCAAGATGAGTCGAAGTGCGTATGCAGGTCGAAGTTTTAGATCTCACGTGGAAAAATAGGAGAGCTCAAGTGCATTAGTCGAAATAGCAAATTTAAGTGGTAAGAATGCTACTCGCTGAATAACATCTATTATCTACAGTAGCGGCATGTCAAAAATATGTACGGAGATATCACAAATGAGTGTCTGTGGATCGTGCTGTCGTTCTCAGATGAGTACAGGGCTGACCAGAGTAAGTGTTCGTTGAGCGTGCAACTTTGCTCGTACACTTTGATCCACGCTATGGCCTTCATGAAGTTAGACCGGATGTGTGCTTTTTGCTTAGGGAACAGAAGCAGCAGTAATATTAATGGCCACTCTTTGTGATGGCACCTTAAAATGTACTCTCGCTATGAGATCTGGTCGAAATCTTTTTGGCTTCACGATGTGTCCCTGGTGTCAACTATGGGGAATATAACTAAAATTATAATGGGTCGCTGTCGCACCGACACCAAAAAGTGGGAATTCCTCAGAAACTTGCCCTTAGATTTTGAAATTACATTTCTAAATAATTAATTATGTTGACAAAAGGGGGTGGGATAATGTCCCTAAAAATGTGGCTGGATGATTGTGCTCCCTGCATTGGCAGGCACCTTGATACCTCAACCTCACCGAAGAACAAGAACGAAGGTCTCTGGGACCGGGAATGGGAAGGATCTTGATGATGTTGATCATGGGCTGGCGCTTTGGGGCCCCTATTCTTCGCTTGGACACAGGTTTCACAGCTCACGGTTGGGGTTGATAATCTTGAAGCCGTTACTCTTGTTCAAACTACTGGGTGGGTAGCAGGGGTCCAGTTGGAACTCACTGGAACTGGGCCTGTGCCTGGTTGTACAGACATGGTGCAAGGGGGTATCCAAGTCCATTCAAGTCATGGGAGAGAGACCATGTTGAAATTTTTTCCCGTAGTTTCTGTGTTTTCAATTTAATACCAGCAATCATCTGCCAGGAGCGAAGTTCTTGAGATCAGCATGGGTAAGGTTGGTGTTAACGTTGCCAATGCCCGAAATGAACCTGCCGCAGCATCTCACCCTCATCCTGCCATCATCGGCCACATAGACAACCCTGAAATTAAGAAATTGCCTCACACAACTCATACTGGGGACTCCTTCAAGTCACTTGTTGCATGCACTCACTTGTTGCAGCAGCATATGTAGGTGCACGACACGACGAAGATGGAGCAGGGGATGATGGTGAACAGGTAGAGGAGAGTGATGGTGGCCTCCTTGTCAAATGACGTCACAACGAACTCGGGCTGGAAAAGAACCATGGAGCATGCGCAATTGCACGGCCAGTTGTGCACTACGTACGTACGAGAGCTCGGAGCTATTTGGATTATGTACCAAGTGCACTTGTGTCACCTACCGTACATACTGTAGAGACACTTACGCATAGAAACGGGTGTGTACCTTTGCGGGGTCGTAGAAGCAAGGGTAGATGGCCTTGGAGGTGTGATTCCTCCCGTCTCTGCTGCCGTAGTTCTCGTAGAAGGCTTCGCATTCTTTGGACAAGGTGTCCACGCAACCCCCTGGGTTTATCTTCACTCTGAAGTTCAAGCAAGAGTGGATTTCCCGTCCAGATATGGGTCCCGTGTTCTGTGCACGTGTGTGCTACAGTTCTTACAGTGGTAACAAAATTAGAGTCCAGTTTGACTTCAACTTGAAAATTGGACCTTGTTTAGTAGAAACAGGCTCACACTCTTCGAGAACAACATGGACAACGGGCATCGGCTGGATACTATGGATTATCTTGATAACGTCGATCAGGAAAATGGCAGTTTTTGCCCTAAAACTTTACGATATTATACATGGAGGTGATATTGATCATCTTGCAGCTGTCGTACTTGCTCCGGCGCTGACTTTTTGCGAAATTTTTCTACTTAAGTGTATTTTAGACAGTTGAATCTTCGCCCCACGTGCTGACTTCGAGTGCCATCATAAAATCGATCGGACTCTATATTTTTGCCACCACTGTTTGCAAGTCTTGGCACTGCTAACCTCGTCAATTTCGTGAGGGTGAGCTGAACCTCATTGGGAATATTGTCGACCACATCGACAGCCTCGGCCGACATCTTCTGGTACGTGGTGACCAGTGACGAGTAGTTGACCTTAGGCTCGCCGAAGCTGCTTGGGTCAATCCAGGTCCCATTTACGCAGTCGTCACCCGAGATACTGCCGTCGAATTCACTTATGGTCGCTCCAGTGCAACTCAGGACCAACATCTGGAGGAAGGTGAGGGGAATTAGGTGTGCCACCAACAAATTGGGCAAAGAACCCCTCAACACTGTTTCCCCGCTTGCCTGGCCGTCCCCGATGGGTTCACTTAATCCGATGGCGTCACTTTCCATGGGGTTGGCGTTGTACGTATCGCAGCGAGCAGATATTATGGTTTCACCCCTAAAGTCGAAGCACAGTTACTGCAGCAACAGCTCTTGGTCATGGCTGTTCTGCGCCGAGCCCATGACTTACTTCAAGACCACTACGTTGTTGGTGACCACGTTGACCAGCGTCCCACTGCAGGTCCTCTCGCACTTGAGGTCGTAGACCTCCTCACAGCGTCCCTCTACGCAGTGGTAGTACCGCAGGTGGGGCCTGCCCCACTCATCGGTGCCAAGAGCTGGGGGATCGCGTCTGAAGATACGACGACTGCGTCGTAGCTTTCAGCTGCTATGAGACAATGTTGCTCCCTCACCTGGTGTTCATAGTCAGACACTGCTGCCTCCCGTGGCACACGTTCCAGCAGTTGGCGCATCTGATCCGGGAGCACTTGGCGGCCAAGATGTAGTCAGTCTCGTTTTGCTTGACCTTTGTGACCAATGCGTCATTCGTCACACACATGCACGTAAATGAAGTATCTTTAGAGCACCTCTGCACACATTTTGTGCTCCTCGGTGCACTCGGTCTCGAAGATGGCCACCGGTTTGCTGACGTCGTCGCTGAAGTCGTCAGTGCAAATGTTGCAGTTGCAAAAGCCATCCACAGAGTCTCCATCCGTCTGGTCTTTAATATCTTGCAGGTACATCTTGTAGTCGCATCTGGCATCAGGACATTGATATATTGACTTTGCCAGCTTGGCAAAACCGCTTCAACCTTACTTGTAGATGAGCCCGATGTCCTTACAGACCCCAGACTCACAGGAGATGAGTCTCTGGTCAAATTTCATGCAGTCATCCTTGGCACCTGCAACCCCGTTCTCGTCCGTCTGGTTCTTGTACAGCTTGCAGTTGAGCTCGTTCAGGTCTTCCAAGGTGCTGCACTCCTGGTTCACGAAGCTGTTGTCAAGCTATTAGAGACATCACAAGCGTAAAAGAAAACAATCAACTGCAAGACTGAGTGGCACTTCGAGTATAAGTACCGGAGGGTCCACATCAAACAGAACACTGCAGAGGTATTTTCGGTACACATTGCACAGTTGCGAAGTTGATTTTAGCTGTTGCGATTGATCGTGAAAACTTTAAACTATGAATCAACACCATAGTTTGTTAGTTTCAATTTCTGTACAGATTCCTGATGTGACTGTGCAATTTGATGCGGATCCCCTAAAAAATATGCTTTAAGTTGTGTTCAGATAGTTCCACCAGACATTGGGATGTTTCATCTTATACGTTAGGTGACTCAGACTGTGTCCGCACACGTCTCTCCCCAGTCATCCGGTAGTGAGAGTAGGACCCATTAATCAAGAGTATCTGCGTACTTACGTGTGTACAATGAGGCTGGTCATGCAATCCAAATACATAGTGTACGATGAAGCCACAATTTAACGATAACTTTGCCGCAGACTAGAAATGTCGTTATATTGACTTTACTGCACCTAAGTCAGACACCGTGTCATTATCCACATCTCTGTTATCTCGCGTCTTGCAGACTTCTGTACGGCAGTGATCTGTCGTCGTGCATCTGTTGAACTACACTATTGAACTAACTGCACTATTGTGCTGCGTAGACACACAGAAGACAGCTTCTGTTTTTGATCACACAATGGCTCGATTTGACCCAGAACACTTCGAATGTGTAAACCACATTAACTACACAGTGGCCACAAGTGAAGAAGATGTCAGGAAAGTGGTCGACTTCTTCTTTGACTTTTTCTTGGCAGGTAAAAAGTTAACACTACAAAAAGGAGGGAAAAATGCGAGAAAAACTCTTCTGAGCAGACGAGCCTGCTACAAAGTCCAAGGGAAGTTACAATGGCGAGAGACCTCCAGCTATAGAGAGGCAAATCTACGACATGGTGAAGGAAGGAGCCTCAATACTGGCAACTGATCCAAATGCAGACAATCTACCCATTGGCATTAGGACTGGGTTCATCGTGGACAGGTACAAAACTCCATGGAAGAGAGAGAACACAGTGGCCTCGTCTTAAATGCACATCGCAGCGGCCCACAACAGGGGTGTGAGATAGATCAGGGAGACCAGGGGTTTAGTCACAAATCTGTCAACGGTGACCTTTTCAGGAGCTGCAGAATTAACATTTGGGGAAAAGCTTGCTGAGGAATACAATAAAGGGAACCACTGATGCAAATCTGGAGTCGCAACTCACTTTTCCTGAAGAATCTTTCGACCAACCACAGCATGATTTTTGTACATGCATGAAATACTGTGATAGGCATCAGACCTGTACAATGTGCAATTAAGCTGGAAAAGGGGCGACATTTAAAATTGTGGAACTAAGCAGAGGCCAGTGTTGCCACTATCTTTTAAGAGCTACCGTCAGTCGGCGCAAGCCTTCACTGAAGGAAAACATGGAGAACTTTCCGATGCCTCATGCAGCCTTGATGTACATCGTGGACCAAATAGCCAGCTGTCCTGAGGTGTTTGACAATCACCCAGAGGTCAACAAGTTGTATGACATGTATGCCCTGGGCACACATAGGGACTATAGAGGACGAGGCATTGGCAGTGAGCTCATACGGCAAGCGTGGAAGGTACAGGGAACAATTTTCATGACCTTAAGCATATTGTACTGAAGTCAATGGAGCTTTCATTCGTTGTTCAAGGCGGCAAAGGCGGCAGGATGTGATGGCGCCTTGGTCGTGGCCAGCCATGACCACTCGAGGAAGATTTTCGACAAGTTTGGCATGACTCAGATCGCCTCTATGGACTGGAAGGATTTCGTCATTGAGTCCTATTTTGATAACGTTGAATTTGAGAGAGTTACATCACATTTCATTAAATTTTAATCCAAGCTGCCCTTATCTCTTTTTAGTAGGGTTAACATGCGATGATAAGAAACTGGGATGCAGCCGACATGAATAAAGTCCTCATAGTTCAAGTGAACTTGCAAGCGATTTTGACCCAAAAAAAGCGCCCGGAAAAGTCACATGCAATGGTTCATTTTTGTCTTCTGTATTGGAGTTCTGTGTTCAATTCGGTGAAGACATTTGATATTCTCGATGGACACAATGAAGTCTGACAGTCATTTCCGACCTCATAACAATGACTATCGAGTTGCAGCCTTCGAGAAGATGTCAAGGTGGTAGAAGTGGACCCGGACTTTTTGTAATAAAGAAAGGCATCATTTTTGTTAGGATGCCTCTTTAGTCACTACCAACATCAATTCTTCTATCACTAAAGCAAATATCTTGAACTCATTCGATGGCAACAAGATGATGATTTCTCATCATCAACTTTTTCACATCCAGGCCTAGCCCAACCTAACTAAGCCAACCTGACTGATCAGCATCTCTGACAAGGACGTGGAAGGTGCTGCCATCGCAGCAACGGATCCAAATGCTGGTCATAAGCTCGTTGGCGTCAGTCTGGGAGTCATTGAAGACGAGAGAAAAGTCTTGTCTGTCCTCAAAGACGTGCACCATGCAACAGCTTTTCTGCCTTCCACGCACATGCACTTGACCTGCATTCAAGTTGATCGTGGGCAGCTGAGCCTGGAACATCACCTGGACAAATTCCCGAAGGTTCATGCGGTCACCAAGTTGTGTCCGCGCCTAGTTTGTTTGGACAACCGGCTCAAATCTGCAGCTTGAAGGGGTTGCACCCGTGCTATCTCGGGGGGTTGCACCACTGCAGCGACGCACCGTATGTAGCGCATAATCACAGCAATGTGACGAGCTTTGTTCCAAATAGATGACGACAACACCCTCTTACATTGATGTCGCAGCCGTTCAGTTGAATGTGCACGCCCTGGTCCCTGACAGAGGCGTATACGTGACTGCAGGCCTGGTTGGACATGCCCAGGCACCACTCCTCGCAGGAAGACCAGCCGTCGCAGTTTTCCTCTCCCTCCAAGTGCCGCTGCACTTTTTGAGTTGTGCATGTCTTGGGACCTCGCAGGTTGGACTCGATCACGACCAAGGACGGCTACGAGTAGACAAACAGAAAGAAAGCACACTCATTTCCTTTGCACGGAACTGTCACATGGAGCAAAAAATAGAGTCCGATCTCTTTCATCTTCAATGTGTCCAAAGATCATGCCAAAAGAGACATTTGGGGTATGAATTCAACCCTACGAAAGCGGGCAAATATTGTCAAATTCCCGAAAAGCCACACGTATGAAACCAATAGATAGGACAGCTTCAAGATTGCTAATCTTACTCAACTCCATGCCGAACATTGCTTAGTGCAGGGGCAAAAAGTGCCAATTTTTTAATTGTCAAGCTGCTCTCTATTCCAGAGTCTCTTCTCCATGTTGTTCATGATGAGGTTGAGCCTGTTTCTACTTGACCAGGTCCAACTTCCTTATTGACGTCATCAATCGGACTATAAATTTTGCCACCACTACACTGGGTCGGTCGGTGTACAGCTCAGGTCACTCACGATGTAGACGATGACGGAGGCATAGATGATGGTGACAGCGCTCAACACCGACAAGACGATAGCGACGAAGAGCGTGCAGCAGATGCGACACTCACCACCCTGGGGGGGATACTGGGGTTTCTCCTCGTCTCGAGAGCCCATGACTTGTGGGCTTTTTTACTTTATTTTTTCATTTCAGCCTTTTCTCTATTTGGGCAAAATGTCGTGCTGCTCGTGAATGTTGCTTTCACCATTGATTACTTTAAGCAGGCTCATATGCGAGCTCAGCTACTACTTGTATACTCACTACGAGCGGAACCGTCGTCGAGCTCTTTGCGAGCACCTCCACATGGCGGTTATTGTGCGTGGAGGACGGAGCGTATGGTACACCTGTACTGCTGTGTGTGTGCGCGCAGTACACGTGTGTGTGTGTGTGTGTGTGTGTGTGTGTGTGTGAGTGAGTGTGTTGAGAAAGCCTTTTTCGCCTGATATGTCATGGAGAGAGACGGACAGAGCGGGGCAGACGTCCTGACACATACAGACCAGGCTGTGTTGAATACTGCATGACCTAGACCGAACTATGAAATGTAGCGTGTATTATGCAGACGCAAGGTTCTGCCTTGTCGAACGTCTCTCAGATCTCTGTGCTTGTGTTTAGTCTTGCTGTCGATTCTCACTTCTCACCAAGGGTCTCACTCTGAAGACGCGTGTGGTATTTCCCATTTTCCTCCCGCTGACAAAGCATGACTGAGGCATAGGATGACTTATGACTGGGGCTTAAAGTGTCGCCATTTTCATAATGTTTTTCGAGCTGAAGTCGCACTTGAGGAACATAAATTTTTTTTTGACAAATTTGGCAGATTTTGTCAAGAAGAAAGCAAAATCTTGCAAGCGTGAATGACACAATGAACAAAAAGATCCACAACACAACAGAACCAATGGGAGATTTAAGTGTCCCGGGGACTCCCTGACCCGGGGATTTCAAACCACTGTTTTGAACAATTGACTTGCCGAAAGCTGAGAAGGAAACCCTTCAATAAGGCCTGCGCTGTAAGATCAAGGACCTCGAAAGGCTTGTAGGATTTTGTGCAGGTAGGTGAATGGTGGTCAGTGCCTGCAGCACTCTCCGGGTGAATACAGAGGACTGTACTGTACTCTGATGTGCAGCTTCGGGGCTTGGAATCCCATGTTGAGGCGGCATCTTCTGCCTCGTCAAGATCCATAAGTCTAGTCATAGATGTAGTCAAACTTTGGAAAGACTGTGTCAGCGTAAACACAGCGTCCTCAATGATTGTTTTGGCTACTGACGGTGGTCCAGGAGATGCACTGTCAGCAACATTGGAAAGCGCGTTGACATTTTTTCCTGCAGAAGTAGATCTCTTGAGTGATTTGAATTCTTGACTCTAGAGTTCTGTTTTATCCATTCGTTTCCACGACAACTCCAATCGTCAACGGTTTCAGTTGCCATCGACATAGTCCGAGTACTGAGGAGGCTTCACTGTCAGATAACCCTTTCCCCCCCTCTGTTTTAGGAGTGTCGTCCTCTTCGTCTGCGTCAGAAGCTTCCACCAAAAAGTCAGCGGCCGAAAAAGTCTTTTCTTATGCCATTATTGCAATCCACGTCTCACATGTTGCTGATCAAGCCGCCAAATAGCAACATTTGTGTTCGTTCTGTTCCGTTTACCGTAGCTACAGCTGTGATGCTTCAAAGTTGCGTCAGGACGACACGCGTCTGTGCACGTACGCTTACATGAAGCCAGTGACGCTGTGGTCTGTGTCACCTGAAGCAGCAGGTAGGAGGGTACGCAGGTAGGGAGGCAGAAAGAAAGAAAGTGCAGCGGCGATGGCATCACCTTGAACAGTCTTCCTCGGAGCAACTCATAGGTCAGCTGGTACCGAGCTCTGGGAGCGAGCAGCAACAAGAGGCGAGTTCCTATGCGATTAGCGCCTCCCCAGAAGTCATCAAAGACGTGCAGATCACTGGATGAGGTGGATCTATCTGGTGGGTTTGATGACTTCTCTGTACACTGGACCAGTGATCGTTTTGTTTGCACGGCATTGAGTAGTTCCTTTTGGGCCGCTAAACGGCGCCAATGGCACTGGAACTCTCCCACACCAATGGCAGCAACAATACGCACACCGAGGAGAAGTAGGCCAGCAGTTCATCGATCGGCATAAGAGCAAGTGCAAGACAGGGTCGCGAGGTAAAGCACTTACTCACGCTTTGGCGGGAACTTTACGTCTACTACATGGGAAATCGTCTCCTATGGTCTACATCTAAATCTCCTTCCAAAGTGTAAGTACGCGCTTTGCCTCGCGACCCTGTATTAACAGTAGTCATCGTCACGGCCCAGTGAACCAGAAAATGGACATCATGCATTGCGTGATTTGAACAAACTCAAAACAGGTGAGAAGATGATGGTGAATGCAGACAACAGGGATGACCATGAAGAAGGCCTGGAAAACCCTGTCTTTGAGGGTGACATCTTGGCCACTGCTCAGCATCCACCAGAGGCTTTTGCTCCTTCAAACAATAACGTGAAGAGTGACCGTGAAGATACCTCTTCTGGCCGTCCCAATGTTGCGCAGTTCGCTGTGGAAGACTTGGACGATGGCGATAATCACCAATGCACTCTGCTCTGCGGTCTCGTCCCACTGCGTTGGTGCAAGGTGTTCCTCACTGCCCAGTGGATTCTCGTCTTCCTGTGCTGGGCATCCACAATTCAGGTAGCGTGCGCCGAGTTGCGATGATGCATGAACCTGCCGTTTTATTATTTATTCGTCTTCGCAAAGGGCATGGTCGTGAACGGCTTTGTGAACGTGGTGATCACGACCCTGGAGCGCCGCTTCGGCCTCAGGTCGAGTCAGACCGGAATCATCGCCGGCTGCTATGATCTGGGATCCATGATCAGTGTCATCCCCATCTCATACTTCGGCGGGCGGTTGGGCACCAGCAAGCCCAGGTAGTGTAAGCACAGTCACGAGAAAGTGAATGAACAAAGCATACAAAGTATGTTTCATACATATTATGCTAGATCAATTTTCTCAACACTTTCTGCGTACGACATTTGTTGCCAGCCTGTCTTTGAATTTATTCTAGTCAAATGGAATGAAGAAATGATCAATGTTGGGTCTTCTCCTCTCTCGGTGTGTTGACTACTTAAGCTCTACCTTAGCAATACAGTTATGTAGTCCTGGGAAACACCGAAAGTTTCGTTCAGAGAGGGAAATCGAGGCTATTATTTTTTTAAAACCATTTTATTACGTCTTCTCTGTTTGGCATCAAGCCATGAAAGTCAGGTGGACTTTTAAAACTTTCATGCGGGTGACACATGAACATCCGACTGTCCAGTAGCATTTTAGTTACCCTCTACGCAGTAGCGTTGTCATCAATGATTTGACCAAGAAAGCCTGAATAACTGAATGGGCCTCTTATGTAATCCACAGCTGACGATTTAAGTATGTGCCATCAGAAATTTGTGTCACCTCAAATTCCCACAAGTTCAGTTGTCATAGAACGTCAGAATAATGCTCACATGTGTCACCCTGTGCTGTGGGATGCGCTCAAGTGGGTGCCAAATCATCGGTTCTGTATCCATCTAGGTACATCTCCCTGGGCCTGTTTTTCATGGGCTGCGGTTCTCTCCTCTTCAGCCTGCCTCATTTCCTGACTGACCTCTATATCAGTCGTGATGAGGCAGCCAAGCTGGTGGAGGATGACTTTGAGGTCTCTGTCAACAAAGGCCTCCTCTGTGGAGTCGCTGATGGTGCCTCAGAAATGATGCAGTGTCAAGATGTCAATAATTTGGTGAGACACCTTAACTGCAGGGTGACACACATGGCTGTCCGACTTTACCATGACAGTTTTAGTTACTTTGTACTCTCCTCAAGCATTCAACCCAGACAGTCTAAATGACTTTGATGGGAGCCATGTTGTGCGTTCATTTCTCAAAGCGGAGTCATTTTACATCTCCTTAGGTGACTCCGGAACTTCTTTCAAGCTGGAAAGATGCAAAAGTAATCTCATTCACACGTGTCACCCACCCTTTATGTAGCCATGGAGTACGCAGATTGTAAGAGATGCAAGCCTACCTGTATTCATCTAACCCCCAGGTTTCCGACCTCTCTGGTTATCGCTACCTCTTCATGGCTGGACAAATCCTTCACGGAATTGGTGCTGCACCCCTCATCACCTTGGGCACCACGTTGCTTGATGAGAGTGTCAAAAAGAAGAACTCACCCATGTACATTGGCATCCTGCAGGCAATTACTGTGTATATAAATGACACAAGCCATCAGTAACTCATGTCATCACCTCGTAATCAATTGCAGACCACGTTTGTGATTGGTCCTGCCATTGGCTTCCTGCTGGGTGGCAGCCTCTTGGATGTCTACACGGACTTTGACTTGCTGCCTGACGGCGCCACGGTTCTCTCCAAGGACAGCCCTCTGTGGGTAGGCGCCTGGTGGGTGGGATTCTGCCTTACGTGGATCTTGGCCTGGTCCTGTGCTATCGTTATCGGGATGTACCCTCCAGTCCTGCCTGGTGCAGCCAAGCACAATGAAGTAACAAATTTAATTGGAGGGCTTAAATAATATTAAGATTAAAAATCCCCTGTCATACTTAGGTCTCTCACTCAGACGGCTTCATGGGCTTGCGCGAGCTGCCCAAAGCCATCAAGGCTCTGCTGCTCAACCCTACTTACATGTTCATCAATGTAGGTGGGGCCATGGATGGATTCTCAGTGGCCGGGCTGTCCACATTCATGCCAAAGTCAGCAAGTGCAACACATTTTGAAGAGCACATTTCTTATGTACCCTTCCTTTCATTCATTCGTCATCCATCAGGTTCTTCCAGTCCGTGTACGGTTTGTCTCCATCGGCTGCGGCCATATTGGTCGGCGCCATGGTCGTGCCTGCAGGTGGAGGTGGGACGTTCCTGGGCGGATTTTTCACAAAGCGCTTGAGACTCAACAGGTAATGATAAAGCTGTAAGTATACACTGTATATAGGTCCTATTCTCTCAATGCTTGGGCAGGACCTCCGTGATCCGGATGTACATGTGGTGCCAGTTTGTCACGGTGCCCACGTGCTTGGCATTCCTGCTATATTGCACCAATGAGCCATTTGCCGGCATCAGTCAGCCTTATGCTCCTGGCACTGGGTCTGAGGTCACTCAAAATCTCTCTGCCGAGTGTAATGCCGGATGTGGCCCATGCATCGTCAGAGACGCCTCCTCGGGGTTTGACCCAGTCTGTGGTGCCGACGGAAGGAGCTACTTTAATCCCTGCTTCGCGGGGTGCAAAAGTGTCCGGCAGTATGGTGCTAAAGACAGCAAGGTATGCATGCAGTGGTACTATTGAGAGCAAGCCCAAGTACGGGGTGACCCATATGAATCCGGACATCTCATATTTTCGTAGACCTTGTCACACAGTCACGATCCATAACTTTTGACTTATTTTGACTCACCGACCCAAAGTAAGAGGAGACACAAAGTTGCAATGACTGTGCTGATGACCAATGATGTAACTTTGTGTCCTGGCTGTCCTCTATTCTGAAGAGGGAAGGTTGAGGTCAAAACCTACGACATCAGGTACAAGCAGCGTTAAAGGCTGCATTGGACGAACTAGGCCAGGAAATGATCTGTGGCTCATTTGATGCACTCAATTAGAGGCTGACGAATATAGCAAAGGCTGAAGGAGGTTGTGACAAACAAAAAAGCCGGGGGATTATGCATAATTTATCCACTGGTTTTGAATGTCAGAACTAACACAGTGAGATAAAGGGCCCCAGACATATGAACGGTTCTCTGAGTCCTCAGCCAGATGGGTCACCCTGTATGTACCTAACTTATTCTGCACTGTACATATATTTGATGTAACAACAGCTCATCCGTTACACATCATGCGCCTGTGTGGAGGGCAA
>JAAUXU010074297.1_pt1 | contig 75904 bp, 54 predicted proteins | sample 7278151 | NCBI WGS metagenome assembly JAAUXU01 (sample SAMN14350113, study PRJNA611818) | marine sediment metagenome | isolation source: surface marine sediment (1.8m) | place: French Polynesia: Moorea | collected 2018-08
AGACCGTGCCGAAGCACATCTGTAACATATTGTTGGAAAATCTGGAGTTAAGAAGAGATATATCAGACTGTAAACAAAAAAGTCCCCCCCCCCGCATTTTTATAGTCATCCTCGTTCTCTCTCGTCTCATCTTCGTGGTCGCCTTTCAGAGCCACATTTAGACTCCACAAATCCCTTCGGCTTTCCTGCTTTTCTCCTTTTGTATCTTCCCGCTGTGACACTTCTCGACTCAGTCCCCATCTTCGCCGCCAGCGCCAACAAAACCAGCTTTGGATTAGCAGAAAAAGATCCGACGCCCACTAATGGGCAGGCCTGAATGGCTATCTGGCTGTAGCAAAGCCCGCTTTAAAAGGAGCCCCCCAGTAATAATGGGGCGACTGAGTGGGTTTTTGGGTGGCTGGAAATAAAAAAAAATCCACCCAACAGTCCCGAAGGTCCGAAGTCTGGCGGAGAGTCCGTTTCAATTAATGCCCAGGAGGGGTTGATTGAAGTTCATTAGTCTCCATGTCAGAGGGAGCGGCCGCTGTGGCCTCCAGCAGAGAACTTCACCACTCACACATGCTCGTTATGGGCTGCCCATTCTTCGCGTGCATTCCTTAACCGGGTGATGAAAATCATCTTGACTGCGGCTACCAACATCTCTTTGCACGTGTGCGCGCGAGTGTGAAGTCTGCGTGCGCGCGTGCTAACGAACTCGAAGTTTTACCTCACGAGCCCTGTAAATCGTCATCATGTGTACAATTATATGCGGAGTTCGTTTCTGCTCTCTCGCATTGCTAAGGGCGCACTTGAACGAGCAGGACTTTCTCGGCCACGTGGCGGCCGCCGCCGCCGCCGCCGCCGCCGGATGGCGCGAGTCGAGACGGAGAAAAAAGTCCGCCAGTGTAAACGTGGCCGCAGCACAGCTGCCAGGAGCCACACGTCTGACTGCCATATACGGCAGCGCCTTAAGCAAGCGTGCTGCCTGCCAGTAGCATCCGTTGACATGGGCCAATGGGGTCTGACATGTGCTTCCCATTCAGGCCTTTCAATACTTTGCATTCGCACAATGACGCTTTTTTGCGCATAGAGAATTGAATTTACTTCCAAAGAGGCCATTAGAATACCCAGAACATGCTAATCATGGCCTTCTGAGTATTGGAGCGCACAATGAAAAACCACTTTGGTCGTGGCAAATGCTCCAAATAGAAAGTTGGCCGCCGCCGCCGCTGCAGCCGCGGCCGCAGCCGCCGCCATCATCATCCTGGGCTATCCAGTGTCATCTTATCGGCTGGCCATTGTACTTTCCCCTCTCCCAACTCCCCCTGTCACAAATGCTCTCATTTATTATTTGCTGCGCCCATTTCCCCCTCCCCCCTTGAGCGTAGGAGTCCCAGGTGACTTGGAGAAACTTGTGTCATCCCTACTGTTTCCTATCTGATGTCGCTAAACTGGCGTAGCTTCTGTGGCCTCAGGAGCCTCTTTGTCACTTCTCTACTTCTTTTTCTCTCCAGTTGCCATCCAGAATGGTTTTTTTTGGTCAACGCCCTCCATAAGAAATCTGGATTTATAGCTGTTGGGGTCTGTAGGAGATCATGAGGGTCATTAATTGAAAGGAGCAGAGAAATATCTAAGTAGAGCAACTATTACGAGCCACTTGTACAGTGCCGGATCTCATACTAACATGCAAGGACGTGCAGAAAACACACCTTTACCGAGCTTGCGTAGACAATCCGCAAGCATGAAATGTACCTGCCTTGGAACAGTAATTTATGTGTGGTCTCTCATTGCCTACAAAGGTTCTTCTAACGGAAACATCCCGCGGTTTTCACGCCCTGACCGATGGCCGTGGCCTTCTGGCTTCCGTTTCCGTCGCTCTGCCCTCTTCCTGGGCGGGGTCCGACTGCGCCCCAACCGCCAATTCCGAAAACGTTGCTGCCCCCGCCGCCGCTGCCGCCGCCGCCGCCGCCCACGAGGACGTGGCCATCACCGGCCGCGACCCTGTGTTCGGCGCGAGGCCTCGTGCCGAAGAAGCCGGCGCCTGCGGCGAGCGCGGCCGTCGCATCTCCCTGCCGTACCCGGCGCTGATCGCAGTCCCCACCGCCGCCAACACCAACGAGACGTTGCTGGCCGCCACCGCGCGCCAAATGACCGCTGAATGGATCAAGTTTCGCTTCGGCGTCTTCGAGGAGAGCGGATTCGACAGCGATCCCATCTACCCTCTAGACTACCAAGAAGGAGAGAAGCTCCTTGTGGCTCGAGGATGCAACGACACAGACGAGGTAAGGAGAACAGTGTCAATGCCAACACTACTTCAGGTCAGACCCGGACGGTTGAGCAAGGATTAAGAGGTGGGACAAGTGTGGCCACTGCAGCACGCACGACGAGTGTGCTGTACACTTGTACCTCCACCAATCCCAAGTACGCACTGCATTATTGCTGGTGTCACGACAGCTGAAATGACACAAAAGAAGAGATCAATTCATAATGAAAAGTGCTTTTTCTTTCTGACTCGCACTGCACGTACACCAACTTGGCTATGATTCAAACATCCCTCCTGCTGAGGTGGTGACTTTTGCTCATGCAGTAAAGTTGTGTGCGACAACGGTCGCTGTCAGCACGTCGCAGAGATAACTTCTCTCTCTTTATCCTATCCCATATTTTCTCTCTAATCTCATCTCTTCACAGGTGATTTGTCCCCTCTCCACCTCGTACGACCGTGACGTGACGACCAAACAAAACATCTTGTGCGACGGACAAAGCATAAGAGAAGTCATGGAGCTCTCGGGAGAGTTGTTGCCGGCCAACGACAGCAGCGCCGGCGGCGAGGAGACGTTCAACGCCAAGCTCTTCCGACCGCCCAGATTCGCCTATATCGTCCCAAAGCACAAGGTCTTCGTCATCGTCCTAGACCGCTCGATCGGGGGCGAACCTCAGGAGAATTGGGAGTTGATGCAAAGATCAATGATGGACCTCATCAACAAGCTGCCCGTGGGCGCCAGCCTCGGCGTGGTCAGCTACGGCGTAGGAGGCGGAGCCGCCGTAAACCTGCCCCCAACGCTCATCACTGGTCAGAATCGCGAGGGTCTTTTCGGTCGCGTTCCTCGCCGCCCAGAGGTGGGTGCGGCCAGTGCTGCTGCTGCTGCTCACGTTGCAGAGGAAGAACACAAGGGCTCATGTCTGAACGGCGCACTCACAGAAGCTTTCAGAGTGATGAACTTGTCAGCCCATGAGGGAAGAATCATCATTGCATCCGTCACACCCAGAACTGGACCCATAGAAGTGTCGGAGGAGGTGTTGGAGAACATCGATTCTTGGCTCGTGCCCATATACAGCGTGTCCCTGACGTCCGCAGTCTACTCTGCTGATGCTTCTTCTTCTATGGCCGCGATCACACGATTTGGAGGCGATTTCCTCGTCTCGACGGAAAATTCTTCCCGTCAGTCAATGAGCGTGCGATTCACATCCATGTTGATCGATGTGGCGAGGTACGCCAATAACGACGCTAACTCCCGGGGAGCTGTCACCTTCCACCACGAGGAACGCGCTGACGACGACTCCCCCACCCTCACTGGCAACTTTGTGGTCGAAGAGCATCTCCGAGACGACCTCTGGATCAGCTTGAGCGTGTCCGACGAGCGTGATGTCGAAGCATTCGAAGTGCTGAGCCCGACTGGCCAACGCCACGCATTCCCCACTTTTGACGCCGGGCGTGCTTTCTTCGAGCTCGCCGGCACCAACGAACCGGGTATCTGGAGTTACAGCGCCCGGCTGCACCCGGTCTTGGAAGGACCAGTGTTCGTCGAGGCACTGGCGGCCCCTACAAGTGAGGGGGCGGTGACCGTGGAGACTTGGACGGTGCAGAACAACAACAACGAGGTGAGGATCTACGCCAGTGTGAAGCAGGGATCGTTGCCAGTGCTTGACGCCAATGTTGTTGCGACAATCGTGACTCCTGACGGCGGCAACGCCGTCAAGGTGCAGCTGAGCGACGCTGGTACCGGCTACCCTGACGTAACTTCCTACGACGGCGTTTATTCCGCCTACTTCGTTGGCTTCACACCAGTGTCCGGTGCATATGCTGTCACAATCACGGCTGATCACGCGGACGGCCGCGCCAACGTGCCCAAGGCGACCACCTCCACTGCCAGCGACCAGCCATGCTGCGGTAGTCGGACACCGGTTACCTTTACAGTCCCCACAGGGCCTTTCCGGCGTATCATTTCCGGCCGCTCTTTTTACGTCGCACACAGCGACGCGTTCTACGTACGCCAGAGCCAGAAGAGCGGCGCTACTTTAGCTGTCGCTGACGTGTTTCCGCCATCGCGCGTCACCGACTTGACACTGGACGACAGCGAAAAGACGGACGCCCTCTTCGTGACGCTTCGCTGGACGGCGCCCGGCGGCAACTTCGACCGCGGCCTCGCCTTCAGATACGAGATCCGCTGCTACACGTCCAGATCTGCACTCCGTGACGACACCTTCAAGGAGATGAGCATCCCCGTGCACCCGTCCCTCATCCCGCAGCCCGAGGAGGCCGGCACCGGCCAACAGTGCACGGTTGGAGTCCCCTGGGCCAATGAGGTCTTCTACTATGCACTCGTCGCCTACGACGAGGCTGGTAACAGGGGCAAGATCTCCAATGCCGTCGCCGTCTACATTAAGGAAGAACAACCCGAGGAGACAGACAAGGACGAAGGGAAAATCGTTCAGAATGAAATTGAGTTGTCAATGCAGCCGCTGCACGCCTCAGGCGGCCGCAGCGCGGCGGCCTTCGCCGCCATCGGCTTGACCGCCCTCCTCTTGGTGTTTCTGTCTCTACTCTCAGCTCTCGCCATTCGTCGCTACTACTTCAAAGTAGCCGCGGCGGCAGCTTCGAGCGGCGGCTCCTCCACGGAGCCAACTCATCCAGACCACGACAGCTCCTCCTCCGCTGCCACCGACGACACGAGTCTGGCAGGGACGCTTCGCAAAATAATTCGTCATGTGGGGGTCGAGATTAGCGGAGGCGGCGGCGACAAATCCAACGGTATCTTGCACGGCGAAAGCCCGACGAGCGATTACTCGAGCCAGAAGTCTCCGCTGCCCTCGATCATATCGTCCTCTGGCTACCAGAGGGCCACGTGCCAGGAGATCGCCTCGGTGCACCGTCGCGTCAGCTTCTCCTCTGCCGCCGACCTCTTCAATGGGTGTCCGGACTCCCCGAGCAGCGTCCAGGGGCTTCCCCCGCCCAGGATCTCGGTGCTCGAGGACTACAGCGTCTACAGAGATCTCAGCAGCCTAGACGGGGGCGGCCACTTCAACTTTGGCAGCCATTCTGTCTCCGTTTCGCCTTATTACGAGGACGAAGCGGCCGCCGCAGCCGCCCGAAGAAGGCACGAATCTCTAGTGTAGGAACTTTTGTTAAGAGAACTTTTTTTAACTCTCTCGAAGAGACGAAGATTCATTCAGTACAGAAGAAACCTTGTTGTCACATTTATTCACCCACTTTTTCACACCGTGTGAATAATGCATAAAGACATATTTTCCTCCTGCGAGTGCGAGGTCCTTCCCTAGTCTTCAAGCGACCGCAATTTCCCCGTCTTCAAGGATAGGGGAAAGTTGATGCCATATTACTCATTCGATGTTTTCTCCTATGTCAGAAGAGCATTCGCAAATTTATTGAGCAAACGAATAAAGTTGAAAGCATTCTCACATCCTGGTCTCTTAAGTCTGGTTCAGCATTATGACCAAGAAGAGTTACAAAGAGTCTACAAATGGGACAACAAAGTCCAATAAAGCTCGACCGTTACGCAGCGAAGTTGCCTCAATTTTCGCCTCAATCTCTAGCCTTCCCCACTCATTCGTGTATATCAGGGTTCTCTCCTTAAGTACGTGTTGCTTGCGGTGAGGGACAAAAACGCAATCATTTAGCCAACTTCTCTTCCCTGGGGGGAAATCCCCTGTGAATTTTTCCCACCAAATTTCGTTCCAAGACCGACGGAACTCACATCCGGTCCCGCAAAGAGGCTCTGACCAAATAAGCAGCCCACGAGCGCGCGCGCGGGGAAATGAACGGGCGCGCGCGGATCTCAGACGGAGCTGGGAAGAGACAAAAAGTTTTTGTCTCAAGCACCTTTCTGTTATTAAGGGTGCGTCCAACAAACAACCTTGACTGGACTTTTTTTCTTCTTCTTCTGTTGCGCACTCCTTCAAATGCGGGCATGTCACAAATGGAATGCCAGCAGACAGTGGAAGTTGAGGCAGACGAACTTTGCGGACTCGTTGACTGTTCCGAGCCTGGGTCAAGCCACGATCTGGTGTTGGGGCCCGGAACAGGGGTTCTCCACCGGTGGGCCATTGCCCCCACTTCGGGGTAATGGGCAACGACTTAATTCGAGCACTCAATGCTAATCCGAGTTTCCGACTTTTTGTCCAATTGAGAAGTTTGGACAGATTTGTTGACGTCACTGCGAGCTGCACTGCTGTTGTCAGCCTTTTTTGTGGCAATGAGTAGAGATACTCCATAGACAGAGATGCCGGAAATTCTGGCCGAGAAGCAGGCGGGCCAGCCAGGAGTACAGCAGGGCTGTGAAGCCTAAAAGATGTGGCCTGAAATCAAGATAAAGCCAGACATTTGTAACAAATGTGCGGGTAGGATCAACAACAAAAATAGCGGCTGCTGATGACTTCTCAAGTTGGTCGGCAGACGAAAGTTGAATTGTCACAGCCTGTTGTTTGAATTTGGCGCCAATTTCTGGACTGTACCTTTAATTTTGCGCCATGAATAAAGCATCTCTTGTCGTAATGAAATGTTTGGGGCCTCCAAATGGGGTAGACACTCACAATTGGCCTCATATCAACCACTAGAGAAAAGAGTTCTGTCTTCTATGACTCTGTACTTTTGTCTGGTCTTTGATGGCGCAATTTGGTACTAGCACAAAAATATACGGTATGCAACGTGCACTAAATTTTCTCATAAAACATGAAAATGGACTGAATGTCAAGGCTTTTCACTCAGCCATGTACTAAACTCTTGACTTATGCATCACGTTTGTTCCTTCAGAATGTGAACATTGGTGTACAAGAGCCTAGAGGAGTTTCCTACTCTCTGAACTTGCACTTGTTGATTGCCAAGTCACTGTTTGGTACAGTGGGTATACAGTTCATGCACGCAAGTGTCGTATCTCGATTAAGTCGTCTGTCGGCGAGAAAATTGTGACTTCATCAAGGAATTGTGACTCAGCGTGAGGTTTGTATAGTATGGAATGGTCTGAAACATGTCTCAAGAGAGGTTTTTGCTACATTGGACCTTCTCACTTCATACATAGCGCCATGCCAGCCTCGCACGTATGTTTTTGCACTCTGCGGTGAGATGTCTGGCACTCATTTGTCTCTATGAGAAAAACTATGCTGACAATTAACATTTGCATTGATTGAGTGTGTAATGAACTAATAACTGATTAATTTTCCTCGCGCTCAACGTTTAATCAAAGAGAGAGGAACGATAAATCACATGTGGGTCCAGAATTTCTCCAGCGAGAAGTGACGACTGAAGAGGCTGCAGCATTTTGCTCTTACCAATGATATGTGCGTAAAATAAGACATGTGATGTGAACATGTCACTGACTGCGCCCCACAACGTGTATGCACATGCGCAGGGAGGAGGCGCCAGAGACATCTGTCCAATGTTGAGTCCCAGGACTGGATGGGGCACGATGGCATCTGTAACCCTGTCGGGTTCAGGTGGTCCTGACATCCCGGAGAGCGCTGCAACAACTTCCGTGTGGGTCAGAGCAAGACACAAAGAAGAAGGACATCTGGAGCCGTCTTCTTGTCAGTCCGGACAGTGAGTAGCAGGTCAAGTGTCAGCCTTGCGACAAGATCTTCAGAAGTCACAGGTGTGCATCATCCTTCAAGCATCACCTGAAAGTCACACATCAGATGAAGTGTTCGCGAAAGAGTCTCCAGTGTACCCAGCCGAGGAGAAGGATGACACATTGGCTGAAGGCCCTCGCGCGAATCCGGCTGATGCAGCTTTGTCCAGGATGGCAGCTGCGGACAGGCAGTCCTTCTGCGTCCTAGGCAACAGCTCTGACGTCAGGAAAGGCCGGGTTGCCGACCAGTAACATCGGGACCCTTCCCATTAACATGACGACAAGGTGGCATTCAAAATCCCCAAGATGCTGAAGAGATTCCCAGAGATGCAAAAATCTCTTGCAAAGACTCTAAGTAGGGCTTCATCACTGAGAAGTTTTCCCGGGAAATTGGGACGAAATTCTCGGGAAGTCCCTAGAAATTCGAGGAATTTAAGCCCAACCATTTTAGCAAAGATTCCCCTCAAGTGTCGGTGTCGAGAGTTGAATGGCATTGATGATGCACTAGTCAAGAAAAGCGGCTCAATTGGTTGTCGTGTTGATAATTGAAGGACACTTAAAAAGCGTAGTTACTTCCAATGTTCCTTTTAAACTTTCCCTTCAGATTCGCTCAACGATTTCATGTAAGACGCTAAAACGCTGCCACCTAAGAAAGTATAAATGATTACTTTTTCCGCCTAGTACGGTATATCAAAGTCTATCACTACTTATGGGCTCAACTGACGAAGGTTCTTCGGAGAATTCCGCGTCCCCAAACAAGAATTCCTCGGCTGTTAAGTCCTAATTTGGAGTTGATGCATCTGTTTCCTCCGACAGAAGATGAAGTCCGAGGTCTGGAACAGATTAAGGAGTCTCTGGAGATGATTGAGAGCACTTCCTCAGCCCTGGGCCAGAGGCAGTGCAATCTTGTGACAGCCGAGATCTTTCAGTTGATCTCGCGGCAGCCAAGTCTGCAGACATCCAGAGTCGGAATCAGGCTGAAGGCAACAGTGAAGAAGAAGAAGAAATGACTGCATTTCCGGTCTGATGTGTGCACTTCCGACTGCTGCAAGTAGGTGAACTGCTGTGTCTTCCCGAGACTGCTTGGCACGTGCGTGTGGACAGTGGGGGGAGGTGATCAGGCCCAAGATGACAATGACAACAACCCTTGAGCTTCCTCCTTAGGAAGAGAATGGTGCTGAGCTGACAGGACAGCGAGAGTCCGGAGAAATCTTTCCCAGATGTATCCAAAAAGTTGTGGAGAGAAAGTTTGCTGTTCTGGAGGCAAGTGGAGAGCGACGAGTCCACTTGGAGACAATGCTCGACAGGAGCAGAAGGAGTTGACTGTTGACTCGTAAGCTCAGGACGAGGTTGAATGACAGGACCATTGACACTCTGCCTTTGTTCGTCGACCTGAAAGAGTCTAATAAAAGAGATGTCTCCCGATTCCGGCATGACAACGTTCTCAATCGATCAATCGCTGCCTCTGATTCATACTTTGATCAAGACAAACCTTGCGACGATCGACTTGCCAACGCTGAGACAATGAGCCACCGTCGTGACAGGCAGTGTTGCCAGATGAGCACCGGCATTAAACAAGGATTCTGGCTCGAACGAGTAGGATGTAGAGTAGGATTAAAAGTCGCCGAGGTCATTCCAGAAAGCGCCACTTGTGTCAAGGCTGGACTGACGACGTCTGTCCCAGGAATGGAGTCGGGCTGACCCCGAGCCCGAAAGCCCGAGGTTCGGGCGGCCCGTACGCATCACCACACCCGTGTGAAGCAGAGAGTTGGAGACGAATATAGCTGGGACTGTCAGGTGATTTTGTCCCAGACTGGTTATTCCACTGCTCTGACAACAGTTCCATCGTGCAAGAAGTGCAAGAAGTGCAGTCTGGGACAAAATCGTCTAAGAATCTCAGCTCTGATGATAAACGAGTGTTCGCCATTTCAAATACCGTGTGTTTCAGGACTTCAGGTGAGTTTTAAGTGATTCTTCCATTACAAGATCTTGGTGCACACTCGCTGTGGGGTGACTTACATGAGCTCTTCTTTTTAACTTTGACAAGATTAATCTCTAGTATCGAAAGTGACAGAGGGAACCTTCTTTGACATTTGTCTTTCCAAGTATTTCTGGAATTATATTAGATCAGATTATAATTCGTGGAACGCGTCTCCCTGGCGCCGCCGTCTCCTGGAGGCCAAAAGGCCCCTGGCGTGCTCCGGAGAGAAGTTCCTGAGTATCCTGAAACACCCTGTACTACAACAGCGAGGTGCATCGTTGTGGAGTCCTTTAAATTGAGCGATGCTCCTCCAATCCGCTCACACACACCTGGTCTCAGAATGTTAAGGCAGAACACACAGTGTGGGATTGCAGACATTTGTCGTATGGAGATGGGAGGAATATCAGCCTGTGACGAGATCACATATTCTGCTGATCGTAGACATCAGGAATCAGGATCAGCTCAAGTAAGAAGAGCTGCCAAGGTCGTCCCAAGTGATCTCGAAAAAGAGCATCTCCTAAGACGCTGGATTGGCCGGAGCTGGACCGTCTCTCAGCTGGACGCACACTGGTTACAAGTGAACAGGATTGCTTCACTTCTCAGTCAGCCGGTGAAACAGATTACGGCGCTCAGCGATCCTGGCCAAGGCTCGCTCTGCTCTGCGGGCGAAATGACGAGATTAATGCGGGAGGGAGGAACTGCAGATTGCATCCCAAGACATGAAACCTCATGTTGCAATAAGAAGACGCGCAGCGTCCAGGGTTGCCAGATGGACAGCGGAAGCCATAAGGGCCGAATCCTCTACAAAAAAAAATGCCGAAGTAGTCGCTGACTGCGAAAGAATTCTCCAACGCTGGCCGAGTCACAAAAAGATAACAAAAAAAGGGCCACAACCATCTAAATCCGGCCGTGACATCTGGCAACCCTGGCCTCCAACATTTACGTCTGATAAGAAGAACCGTACTGCCAGTGGCACCAATTCTGACGCACCCTGTGCACTCCAGTCCAGTCGAGTCACGCATTGCCCTGTCCGGCACGACGACAGCCATTCATTCGACGACTTGGACCAAATTTCGCCGGTCCAGCGCACTTCGCGCGAGTGGGAAAGACAACCTCCTCGGCGGCGGCAGCTTGTGCAAAAAAAATTGCACACAAGTCACATAAGAAATGCAGAAGCTCATGTATGTTCAATACACGTAATGTGAGCCTCGCTTTGTCATGAAGCGCACGCGAGAAACGTCTTAAATTCGTGAAAAATCTGCTGTGATATCTTCTCTGTGTGTGAGAATTCTGCCTCTGTTCCGCTCCGGTGAAGAGCAGAATAAAAAAAAGGAAGCTGTTGCCGGAAAGAAGGCGACACGCAATAAATATTCTCACGAGTACTCAAGAAATGAAGAGTTATTCCAGCATTTTTTCCCCCTCGTCGTGATTAAGGGAGGGGAGCAGAAATTGCAGACGCACGAGCAAAGGAAGATAAGCAAATGTTGTTCTCAGAGCAGGAGTGAGAGCAGCTTCTCTATCTGTGGAGCGCACATCAAAGTGTCCAATCTGTAAATAAGCTGGTGAAGAATCGGGGCTCCCAAGGATTCTCTTCGACTCTTTGGCTGTCAGAAGCCGCCAAACTGGGTGAAAATCACTCACCAAATTGCTGACTTGCTCCAGTTTGTCAGAAAAATATTTCATGGCGAGTCCTGAATAAAAAAATTTCAACTTATTTTACAGTATTATGCAACTTCAAATGCATGTGGGCATAGCTAAAACTCCTTAGTTCCACTTTCATTCGACTACAAAGTCTTCAAATGGTGGGTGGTTACAAATTTTGGGCACCACAGGGGCAATTCCAATTTTCGACTTACCCTATTATTTAATGATTAGCTTTTTTATGTCTTTGTCTTGCCGTGGTTCATACAGCTGGATGAGGCGCAGTAGGACACGTTTTTCAGTCTCATAGCGTCCAAGGGGCCCCAGTTCCTACATAAGTAGAAGGCAGCAGAGAAATTTTCGCTCGAACTTGGACTCTGTTCCAGACCGAATCAGAGACTCTAGGATTCGGTTTTCTCCTCAACAGTCCCACCGGTCATGCTGACCGGTCCTGGACGAGTTGCCATGGGTGACGCTTCTTACCCCAAAAGCGCACTTGACATTTCAAGTGCGGCAATTCGGCAAGTGGCAGGTCTGTTATTCCTGGACAAGTCAAGGGTGAAGAATTGCTGATTCAATGAAAGCAAGTCAACTCCAATGTAAAGCAGCTCTTCGTTAAGTGAATGAACGTCTCAATCAAAACAAAGAATCATGTTCACGTCTGAAGATTTTAAGCTGAGAATAATTATGTCACCAGTCATTGAAAGTGACATTGTTGGATGCAAATTTTGATATAGTAATAGCAATATAGGACATATGTCCCACGTTCTAATGAAAACATAAAACAAGATACACAAGAAGGTATATGATTTTTAACTTGATCCATGGGTAGAGTGGACACAATTTGTTGCTCATTTAACATCCTTCTCAAATGACACCTTTGGAAACTCTAGGCATCATCACAGAGTACCGTCATAATAACAGCATCAGCACCCATTCAACTCCATATTACAGCACATTAAGAATGAATGCTTCAAAAAGTGTGACACTACAGTCCTGGCCGTAAGTAATTGCGTCAAGCATGATGGCACCTCATACGCTGGATTGACTTTAGCCAGTTGTAGCATAGAGATATATAGAGGAGAATGTCTATGAGCTTAACATTCAGCGTTCTTCTTCTCTCTTTTCTCTGTCCTTTAGTGGCAAAACCTGACTTGCTATTCATACTGTTTTGCTATTGGGCTTGACATTGTTTACATTCTCTTACTTTAATGCCAGTTGAGAGATTGCAGGGCAGGAATTTCGATAGAGAAGACAACAAAAATACACCTATTTTGGAGGGTGATCCAAAAAGTGTGTGACAAGTTCTTTGCTGGCAAATTCCACATGTTTGGGAGGGGATCAGTAAATGAGGGCAGAATTTTTCAGCTGAATATTGGACATATTGTGAACTCCGATGGCAATAATATTTTTTTTAACTGATCTGCTTTTTGTCACTGAAAAATCAGTAAAACATCTCTTTTTTCATTGATATTGAGTTTTCCTTGTTTGTTTGTGGGAAGTTCATGCAAGCAAGCTGCAATTTTTGCCCGAGGGATGAGTGTAACCCAATCCAGATTTAGAGTCTTTACTCTTCCTCCAGCGATGACAAACAGCTGTGAGCATAGTAAACATTTAATTAGTTTTTCTTATTGATTTGTAGTATGGGCTAATCTTGCCTTTTATGGCAGAAACTAATATTCCAGTTTCGATTTCTTGGGGAATGACTGTACTGCAAATGGAATGTGAAAAAGATTGATTGGATAAAGAAAATTAGAGGTTTACCAAAGATAAACCACTTCTGTAGGAGTAGGTAGTCAAAAAGTGACCAGAAGTTTCCTGATCAGAAAGGTTTCCATGTTTGAAAAGGTCAGCTTGGCTTGGTGGCTGCTGCGGTTCAGTCCTGCAACCCTATATATATAGTATATTGCCCTAGGGATATAGAGTCAAGCAAATCTTGTTATGATGTGACAATATAGTTATGTTGGTAAGTTGGCTTACATTAGCTTGATTTTAGGTGTGCAAAATACCAAAATGTTCACATTCCAGTACAACACAGTGGAATGAGAATGGCTTCTGATGAATGACCTGCAGATGACCAACACAAATGATCTGTAGTCACAGTTTGCTGGAAGGTAGCAAGTCTTGCATTGACCAAAAACTTATATGCTTCATTGCAGTGGAAGTATCATCATTATATTATGGCACATTACTTGCTGACACCGACTGGACAAGAGTTCAAGACTCATGAGTTTATAATTTGTTGATTCTATGGCAACCAATGTCAGTGCTAACCTAAAAGTCACTTGTTCAAATGTGAGTATGGTGGTCTTTTTTTAGGATCAACATGAATGTACTGTTTGTGTCTTGGACACTTTCATGGGCCTTCATAGGTGTCTTAGCACTGCCTACACATGCTACTGATGACGTTGACAGGGAGAGAGATGTCGACTGCTCAGTCACTCAGTCAGGAGGACCCTCAGGGCCAGGCAAAGATTGCATTTTTCCATATAAACTGCCTGGTGGAAAGGTGAGCCACCTAACCAAAAGATGCTGACATTATTTACTTATGCACTTGAAGTTTTGCAGCAACTTGCAACTTCACTACAAGTCATTACTACCAGTCCTCATGCAACTTTTTCTTGTGGTACATCAGAGAATATCACTGTGCTTGGAGTACTCCTGAAGTGATCCTTTCCTAGAACATAATGTTTCGCCAATGCACAACAATTGGAGAGGGTGACGACCGTCCATGGTGCCCCACCAAACTGCGAGATGACCACATCTTCCCAGATGGCAGCCGCCACTGGGGTTACTGCGATCCCCGATGTCCTTTTGTCAATTCACTGAGACAAAATATTGCGTTTACCTCGCCAAAGCCAAGTCTGAGGAGCTCGAAGCCTACAAGGAGGACAACAACAAGATCTCCAACAAGTACAGTACAGTGCGAGTCTGAGAAAAAACTATAGCACAATGACAAAGACAGAGTGCCATTTTTTGCCTGCTCTTAGATCCATTTTCTGTGATCTGATCCTGACCACCCTGGTGGCACTTTGAAACTTTTTAGAATGCTATTTTATATGTAGAAGTCTATGATGATCTCTCATCATACAACTTCAGTGTCAATTCAATAATTCCAAAGGCATAGAAGGTTCAATAAAAAGGGCTTTCAAATGTCACCAAGTTGGTGAGGATCAAATCACAGGAAGTGATGTAAAATGTCTTCAGTTTTTTAAAGAAGCTGTCACCTTGTATGTTCACAGATACTTCCATTAATGTGTTTTTTCCTGTCAGGTGAGGTCCCCTCTATCTTCACTGGACCAAGCACCACAACAGCATCCACAACAACGCCACTAAGTTACACAGAGTACAATCCAGACTCTTTGGCAGGAACTTGGTATAAAGCCTGTTGTTAACTTCCACATGGAAATGCAGCCATGAGTGATGTCTTTCTGCCATCAGGTTGCCAATGGATACGAAAGGAGAGTGTGGCTTCCCATTGCATGGAGGCTACATTGTAGGTGGCGAAAAGGCGATTCGAGGAGAGCTGCCTTTCATTGCCCTGCTAGGTTATGCAATTCTGAGTCTTACTTTGTTGTGCCACAGTGTGATTCGTGTATATGTGAACCACCCGAGATTTGAACAGCATGTACACATACTTTTGAACTCTCTGACAGGCTACTGGAAGCCTTCTCGAGAACGCATTGAATTCAAGTGTGCCGGTTCACTCATCAACCGTCGCTACGTTCTGACTGCTGCCCATTGTCACGTCAAGGGTAAACTGGAGATCAGCACCATTGTTCTGGGGGAGTACAATGTATCCATGGACCCAGATTGTGCAGGATGCAGGTAGGAATACATGCATGCAGGTTCATCCCTATCAGTAGCACATGAATGAACGTATTGTATTGGTCATTTATCACTACATTCTACTCCAGACCAACACAGCGTTTCTTGCCTGAAGAAGTAATAGTGCATGAGGAGTACAAAGTTTCCACTGATGACAGCGACATCGCACTCATTAGGCTCGATGGGATTGTTACCACAGTAGTGGAGGGTATTATCATTGTGCTGAAGCCATTCTAGCACCCACTGCAGCTTGCACCATTGCAGATAGCGAAAGTGTCATTCTGCCAATATGCCTTGGGATGCCAAAGCCACTGACAGAAATGAACATTTTAGTGGCTGGTTGGGGAAAGGCGAGCAACCTCCATCTAAGTGACATCGAGGACTTTCAAGAGCTTGGTGTCTCACAGAAGATTCTACTGAAGGTAGCAATGCCATTGGTGCCCTTTGCCAAATGCAGGTAATTGACCAAGTTAGTGTGCTGCATCAACTACGCAGTGACAGTGATATAATTTGCAGGTCAGTCTTTACCTGGGTGACCAACAGACAAATATGTGGTGGAGAAACAGGTGATGATGGGGAAGCTACATAGCAGTGACTAGAAATGAACTTTGGATTGTACTTAGAATTCATATTATGGTCATGGTTTTCTTCTCTAGGAAAGGATTCTTGCAGTGGGGACTCTGGTGGCCCAATGATTGCTCGAGAAGATCCTCGTCAAACTATGTATCTAGCAGGAGTCGTCTCTACAGGACCTATCACATGTGGTAGTGGCTATCCTGGTATCTACACAAGTGTAGACCACTTCCTGGACTGGATCAAGGACAAGCTTAAGCCGTAGTCATTATTCGGTATATATTGGAACACAATGCATGTGTATGCATGCATCCATGAATGTGAAGCTTCCATGCCATCCATTGTTTGATTATGCTGATACTTCAGCTTTTTCAAGGTGTCTGATGAGAAGCCCAAGATGTGTGATATATGGTGACAGTAAAGGCATCAGACACCTTCCACACTCCCCCGGTAACTTACATGCACTTATGAAGATCCAAGAAATCAAGAGCAAACACAACTCACTCTGTCATCATTATGAAGAATACAAACCTGTGCACATGCATATCACTTATATATACCAACTCCAGGGCCACACTATGTCGACCTTTGCCACTAAACAGCACCTGCAGATTGGACAGTCTTCCGAGTCCGACACGCATTCCATGGTGCTTTTCACCCATGGCACAGGATATTTCAAATTGAAAAAAACCTTTAAAAGAGTAACAAAAAGTTACTACAAAAAAAACAAGGGAAACTGCACTCAGTTAAAAGTTTTGCAGGATGAGTGGGTGTTCTGCCACCCATGCGATAATCAACTTAAAACATGTTGAACAACTGTATTCAGTAGCTGCAGCAGTATTTAAAGTAGCCCCATGCACAACAAAGCACTTGAGCTTGGCCTGAGAGGATTGTTGGTGTGTTTCAAGCAATACAAGGTAAGTGAGGGATGAATACAATATTGCGGTCCTTTTGGGGAGAAACAAAATCTGTTGGCAGCTCTGGATCTTGTGATGTGGCTCAGTCAGAAATGAGTTACTGCTGTGAAGTAGTTTGACAGTCTTCGGCTCTGGTTATCACAGTACTGTTTTGGGTTTACAATCCAAATAGAGATGTCAAAAAGTTGTCTTTTTACACCTAATGGGTGCGGTGGCACCCAAAATTTCAACCTATTGTTCGGGAGGCCCCAAATACTAATTCAGGTCCTCTGACATGCTGTGGCACTATGTACTAGAACATGACTCTACCATAGGAATATTTTGGTTTTCTGGCTGCAAATGTAGTTTTCGTCCTGAAAGAGTTAGACAACATCAGACATCGGTCGGCATGGTGCTGCCAATGAAAGACAGCATCGCCTTCTTGTTTAATGAACTCATCGAAGTCGGCAACCAGTTGGTCGACACCAAGGACTTCATCAGCTAGACGCCTTTCGGACATTTCATCACTGACACTGTAGGTGAAGAGACTGTTATTTCAGTCGTGAGAGCTGTAGCCCAGGCTCGATTTCCAGATCCGGTGAAGCATCCACATGGACATAACCATCGACTTGCCTTCAAGTTCAAGATGAGAGTTGACCTGGCTGAAGGTCATTATGTCAGGGGAAGACGGTAAGGAACAATGAAGAAGGAAGACCAAAGTCTGCCTGCATCAAGGACCAGGCACTTCTTGGGTCTGTTACCACACGGGTGTACTTGTCCGCGTCAGCAGAGAAGAATATGTGGTGGACGTGTGCGAGACCCATGACAGCACCAGGACAGTCCTCAACAAATGGAGTGACGTCGGTGAAGATTGCTTTCTTGACACAAGGAATATGGACAGGACTCACATCCATGTGGTGGATGTCCCGTACAGGCTCTCAACAATCATCAACAAGAGGATTCACTATGATGCCAAGAAAGTACACAGTTTACTCAATTGATTTCGAAAATAATATTTACACTCAATGGGCTCCTCAATCAGACAACGGGACATGTGCCATGGACGACGCGGACGTGTCTTTGCGAAAGACTTGAAACGGCCTCGTGCACCGGGCTGCTGCTCCCGTTCCTCAGTGGACGACACTTGCTGGGAGAGGATCTGGACGGCGGGGACTGGCGATGGGCGATGGGGACGTGGGCGGCAACCACGCGCAGCATGCACGTGGTTGCTGCCCCCGTCCCCGCATGCATGCGCATGCACCCAGACGGCGAATGCTTGCTCGCCACCTGAGTAGGCAGTCATGCCGGGTCAGTAAGTAAACGGTTTACAGGCCAGAAGGCGAGCATTTACGGTTTTCCAGCCGGTACGCGACTGAGGCCTTAGGGATGGATGACATTCGGAAATATCGGGCCTAGATGCTGTGAAAAAGAACAATGGGGCAAGGGGCCCGCCCGGGCCGATCCGAGTCACAAATTGATCATCTTTGTTTCGCGCCTTATTTCAAACTTCATTCGTTCATCGTGATCGTCATCATGCAGGCTCGTTAAACCTTCTGATCTAACAAGCGATTTCCTCGGATCGAAGCTTCCCCCTCCAGTCAGAAGGAGGATATTGCGGTCATTAGCGCTCCCGGACGGGTCCGGACAGGCCGGGCCGGCCGGCCTTGATGTCGAACATGATCAACGCTCAAGAAGCTTTTCCCTGCCTGGCAGTGAATTTGGCAATTTGGCACCGATCTGCATTGGCAGGAAGCAACAGTGGACGGAAACAGCCGACCCCTGGCAAGCAACAGTTCTCCCCCCTCCTCCAGTCGACGCACGGTCGTGGACGCCTCGTATCGGGAGCAGCCGCGGACACCGCGCGCGTCTCCCCCGCCGGCGCCCACTATAGCCTGCCCAAGCTTCTCTGGGGGCGGGTCCACGTTACGAGGGTCTCTCTGCTTCTTTCTCTCTCTCTAACGAATTCTCAGTCAAGCGTGAAGTGAAGGAGCTGAAAATGGGAAGCCAAAGGACAGCAGCGATGATGAGAAGCCACGGCACAGACGCCGGTCCGCCCGGACACTCCGGGTCCGGCTCAGTCCGGGACCAAAAGTCTGGGCGAGCGGAGGAATGAAGTCGTGGCACTTCTGTCCTGGCTCCAGCTCTTTTTTGTCCTCAGACGGGGGAGCTTCGACAGTTCGTGGACCCGCGGCGTCGCCTGCGGCGTCGCCGCCAAAAAAGCAGTTGGAAATTTTTGCTTTTTTTCTTCCTGTCAAGATCAACTACGTCAAAAATACGTAGCCTCATTCATAGCAGCCATCTGCATTGTTGGTGCACCATGCTAGGACGCACCCTGATGACCCGGAGAGGACGTGTCCGGGCCTCCACCGGTGCACCAGACACTTCAAAGCATTAGAAGTTTTGTAGCTCTGCTAACCTGACCACGTGTCCTTTTCATTCATTTTCAATGTGCCCGATTATAGCGTTGCTGCTTCACCAAAGGATTCCGCGTGAAGGATGTTTTTTATCGCGATTTGTAGGTCAGTAGATCGGCACAAGATTGTTTGTCTCAGGTGTTTGGATCGTAAGGTAAATCTTTGCGTTTGTGTGTATCTAAGCATAGTTGGGGAAAGCACGTTCTTCTTAAGTTCTGGGCTCACACAGGATATGCAACGGAGACATTGGGTGTTTGCGAACAATCAAACCCGATCGGGCAAACGACGACGACGACGACGCCCAAGGAGATCACGGACAACTTGGACTATGGGGACTGGACGGAAATTTGCTCAGCGCCCCAAAAGACCTGCCCCGACCGCACGAAGGCCGAGGGAAGCCAGTCCGTGGACTGGCCCGACGTCGGCCACCCCGCCCGCTTTATTTACATCCTTTTTCCGGCAAAGTTAATGCGGAGGATATTTCGTGGGCTAGCGGAAGGTCCTGTTTGCGCTTCTCTCGCCGTTCGCCAATATTTTTCGGCCGTTGCTTCCGGCCAGAGACACAAAATGTACGGGCGACCCAAGCGGAGTCGTGTGTTTTACTCTGCCAGAATGGTTTTCGCCTACTGACGTAAAGGTTTGCCATGAGCCAGAGGTGCTGGGGAACCCGACGACGTCCCCGGGGACCACGATCTCCTCACCGTCCATGCACTCGCCGGGCCGGGGATGCTCCACATGAAGACAAACGTTCGGTATCAGCCAGAGTCCGCTGCACTGGCCACTCCAAGCGAGTGCAGCGCTGAGTGCACTCTGGCTAGACGCAGTTTTCGGCTTTTGGATCTTGTTCACCATGATGCCGATGGGAGGACCGCAATTTGGGAAATTGCAACTTGGAGTCGTCGCAATTTCCTTCCTTCCTTCCTGTCTGGCAATGTTCCGAGTCCATTGCATTGCGTACACATAATTTATATCCGTCTGTTGGTGCAGAGTTCCCAAACAGAACCGAGACACTTGGGCAGCGTCCCCATTGTGCGAAGGAGCCAAAATGCACATCAGTTGGGTTTGAGAAGACATTCTTAGCTTTCCACAGAGTGGAAAACCATTTCTCAATCCAGTCAAAAGTTATGACCTTTCATAGTTGACCGAGTTAGCGTCAAACACTGATCCTTCAAGCCCAATTGGAACTTCCACTTTGCGTATATGCAGTGAAAAAAAGGGATGGTCCTGGAGTAAAAGTGCATAAGCGATCCTTTTCTTTGACGAGAGTCTTTCCTGACTGTGCACGAGCTTTCCACGGACCACTTGTGTTACTTCGATCGAGTCAAAAGTTATGAATGATCGAACCAATTTCATTTGAAAACCCCGTACATACGAACGGTTTAGGACGTTATATTGTTTCATATCCAGGCAGGGATTTCTCTTGGCTCTGTACAGAACCAGTCGGGGATCGGAAATGTATTGAAAAGGAAGCTGCCAAAGCTGCTCCACTCTTGATTCGGTTTTTTTTTTCCCTTCTTTTCTTGGAAGCCAACGTGTACAGGGTGCAGCAGAATTTGTACCAAGGCAGCCGGGGTTTCTTCTAACTTTTCCACTGGCCCACAATAAATTGCCCTCGCCAGTGCATTCAGTCAGACACGTTCTGGCAACTCTGAACGAGCAGGCATTGAGCAATTTTGTGTGCAACTTTGCAGACAAGTTCCACAACAGTCTGAAGAACAATGTTAAGAGGATTGCGCAGTCACCATCGAAAGTCAAGGAAATTAATCGGAATCAATGATTTCTCTTGTCCTCCCTCTGACATCTTGTCAATCTTACTTAGAGGGGAGAAGAATTTCCTCGTTGCCCTCGAGGTCTTGACACAAGTGGGTGGCGAAGAACGAGTTGGCGACTCGACCAGGCAAAGAGTAGGACATTTTCCCCTCTATTATGATGCAGGGGAAAAGAGACTGACAGATGGCAGGGTTGCCAGGATGGGCAAAAGTGCTCCGTTTTCGTATGCTCTTCTGCGTACGACAATGCCTGCCATGCCATGACCACCGAGGCCTTGACTTGCTTCTTTTTTTAGACCGGTTTCTGGCCAGAGTCGTGGCAACGCTGACTGATAGACAGACAGAGAAATGACAACAGGAAAAAGGTTTGAAACCCGCCCAAGAACGAGCACATTTCTGTTATTTCCTCCGTTCAAAGAGCCTCCGCCCGCCCACTTGAGTGACTTCCGTGCAAATCGCTGAATCTTCGTCCCCTCCCTCCCCAGGGGTGTTTGCGACCATCATCCAAAGGGTGGACAAATTCAGGTGTGTCCAGTCCCTTTGGGCACATTAATGCGCGTCAATCACGGAGACAATTTGAGGAATCCGGCGAGCACAAAACAGTCCAAGGACCGATTCTTTCCACCCCACCACTCCTCCTCCAGCTGCCTCTGTTGACACGAAGAAGCGGAGAATTAGTCACTGAAGCCGCGGCCGCCGCGGCCGCCGCGGCCGCCGCGGCCGCCCAGGGTCGCTCAAACAACCACTTGTGCCACTGTTCTAGTTGGCGCTGGCAAAAAGGGTTGAGTGTTTCCCGCTGCTTTTTCTCTCCACTACTCGAACTGAAGCACTGACATGGAAAAAAAGCGCACTTCACACATGACTGTGGGACGTGAGTCCTGCTTAGGTTGCAGTTGCTTCACCAGAATGCTTGGGTCACTTGAGCAAGCAACTTGCTTCAAAAATTTCTCTCACCCAGATGTTGTGAGTGTAACTCTTATCCAGCATAACATAAAAGTCTCTCCACCCTAACTGAACTGGGCGAGGTTGCACTTGTTCCACAGCTTCCGGAGCTTCTCCCTGATGTCGTTAAGGCCCCATCGACAAGTCACTGACTTACTCCAGGAGGAACACGAGAGCCACCTGTTCCGGCTGGTCCTGCCAGAAATAGAAGGATCTTTTTTTCAAGCTGACACAGTGGTTGACTCATGGGTTGTCATGACATGGACACTGCATAACCAGCGCTGACCGTGGTGGTCAGCAGTCATTTATGCCTGGGTGACCGTGGTCATGTCTAATGCATGCGAAGTAGTTGAGGCTGAGCGGTCTGGAGCCGTTCAGGCTACTGCTCAGAACGGCCTTCTCCGGAGGGGCCTTTATATAAAGGCCAAAGGTTGCCTAGGCACTTCGTACTCTGGCTTTTTTTGGCGGGCAGGAGATCAAAGACAAAACGAGAGCCTCACTTGCTCAATGAAGTGTGTCGATCGGAGAGACCAAAGGGTTGAAAAAACTGCTTCTTTGATTGAAAAAACTTGGCTCACTTCATTGGGCTTACTTTGACTCGCAGTGAAATCGCTAAATTTTTCCCGAAAAAGAAAGAAAATGCGCTAAAACTAAGGCGAATTTTTGATGTTCTCGGCCAATGAGCATTGTTGTTGGGGGGGGGGGGGCAAAAAGTAATAATTGCACGTGCGCCTCTGTGGACTTGATGGATTTTTCTTCTTTTTGGCGGGCAAAAGGTTGTTTTGACATAACAACAAAGGCGAAAAATGCGCGCAGGCTCCTCGAGTGACACTTTGACGGAGAATCGATTAGCTTCTTCAGTAGCGGTCAGGAGCGGAGCCTCGAGGGAGCCTCGAGGGGGCCTCGGGGGAGGCGGAGGAAGCGGCGCCTTCTGCATATTTTTCGAGAAAAGCAATCAATGGCAAGATTAATTGCGCGAGAGCCCTTTAAAATCGGTCGACAATAAACACAACCATTTGTAAGGAAGAAAAAGATGGGTAGCTGCTAGCCATTAATCACCAGATGCTTTTTGTGCCGCCGACTCAAATTGATTATCTAATTCGTTATGTCTTTCAGCGTATGTTCTTCTTCTTACACCGGGCTGAAGCCGGCCTTGCACTAGCGCATTTAGTCAGCTGTTTCAGGTCGTGAAAACGCATCCTCCCTGTGCGATACCTGATATCGGCCTGGGTTAGCGCGATATCTGAGGATATCGTGGTTAAAGTCATTCCTAGATTCACGTCCATTCTGTCAACTTCTGTTGGGGCTGTTGACTCTTGGCCAAATTTGGACGATGGAGCAGCGAAAGAACAAAAAGGAGAGATGATATCGATCGAAAGTTATTAGTTAGTACATAGAGCAAAAGACGCAGCAAACAATCCCGTTCTGTCCCTCGTGCACTGCTGCTCGGTCTCGCAGTCTCCGGCCTGGGGTACGACAGTGAGTAGTGCAGAGTGAGGACACTGAGTTAATCCCTCTGCAGGATTTCTGCACATTAATTCGCACATGTCACAGCTCAAGATCTGATACGGGAGAAAAATACTGAAAGGACTCGGAAGAAAGTCTACATTGTGAAGGTCTTACAAAAGTTAGTTGAGGCTCTATGCAGAGAAACCATTGGAGACGGGGTCGAGGTTGTACTGTATTTTGTTACATATGGTCATAAGCTTCAGCCACATGAAATATGTGTGTCAGGTGACCTAGATTAGGGCTAAAAAGTCATAATCAGGCTTACTCAGCATCACAATTTCAGTCTTCATTTATATTTATGACATTTATCATGAATATCACATACATTAGGCTCGCATCACATAGAACGAGAAACAACTTTCCGCCGGTCAGGGTTGCGATCCTGAGCCATCATCTTGAGAAAGACCGACGCTGAGTCAGGTTTTCGGGCCCAGGAGCTGGATCACTCATAAGGACCAAAGATCGGATATTCGACTTCTGCCACTTCAAACTGGGGCCAAAACCTGGGCAAGATTGTCTTGCTGAAAAATTGAATCTGTACTGTATTTTGTCGAGAGACAGCTTTCTGGCCTGCTTGCACTGCAAAAACGGGGGAGGGGGAGTCAGTGCAGTCAAAAGTTGCAGACGCGCCTGTTTTTGAATAATTTTTCCTTCTGTTCTCGCTGGCGTGAAAGGCAAATTTCTCGCGTGCCGACGCAACATTGGGGGCGCGCGCGCGCAGCAACAATTATAAACATGGTGAAGTAAGAGGAAAGATCCCATTATCGATAAAAGAAGCCTCGGCAGAGCACGAATTCGCCATTGGGGCCCCGTTAATAACCCGTTTGATGATGTGGGAAAAGGCAAATTTTCTCTTTCCGGAGCGCCGATTCAAGCGAGATCGTGCCGGCGGCTCCTCCGTCCGACGGATATTAACACGGAATTGTACACTGATTCACTGCACCGCACTGCACCGCAGCACTGCAGCCCGCTGCCTGCGCTGCTCGGCTCTGCACCGCGCTGCACTGCGCAAAAGTTGGGGGGGGGGAGGAGTTTTTTCCGCCAAAAACACGTCGATGAACTCCTGCTCTCACCCCAAACTTTTCATCCTCGGCCGCGGAATTTAAAAGGGGACTTTCAATATTCCAACGCCGCCGTCAAGAAAGAATTGAGAGGCAGAGTGAACAGACCGAAAGGAATGAAAAAATATAAAGACTTTTAAGATGCGAGACAGGACAATTTGTACGTGTATCTTTCTGAAAAATGGTGTGAGAAAAATTCTCCCTAAGGGATCTCCTCTCATTTCTCATGCATCGGGTAACAGCAATACCTGCTTGAGTGTGCAAAATACCTGCCTACTAACGCTCAAGGAGCTTTTCCGCCGAAAAATACTGGGTGGGATCAGGGACTGCATGCAAATGAAAGTAAAAAGAAACTGAGCACAGATGAAACAAAAGAGCAGGATGGCGCATACGAGGAATATCATTATGAATGTCCTGTGACGTCAGGAAGTTCCGGAATTTCACAGATGAAAAAGGTCTTGGGACGCTTTGCCACAACCTCCTTGACGTTGTTCGTGTTCAGCTCACCCCTTCTTTTTGCCCATTCCTCTCCAAGCAGTCTCAGTACAGGCTGACGCACGACATTCCTGTCGATGGATCGAAAGTCCACTGTCGTGACAGCAAACAAACACGCTCTGCGTGACCCTGCGTGTGTCCGTGTGCATCCCCTTGAAGGACAACTCGACTGCGACAGTCTATTAGGCCGTGGCTGATGCGCAACCGCGTGCTTTCTTATCGGAAAAGGATCTGCGAGTGGAACAAGGAGTGCCTGTTCTCCCAGCAACAGTGCTTTCAGAACGAAAGGATTGTGTTCTGCGCTTGTTCCACTTCTGCAGTAGCTGCCACCAAATCTTCATCCACTTGGTATTTTCCAGTCAAGATCGGAAATCTTAGCAACCTCCGCTGATCCAGACTCTGGGGGAAAATGCATTGGTTGCAGAAGGGTTTCTTTTGCTCGCGTTTTGCACCATCGAGCTCCGGATTATTTCGCTTGAATAGTGATGTCGAGGCATCGCCAACTGTTGTGGAGGTGACCAGGTACCATGTCAATGGTTCACCGGCTACTCTAGCTTTGGTTTAACCACTCAGGTGCTCTACTGGTGCTTTAGCTGGTCAGAAACGCTCCAAGTTTGAAGAGTTCCTCCCAAAAGTAAGCTCCGAAGATCAGTCCCCTCCCTCCCTTATGAAGAGTTTCAGATGCCTTTTGGATCCAAGTTCCCCATGCAGTTCCATACATTGGGGAGGATCCAAGTTCCTCTGTGGTGCAGACAACCAGCGGCTAGAGGACACGTATTGAAGTCCCGTATTTATTATGGTGCCCAGCGTTGCCCAGCTGATAGGCTAAGCCAGCACATAAAGTATGAGCCCTTGAGCTAGACGGTTATATCCCCAGATGGCTCTCCAAGTATCCCAGCCGCCCAAGAGCTCCGCACTTGCATCTCCGGGGTAGCTATGTCCAAGTGCTCCACGTTCATATTCGAGTGCGTCTAGCATGTGCACTACTAGGTGGAATAATTTTACACTTTTTCAGCCTCTGCCAAACACCAAACAGCCACAAAATATTATGCAGGCATGATAAAAAATTTTAAGTTCACCCATAGAGGTGGATCAGAACTTCCGCCATGTGCAGTGAGGAAGGGAAAGTCATTTACTTCATGCAACCAACTCGGGTGAAGTTCAGTTCCATCACCGCTTCGGAACCTCTCGGCTCAGCCCAATCCACTGCACGACTCAGGACACCGGGTTTGGACCACGTTGGAACGACACAAATACTGTCCATCTTCATAACTCCTCTAACTCGTTTAAACTTTCATGGTTTAACCGATTGATCATTTAGCCTAACCCTGGATATGCCAGACGATGTCCAAGTTGACACATCACCTTAGTCAGGCCCAGATGCATTTTCCTTCCACTGAAACTGCCCCCTGTACCAGGTTAGTGGGAGTCTCAGACACGTAACGTCCGAAATGAGATAAAAACTTCTCTTTTGTTACGACACATTTTAATTTTCTTCCATGACTTCTTCAAAGAGTCCATTGGATTCCTCCTGGCAAGTACAAGTGTCAGATCTCTCTTTTTTTCCAGCTCTTTGCCCTCTTCAGCTGCTTTTGCCAAAACTTCCCCTACTTGAAGAGGACACCTTCGTAGCTGTTCAAAAGTGAAGTCATTCTTTCTTTTGTTACGGAAATAAATGAGGTCACGACGAGAAATAAACAGACTGTAGCAGCACCCAAGGGAACTCCACGCAAGTTGCGGAGCAACTTTTGTTTGCCTGAGTGTTTCCTTTGGGATATTCCTATGATATTCCTCGCATGCACGAGCAGCATCACAGGTACGGGGGCGTCCCTCACGATCCCTGGTCAGAGGTTCGGGGGAGCCAGAAAAAAAGTCAAATCAAAGCACGAGCCAAGAAATCAAAGACCTCGACTTGTGCACAGCAAAGAATGATGCCCCAGCATGAAGGAGTCATAAGCCAAGGCAGACAACACTGGGGAGCTTCTTTTCTTTTAGCTTCATACGGTGCAGAAATGGGCGCATTCAACAGTGACGCAAAGTTATGTACGTTACTGCGTACAAGAGGCACGAGCCGATAAAGTTGACAAGAGGAAGTTCGACGACATGCAAATAGCAGTCATTTTCACCAAGTTTTCTACCGTGCGAGCCACAAAAAAGGGTCAATAACATCACGCCCAAACACAGGCAGTCCCCTCCCTCCCTTATGAAGAGTGTCAGAGAGTGAACAGATATATAAAATAATTTAGTGCACTCAACCCTCGTCGATCGTTTTATCATGGAAAAAGACTTCCCAGCGATTAGAACGACACTGCAGCCTCGTCTATTTGTCTCTGTTATGTGTGAGGCGCGTGCTTCGGCCTCCATAAATCTTCCCCTAAGAGAGGCTTGTCAGAAACAAATGTTGTTTTTACCGAGGTGCATCCTGTGCCTGGCAGAGGTCCCGCCCTTCCTCTCTGACGACCCCGCCACTTCAAAAAAGATTCGGGGAATCGACCAGAGATAAGCCAATATCGGTGGCTTCTCTCGGGGCAGCTACTACATCTTCAGGTGAAGGAGCCTGAAATGACGCTAGTTTTTTAGGCCTTTTCCTAAAAAGATTGGCCAGGTCTTCGTAATTCCACTCCTGAGGAGGTGAAGACGAAGTGATCCCTTTAATCAAGGGCCCATACAAGGCCTCGGCTGAGGCTTGATCGATGAGAGGGGGCTCCTTTTTTGCATATTCAGCACCGCTGATTCAAATCTCGCGGGGATGTGGGAAATGGCGCGCCGCGGGAACTTAATAGTGGGCCAGGAACTGGGGTCGGAAAATCTATCGCGCCACGAAGGAGGAAGAAGTGGCGAGAAACACTTTCTCCCTTGGCCAAACAGCTGAGGTCGGACGCACCGATGTCGGATGCTCGGCACTTCCAGGTGCTGCCAGGGGTGAGCAACTGTGTCTTCAGGGACTTTCCTGACACCTCTGGCCGAGCACTGACACGGGCGACAGTGACGCGCCCCTCTAGACAGTTCTCGTCACACCGACAGAGGCAAACTTTAATCAAAGAGTTGCGCAAACGCGGTGTTCGAGCAAACATTGATAAAAACACTCGGCTCTTGGTGAAGACTCCCCCAGGGGCGCCCACATGAACTATGGCTTCACCGGGTATGACTGGCCCAAGTGGACCCGGAGTAAAACGGCTCAGCTGGGCCAGGAGCCGGGTTCACAAGGGCTCGAAGAACCAGGTGCAAAGTGAATCAGTCGACAGCTGTTTGTTTTTCTTGAAGGATTTGTCTTTCCTGGGCGAAGACGTGTTCTAAATTCCTTCTTACAAGAATGGCGACAAATAATATGTCAAGATAGTCTTCACAGGGACGCCACTTCTAGTGACAGTTGGGAGCTGACCAACACCTCTGGCTTTCCAGCTTTACTACAATCCACTTCTGATGGGTTGACTGAAGAAAGTCCTGCTCAGCAGAAGTCACCCTGTAAAAAGCTTTACACATCTAAGGATCTCTTTATTTGCTTTGAATGTTTCTGAAGCAAAAAGACCTCGCACTTTTTGCCCTGACCCATCTTGACTGACTGATTTGTAGGAGACTTGAAGTGACGAGAAGTTCGGGTAGTTTTGCCTCCCGCCGACGACTTTATAGCACCGAGAACGTACACACAGGGCTTTGTTTCAACTGTCAATGGGTTAGGAAAAAAAAGACCTTATCTCTGTTGGTCTTGAAGACGCGCCAGCTGTTTGAGGACCAGCTGCCGTGACCAAAAAGATGAGAAAACTTGATTCATCCCAATTCAAAGGTCACTCACTCACTCACTCACTCACTGTGTCAGGCTTTTGAGAGGTGCTTTGGCTCTTGTCTGGCCGAGTCTTGACCCACTTTATAACAAGAAAATTCCCCAAAAGCCACAGGTAATGATTCCCGAAAATGGCCTTCTCTAATGGTGAACAGACAGAGAAGAAGAGATAATTACAGAGCTGAGCCGCAAAAAACTTTCCACATTGCCCACTTTTGACAGATTGGAGGGGGGAAAAAGTAATGGTTGAGCGATGTGTGGGTGAGGACTCATTAGAGCCTCCGCTTGAGCAAGCATAAGGACGTCATCTCTTGGCCCTCTGTACTGCACTAAGTAGCAGATGACCCATTGGGCACTCCTTGGGATGGATTCTCGATTTTAAGGATTCTTCACTCATCAAGCACCAGATGAATCATTTGGGCCCGAAGAGGAGTCGCTGGTCAGCATGAAGGATTGAACCCCTGAACAGTGTGGAAGAGGAAGTGCCTGCTGAGTAAGGTTCAAACTTCCTTTGTTCTTCAGGAGAAACTAGCATTACTCTAGCACATGAACAGTTCTACACACGAGTTTCAAGTTTGAGGCATTCTTGTCGTGAGTGACAAGAGTTTGAGGCATTCTTGTCTTCTCACTGATCATTGACCAATCATGGCAGCACAGTAAATATGGGTGGGGTCGGTTTTTCTCAGCACATCGAACTCAGGATTATAACAATTTTAAGGAGTTTGAAATGGAGACTCAGTGACTTGTGAATCATGGTTCGAATCCTCCTCTGAGGATTTGAATCATTTGGGCTTCCTGAAAAAAAGTGGATTCATGAATCATGACTCACCGTGATTCGAATCACTGTAGTGCCCAAGTCGAGGCAAACAGATGCACATATACAGTTGGAGGCAAAAGTTTGCATATGTCTGTGTAGCTGAGACTGTGGCAACAGCACAACTGACTGGCACGGGGAATCAAGATGTACTCGTTATAACTGCTCCTTTTAAGTGAACAGAAGTTGGGTTGCAAGAATGCACAGTGCGACCCCTGCACTTATGTGCAGTGCACTCAAGCTGCGCGGCAGCAGCAAGCTGCACGTCAGCACTCTTGATGCAATCAGCCAGCGAGGCCACAGTATGTTGATATCAGCTTATAAGGTTTATAACACTGTGATTGGATGCAAACTTTCGACCTCAAGTATATGAAAACAACCGAGGAATCCTTCCATGAATGAATGGCTTTTAAGGTAGTCAGAATGGCGGGTTATGAACTGTGAAAAAAAATGGGTGGGGCAAAAGTTTTGACATCTTGACTTTCACACACTGATATAAAGTTAAATTACGATCTCACTTTTCTGCAAGTCGGGAAGTAAACAAGTTCGGAAAGGAAAGTAATTACAATGAATTCTCGGTACAATGATATTTCAAAGGAAGGAATTATCTCTTCACTTGTCACTCATTTTCACAATAACTCTGGCAACAAAAATGAATTTTTCTTATGATTATATTGTATAGAAATGTTGATGCGCTCGAGTCCTCCCTCAGTGGAACAAGAGTATGGTTGCCGAAGCTATGTGCGATTAATTTTGACATCAACTCCAGAGTGTCATAGTTGCTACCGGTGGCCATTATGAGCTCTCACGAGATGAAATGGTGCAAAAAAAATACACCATAGCATTCAGACGACTATGTGAGTATAGGTTCGTTGGTTATAACAATTGTCCACCATTGAAACTTTACAGCAAGAGAGGAAATTTTGATTGGTTGGCACAGACTTGTTTGACTGTATTCATTGTCGTGTGAGGTTTGCCTGATTGAACCTATCATTGTTTAGTGCGTCTCGTGCCACCTCTCGCTTCTTACCTATGCTTAAGGATGTGTTTGAAAAGACATGTTGACGAGCTCGGAGACCACACGAATGAGACACTGCTTCTACTCTGGCCGCCGAGGCTGGCGAGGCAGTCGACGAAGAAGCCCACGAGGATGACGTCAACATGAACGTGTACACCATAACGCAGCAGAGGAATGCTAATGTACACGGCTGCCTACTTCAAGTTCGCCACTGAGTAGTGATGCTTGACCGTCAGCTTGAGAGGAGACTTCAAGCTGTATAGTTAAAGGACTTCGACTGAGCTCTTACTGCCCAATCTGCCCGAAACGAGGTAGTTACATAACACCAATAGTGTTTGATTTTAATAACTACAGTCAGACATGTGGTGGGGGGATGACGATCTGCAGAAAGTCATAGGTAACTATGTTGTCACCAAAGGCACATCCTAATATTTTCAACACGTCTTCCTATAGCCCTGAGCTACGTTCTCAAAAGAAGCATCGAAATATTGAGACGAACCTAATATCGCAGTAACCTTAGGTTCCTTTCATGTGTGTTGACACAGAATCTCGTTCTCTGACTGCCACCGACAGTCAGAGAACGAGATTTAAAGTCCCCCCCCCCTTCTAGGTCGAATCATTTCTTTATGATCTGTTAACTTTATAGATTTTAGCGCCTTCAGACGTGGCCTAAAAACAGATATCACGCGACGATCGTTGGATAGAACGATCAGATGCATACCAAAATCACTTTCTCGTGAACATCAGTCAAATACTCCTTCGACTGCCCACTCAGCACTTTGACCTTGCAAAGGCAGCCTGGAGAAGAGGGCTTCTGGAGCTGCGGGTGGTGGTCAAAGGACCACCAATTTGAATTTTTTTCACCCTAGAAGACTTCCCCAAGAAGAGACGATTAAATAACTTTTTTGAATCTTTACTCAAAAATTGGACCTGATGAAGTGAAATATTTTTTTGTTTAAACCACATGAACCAGCAGTCCCGGTGTGAGTTCACGCGCTTGAAACCTCAGTGGATTCGATGGCGTTAAGCCTTCCTCGCCCGAAAGACTTCACAAAGGCAGAGGACCTTTCATGAAAATCCCCTGGAAAGTTTCCTGCTGACATCTCCTCTGTCTCACTTAGCTTTTTTTTTATACGTGATCAAATGCGCTTAACTCCGCAGAGCTTCGCAGCTTTCACAGTTGGCTGCTGCTGCAGTTCTCTCTGACGTTTGGGGACTCATCCGTGAAACCCACGAGGGAGCCCCAATGCGGAAATGGGTGACAATGGACTGCGCCAACTCGGTCAGGTCCGTGTCCATCAGCTTCCACAGTCATAACGGTCACAAGCGCGCTCGCATCATCAAGTCCGACCCAGAGAACAGGGACGCTAAAGGCGCGAGGAGCGGAAATTCAATCAGATTCCGCTTCAACTGACCCCTTCTATTCTGGTCCCGTCCGTCAGTGTTTGAGTAATGATGACGCGGTTCGTTGACCACGAGCATTTCCCCTCTCTTCCTGCTGATTTTTGCATGCAAATATGCAGGGAAGCGAGCGACGCAGAGAGAAGACACGAAGGGTTTTTCCTCACTCCTGGGATATCAAATGATGCGTGTGAAATATAAATGAGAAATGCATCCTCGGCCTCAAGTTTTGTCACAAGAGTGGCAGTGAACGCAAAAAGTTTACGTTCAGGTCAAACACAAGAACGATTTAGCAACTCTGACAAGATTATTAATTCAACATAAACTTTTTCCGGTCCGATCCACGCAGGTCAAAAAGGTTGTCCAAGAAACGGTCTTGGGAGCTTTATAATTCTGCTTAGAGAAGGACAATGAGAGTCAGCCGGGTACCAGACGAGGGAGCAGAATGGCAATTCTCATACTAAAAACAAAAGAAACTTAAAAACTTCTGAAAAATTTAGTTTCAAACCATTTTCCCCCAAAGCCATGGCTCCTCAGAGTTTGTACTTGGCAGATTTGACAGAGTCTCTGAAGCTGTTGGGAGTCATATTGAACCTCACTTGTGATGTGAACACCAAAAACCGTCCGTTCATTGCTTCAGTTCTCTTGTTTGTTCATCTTTTTCCTCAGCTGCTGCTTGATGATGAAATGGCCGCATCGTGGTTCGGTGGAAAATTTGAAAAAAGTTAAAAAAACAACGACTGAGGCTGGAAAATTTGGCCAAAAAATTAAACTTGAAGTTGGCCAAATGCAGTAAAGTCGTGGTACTTCTCCTCTTTCAATTGGTATCTGGCAGATTCTCGTAGTCCTAGGCAAAATTTCATAACCATAGACTAAGGAAGCTTCAACATCAACGAAGACACTTGCGTGGACAACCCCGTGCAGCGGAATTCGGATAATCGGATAAATGGCATTCCCAGTTTATTGGGATTTTTTCTACGTATCATATATTGCGTGGAATGAAAATGTTGTCTGGCGAGGAAATTTAATCTGTGTAAGATTAAACATTGGGGATATTAGGGATGTTATGGGCCTGGCGACACTGGTATTTGATGTATCTAAGCCATAACGAACTCGATTGATGACAGATTTTCGGAATTTTTCATGTCGGATTGGTGTAAAGAAACTCCATCTCTGACATCAAAATGCTACCAAAGGAATCTCTTCTTATCCGAGAACCCCTGTGTGTGTAAGGAGTTATTTGTTCTGTTGTATTTCCAGTGTTTCTCTGGTCCCGAAAAAGTGAATCAAGTCACCGAACATCACTAAAAAAAAGCCACCCTTGGGTGGGCTAAATTTTAGCTGTCCGCTTTATCGGGATCTTCGGTTGGAAGGAATTTTCTCGCGCAAAAAGTGGTCCCGTCTTTCCGGATTCCACTGTATTAGAGAACATAACTGTTTTGCCGCAGTGCATTAGATGTGTTTATTCACTGCAAGTGGGGTATGTTGTGTCCTCGAGGACATCAAGTCTTACGTCTCTCTGCAGCTGTAACTCCTAATGAAAGAGCAATCTCATACGCACACATCGTTCTCACCACATGAGACCTCTGGAAAGCACGAGTTTGCACATGTTCGATATAACTAAAAAGCTAACAACACATCTGTGTCAATGGGTCATTTTTTACTGCTCAAGCCCGCCTTGACAGAGTGAACTGCCAGAAGTGGCAACTCTGAAACTACTTTAGCCAGTTCCCCACTGCTCATGCAACCTCTGTAAGAGAAAAGAAAAAAAAGAAATCTCCAAAACATGTTCTGGATCTCCTCTCGAGGACGTCGAAGCTCTTGAGGACGAGTCTCCAGCCCAGAGAAGCAGTTGACCTCTCCCAACATGAAGTGCCTGTGAGTGGAGGACACAGAAGCAATTTAAAAAAGTAACGTCACCTGGTTATTGCGCGTCTCGCTCAGGTTTCCGATTGTAGCGACTGCCTGGAGCTTCAGTGTCACTCCATCGACTTCTGACTCAATCTCACCCCCCTGAGTCCACTAATATGTCTATCTCGACGTACCAAAGTGCTCCCTGGTCACCATGGGGTTCCCTTTATCGAGCGTCTCCTGCTTGCTGATAGTCGGACTCCTGCACTTGGCGAGTGTCAGCTTGGTGGAGGAGAAGCACCACGAGCTCTGCGTGAGGACACGCCATTGGTCAGCCCGACGTGCGCCATCGCTCATTGAAGTACAGCTGAGCCTCAGAAGTCAAATACGAGAGAGAATTCGTCTTCTGGGCAGAGATCAGCACTGCTTCACGCACGCTGCATCCCCAGCTAAAAATAGACACAAAAAAGGTCCCTCAAAAGCTTAAATGTCTTTGCAATGTCTCCCTCTGGTATGCGAGCGGCCCAAGAAAACCGCCCCCCAAAAAGTGGACCCCGGGGAAGACGACGACGAAATGGGCAGTAAAGAGAGTTTCTCTGGAGACCACCCAAAATGTCTCCAGGAAGATTTGTCTCTCTCTTTTTTTAGGACATTTCGAAAACAAGCATGCATTGGAAAACACCTTCGTTTGCCTATCAGATAAGGACTCTGAAGGGGGTCAAGGCAGTCCTGAACAACACATGTTTCCCCGTGTTTATTCACCTGCTCGACCTCGCCCTGGCTTTTCCTACGCCGGTGATTTATTTACCAGAGATCTCAGGAATTCCTCGTCTAATGGAAGCGGTGGAACATTGGTCTATAGAGCAACAGGAGCTACTTGACACGAGCCAGATGATATTGAGACATTTTGTTTACTGGGGTCAGAGTATTTGGCATTCAGAGCTTCTTCTTCATGCACCCGGAGGAAGTCTTGAATGAACCGTGTGGGCGGAAAAGAAAACGAAGGCTCTCTTAATGCGAAACGTCAGATTACAGTGACTTTGGTGGAAGAAGCTTCTTAGACGGAGGATGACAGATTGATGCGCAGCTGGAGGAATATGACACTTTGGGAGGACGGCTCAGTACCGATACTTCTTGGCGGCTCACAGTGCATGGGTGCGAGAGGAAGGAGAATCTTCTGGGGGTGTGATTTATGGGTGGTAAGGGAGAGAGCGTCGAGATAACCCTTTCAGACAGTCGACCAGACATCTGTCCAGAATTCTCGACTTCATCTGCATGTAGCAAGTCTTAGGAAATCGAATTTTCCGCCCCAGATTTGTATGCCGGGCTTCAAAAGCAGGGCAGCTCTAGTGTAATAAAGAATCTCTTATGCATGAAGGTGAGAGCGCAAGCCAAAGGAAACTTCTTACCAAGGGTTGACTTCCCCCCCCCTATTTTTTTTGACTCAGAGAGCAAATTGTGGTCTCATGGACGTGAGTATTCAAGCCGCAGGTCTTGGAGTGACATCGTTTCTTGTTCTCTCTGGCGCCAACAACAACTGATGCGAGATCTCTTGATCTCCAACAGAAAAACTTTTTGCCGGACAAAAGTCCAAAGTTATGTTCGGTAATCTTCTCGGCATGCGACCGCCGAGGAGAGTCCTGTAGACGAGTGGGGCGGATTTTTAGGTGAACTTCTTGTTGACCAATCTCTGGGGTTGCGCACATTCAGCATTGCTTGACACGAGAGTCTCGAATGTGCCAACTTTTAGGGCCGAAAAACCCCCACGAAGCAGTTTGAAAGACAAAAAATTCCGATCTCAAGTCTTGAGGTCGCGATCCTCATCAGCACAAATTGGCCTCAGCTGCTCTTTTTGCATTGTTAACCCATCTTTTCTCTGCGTGAACGCTCCAAACAACAACTCTGAGTGGCTTCACGTGGACAACTGAGATTGACCGATTGTAAAACATTCGGTGCTTCGCGTATTTTCTTCGTACTTGAGTAAGGCGTAGTTGCTCGCATTCATGCATGAAGGGTGTAAGTACTGAAGTCAACAAGAAGAAGCTCAAGGGAATTCCTCAGCGAATTCTTTTAAGGAACAAATAAAGCAACATTTCTCTTTTTTATTATTATAGGATCTGATGCGTCACTTCATTTGACTCAGTGAGCATTGACGCAAAATCGACACGTGTCATCTGCTGATAGCGATCGGAGAGGCCCCCATAAGGCCCAGGAAAAGTGGGCCATCAAGATGAGTGCAATTTTCAATCGATGTATATTTATCATTTGTTTGCTCCAATTGGACAAACCATACATCAAGATTTTAAGCAGAGGATCCATGACAATTTCACTTCCTGACACTCTAAAAACGTTTAGGATGACGAGTGAAGGATCCTCACCAATGGTCTTAACGATGACGTCACCCAGTGTCTCCGCCAAACAAAAAGTCGGCGCAGTCAAGCTTTATAAGTCTGGTGGAGCAATTGCCAAGTCAGCAGCTCCGCCAACAACGACTGTTTCGTCTTCGTCTGGTGGAGTTGTTTAACTAAGCTTCCTTAAACTCTTTATAGCCGTGGTAGAAGAAGGAAAACATTGAAGACTTTTGCTCTCTCTCCTGGTTCTCCACAACATTTGGTTTGTTCATGTTTCGTGTACTTTTCTCTCTCTCTCTACCAGACACAAATGGGCTCTCGTCGCCGCTACTGAGCGATGGATGGACGCCATCAACCGACAGCGAGAGAAGATAAATCCCAGGCAGTTAAATAAATGACATTGCTGATGTGTATGTGAAGCCTTGGGGTGGGCACGTGCAAGTTTTCTTGCCGCTGGGACGGGGGGGGGGGAGAAGACGTTACTGATGGGTAAATGGGTAAAAAATTATCTTCTTGGGGCCATAACTTTTTGGGGAAGTGTTAGTTGTGTTTCTTCAATGAAGACTCATAATCGGACAAGTCTTTTGCTTGCCCACGAATTTACGATTCTTGCCTGAAGGAAGAAGGAGCTCCTGTCTAAAAAAACAGTCAGGGACAAGGTTCCGAGACACCAGGGAAGTGAAGCTCTGCAGATGACATCTGACAGATATGGAGCCTCTTGAGCGATGGTCTCTTCTTGATTCGAGGCCGTCTGGAGGCCGCCGCCGGACTCGTCAGCCTGGAGAATAGTGCGTTTTTGACAAAGAGGACGAGGCCAGCTTAAAAGAGGTAGCCTTTGTTCACCAAACAACTGTCACTGCAGCGGCCTCGAGACCGGTCATGTTCCCGAAGACCACAGGCCTTTGAACAAGGCCACCTCATCCGAGGGACTTTGGCAGAAGCCCCACCAATCGTCTCTGCTGCCTAGAAGAAAAATGTTCGAAATTATGGGCGTCGAGGCTTCTTCTCAGGTGTGCGTGGCAGCCGCAGTCGTGGCAGCAGCCGCAGTAGTCGTCGTCGTCGTAGTAGTAGCTGCTCGTGCGCAGTGCGACGTGCTCATAAGAAGCCTCTGCCAAACAAAATTGGGATGCATGACTCGCTTTCCCATCTCCCTTGGTGGCAGAGTAGAAAGAAGAGAAAAAACAAGCTCTGGCCCATACAGGTAGGGCCTCCTTTATTGCCCTTTGCCTACTGTTCAGTTTCGCATGAATATGCCAGAAAGTGAATTTCAAAGGGCGCAATATAACTTTCTCTCCCATTTTATGCCTCCATCTGCCCAAAGGAATTAACCCTTTATTACTGGGACTCGGAGGGGGGGGGAGGTGTCATAGGGCTACTTGCGCACTTCTGCTGGTCACTTCTGTCTATGAATAGACAGACGGGGCTGTAAAACTTTGAAGAGCCTCCTCGGGCCTTCTCGAACGAGGGGGGGGGGGGCAGGATCGACAAATGGCGCCCTCGTGATCAAGGATTTTGGTCTCCCCGGCAGAGAAGCTTAAGCCAATTTGACTGGAAAATCTCCAAAATTGTGAGACTGCCAGAAGCGCTGGCCTCAGGCGTCCTCCTGCTGAGGTCGCTCATCGAGGCCAATGGAAGGATGAGTGAATCTTTCATCTCGGTCTGCAGCGATCGGAGAGAGAGAAGCAGAAAAAGAAGATGGAGCAGAAAATGGGTGTTGCCCATGTGAGGCAGGGACTCATCTATCGCCGGACAATAATAAATCACGCAGCCATAGAGAGAAAAGTGGGGTAGGCGTAATTTTTCAACCCGGGCCAGTCTAATAACAAGTGCAATAACTAACTTTTTCCTTCACTTGCGACACTAAGAAAGGAGGGATTCCTTCTACGGGCGTTAACTTTGGAACTTGTTTGACACTTTGATTCCTCTAAGAGAGTTTGAAAATCTCTCTTAAGCCTCGGCGGCGGGAAAGAACACAAATATTAGTGCTGGTGCGTTCATTGAAAAACTATGCCGAGTCTTTTCCGGAGGAAAAGACTCCTTCAACAATGTTTTGCCTCGACTGTTTTGTCAAAAATCACTCGATTTCACGACGCTGCAGCTGCCTTCTTCAAGAGACTCCTTCACCTCTTCTCCTATGCATGTCGAGGGGGCCGAAATTCGGGCAAGCAAAAACGCCCCAACTGCTAGAAATACAGGGTGTTGCTCATCCTGTCCCCTCCCTCCATCCTGCTCCGGATGTCGGCAGGCAACAAATTAGCGTGCCTGACTTTTCAAGGGGGCCACGACTGCCGTGCAGTTGCTGCGCTGAGCCGTGTCGTGGGTCCTCAAGAAATGTGTTGCTTCCTGTCACAGAAATTGCCTCTTCTCTGGCCAGCTACAAATGGAGAGAGAAAGAAGGAAGCTCAAACCGCTACCTTTTATTCCCTACATGAACACGACTTTTGAGCTGCCCGACGGTTTTTGGGGGCTGCCCATTATCACCTTCTGGGAGACTCAGATCGCTATCGACAACGCCTAGGAATTTTTTTTTTTTGGGGGGGGGGAGGGGAGGGGGAGGGGAGGCAGCCAAGGGTGGAATAATTTTCGTTGTCTCGTTTCCACGATTAGAAAGATTGTCCAAGAAGGCAGTTTCGATCGGCTTTGTAGTTATCGCACACGCGCGCACGCATTTCTCCTGACTAACCGCGGCGGACTTGAATCGGTCGAGCAAGTTGCAGCCAGGTGAGAGGGAGAAGATGGGCTGTGGCAACCCTGTCCTCAACAGACACAGTAGTAGTTAATTTAGGCACTGGCTAGAATAGACTCCCAGTGTTCCAGATATAACTTCTTAAGATTCTTCTTCGTGGGTTCTTTGATCACTTTTTGGTCATTACGTGACCTCTTTTTTTTTACCCTGATCAGATCTTGAGGAAGAAGAAGCCTTCGTCATCCTGCAGTCATGCATGCCTAATGAAATCTGCACTGACGGAGAAAAAAAAGATTCTTCACATATCTTCTTAGCTATGAAGACCTGCTAAAAGTCAATGCACCTAAAGCGTCAATTTTGGCTGTTAAATGGAGCAGCTAAGAAAAGATTCTTATTTGGAAGTTTCTTGCACTTTTTGTCTGCACACACATGTAGAGCGAGAGAGAGAGAAATAGCATGGTTAATGAACTACATTTTTTGCTCCTCTCCCACAATGATTAGTCGTATGTAGCAAATAAGATAGGGAACGTTTAGGCAAGGCAAAATCTGATCCTCGGGGTCGTCACGTCGACGCCCAGCACCACGTTGCGCACCGCGCACGTGCCCGGCGCCCGAGTCTCTGTCGCGTCTTGGTCGGAAAGTTGCACCAAAATTCGCCTCGTTCAAGGGGTTTTTTTCCTTTCCCCCCCCCCTCCGGTTCCTTAGGGCGCGGCCTCTTCCCAATTAAGTTCCCGATTTGTTGCTCCCGCGTGGGCTCCGGCGGAGGCGTGACCACCTTCGGCGGTGCCAGCAAAGTTCGGAGGAGAAGTGCCAAAAGCTGCCAATTAGACTTGATGCGTGACTTTCGCTGACAACTACTTTCTGAGCCCGAACTGAGTCACACATCTGTCTGGTTGGCGGCCGCCGACGGCATGGGGACCACCCAGGCCAGGCAGGAGCATATCAGGTATGTGTGGGCCGAGTTAGATTTCCCCGGCAGCTCCCTGCATGTATGATGCGTCACTGTCTGAGGCCAGAATGTGTCACTTGGTAATGATCCTCCTCTCTGTTCCCCTCACCCCCAGGTCGTTCACCCACTTTTTTGGGGGGCTCATATTTACCCACTGCACTTGCTTGGGCCGACTTTCTTGCACTGTACGAGTGCGCTGCACCGTGCCAGAGGCTGCTTCAGCGCGGCTTGCACTGCCACAAGTAGGTTAGCTTTGCATAAGGCTGCTTGGCTCGGTCCAAAAATGGGAATCTCCATTTCGTTGTCTTGTTACTGATGATTTAGTAGCGGCGCTAATCGCTCGACCATCTTTTTCCATTTTTCTTCCACTCCATGACCAAAGGCCACGCCTGCCCCAGCCCCATGAGGCACACGAGAGTCACCTTCTTTTCTTCTGCCAAGCATTGCCAAGTTTTTTCCCCTCCACCATCACTGATTGTTCAGTGATTGTTTGAACGGATTTCCCCCTACTGAGGAAGCAGCAAGAGAAAAAAAATCCAGCCAGGATGTTTATCTCTTGCTTTGTGGCAGAACAGGTGTGCATGCATAACTGGTCTGGAATTCACGCGAAATTAAGCTGTCTGCGCTTCCCCACAATTATCGCATCACGGGAGCGAGCAGGAGAACGGGGGGAAGTTGATCGACAGCCCCACGAACAGCTCCTTGGCGCACTCTCAAGCGCTCGCCACTGCTGCCGATGATCGACGATACCTTGATCAACCTCTCCAGAGGCCTTGGACGGCGAAGCCTCATTGGCAAGCAGTGAAACAAATCTCGGGGAGGAAACAGACAGCTCAATGCGAATTCGCATGGAGATTCTGAGGAGAATCTCACACATTATGGAAATTTTTATGCTCGCTCGCTCGCCTGGAGAGAAAGGAAGAAGGGGGGGGGGGGAAAGGCTATGTGATTTATCAGAGAAACGCACGCATCTTTATACCAACTCAAGGATAACTCTTACGTTAGCCTGGGGGGCGGAAAATTTGTCTCATTCTCATGCAAATTTTGGAAGAAAAACAAAACCGAAAAAAAAACGAACAAGAGCGGAGGTCAGGATTTGGGAGAAGTTCTTTCGTTGCTCATGTGGTGTAGCTCACTTACAAGGTGGGGGCTTCAATGCATCAACTGGTACGTGTTTGTGGTGCACCGTGTGAGCGAAGAAAAAAGTTAGAAGCCCGTGCCGAAACTTCTACGGATTAAGACACACATGCTTGACCTCCACTACGAGCTGCCTGGACTTTGGCCCAGGAAATTAGCCTTCATGGCCCCGACAAACTTTGCCGAGGACGACCAGGCTGAGCAAAAGAGGGCTTGAGAATTGGAAGAAGTTCTGTGGGGGCCAGGGAATTTGTCACGGAGAACAACTTCGCCATCTTCCGCGCAGCCTGAAGACGCCAGAGATGTGGACCCGACCTTTCCTGGCCTTCTAAGACGGAAGGACTTTTAGGAGTTCTGCCTCGAATAAGTCCAGCAGCCGACACGGTGTGAGTACAAATAATAGGGCCCACTGTCAGACCTGCCAGGCCTACGTAAGGCCTGTTTACCTTTGTAATTGCGAATGACACCATCCACCTTCGCCAGTGTGAACACACCATAGCAACAATGTGAAATCTGCCGACCTTCCCGCACTCATACCTGCGTGGTGAGGTTTTTGAGGGGCTTTTATGGGCTTTTTGGGCTTTTCCCGACTATTTTTGGGCACCTTCGATGGACCATAGATGTCGAAAATTGAGTGTGGGAGATGGGTTTTTAAAAGGTGCGGCTGCTGCTGTCAGCGTTTAAAAGTCAAATTTAAAAGAAAAGTCGTGAGGGACATAAAATGAAGAAAAATTCGCCGCCAGCAAAGAAAAAAAAGGACTAATTACAAGAATTCCCAAGCTTTTTCGGTTTCACCCATCGATCCTCTGCCTATTCACACTTCGCAGTACTCTCAGTGGGAGGGAATATGGCAGAATTGAACACAGGACAACAATGTTACTCATTTCCCGGATATTTTCCTTTAGAGCGCACCCAAAGCTGAACCTGACTCATTCTTTTTTGACACCCCACAATTTTTGGGTTGCTCAGTATACAGGGTTGACCACGTAAATTAACACAAGACTGCATGAAATGTGTAGAACGTTTATAGTTCTGCTTGATCGGGCCGCAGACATTTCCGTTGACGACGTCGTCCACCGTCTTCTTCTGGTCCCCGAGAGTCATCATCACGACCTTCAGCGCATCCCTCGAAAGGTACTGAGCCAAGCTCTACTCAATCATGACTAAGCAAAAGCCGTTCGCACTGGGGCCCGGGACAGCGTCAAACTGGGTGTGATTTTACCTGGTTCGCCCTGTACTGCATAAGTAGGCTTTGATTGTCTTCTGCCCACTTCTCCTCTGTACTTTTGAGCCCCCCGGTAGCCGCCAACCGATAATTGGGCAGAAAAACGCAATTAACACAGGGAAAATTGGAGAAATCCATTAAAGAGGGGTCGTGATGGATGGCGAAGTGCAGCGCGGCCGCCACCAGGCAGAAGTGTGACCAGCGCGGTTTCCCAACTTCTTCCTCTGCTCCTTCTCCTTCTTGTTCTGCTCGAAGATTCGATTTCACGATTGGACCTCCTCAATCTACCTTTTTAAGTGGCATCTCACAAGAAGATGGACGTTTCCAGATGAAGATTTGATGGGGTCTGGAAGACTTTTTTTTCTCCTCTCGCCTGCCGGCGGGCGCTGGTCCAAGAGGGCCGAGAAGTCGTCCGAGTTGTTGTTGTTGTCCTCCACCACCTCAAAAAGTCGTCCGCAGACGCTCGTGCAGAAGAGAACCGACCTCGCTCGAGGCGGTCGACGAACGACCAGGACTGGTGCTGGCCCGAGGACTCTGAGCAGAGGCTGGCCTTGTTCAGCCTCCCCGCGGAGGAGAGATAAAGCCAGGGCCATAACAGCCAAGCAGGTGGATGGGGGGAAATGTGGAGAAGGAGCAACACGGTCTAATTGGATTAAAAGATAGGGTTGTTGGCAACAGGCAAGAACTGATCTTTATCAGGGAAATTGGATTTTTTGGCGGCGGCCAAAGGAATCTCGCACTATCTGTCCGCGTGCGCGTGCGGCGAGGAGGACAACGAGGAGGAGGACAACAGTTTTGGTTGTGTGAAAGGGACCGACGGATCAGGGATGGACGGGGAGACCTCATATTTTCGTTAAGAATAACTCTTCTTGGGGAAGGAAATGAGGAAAACTTTGATTTTACTCACTGCGGCATCGGTCTTTTAATGAGAGTAGGGGCAGAAAATGAGGACGATGATGGAGAAAGAATCAGAAGTGAAAAAAGGCAAGCTTATTTTTATGCCCAACGTCAAGTGGTTTTTTACACCACGAGATCAGCCCCAGAAGGCTCAGTTTATTTCTTCTTGAAGGCAGGCCCATAGAAGGCGAGGCCCACCGAAAATGCGTAAGAAATAGGCTTTTCTTTTGCGCATCATTGGGGTGCGAAGAAGTGGATGGGTATGAGATAAAGATTATATAGTTTCTCGTTTCCTCAAGGTGTAGAAAAATCATTGTATAAAGAAGAAGCCCCCAAAAGCGACCTCCTTCAAGCATTAGTTATGCACCAACTCGGCGAAACCTGATACATATCTAGTTCTATCATCTCCTTGTAACATAAACCAGCAAAAATGCAGGCTCAGGAAAGAGAGACTAATACGAGTAGGAGAAGACGCACAATTTATATGCGTGTTGTATACACGAATATCGCAGGAAAATTCCTTGCTTTTTGCCCCAGGACCAAAAATTCCTGGTAAAAAAAGCAGCCCCCGTGATTTTTTCCCCTAAGTGCAACAGACAATGAACCTCTGAACAGGTGGAACCTCCCCTCCTCCTCCCCCCCCCCCCGACCAATAAAAAAGTAGCCCCCCTAAAAGCAGGGAGGGATAGATTCTTAAAAGCTCTTTCCTTTGTGCTGTCATCCCTACGAAACAGATATGACCACAAATGGGCGGGTTAGAGAGACCTACCCCTCCATTCTTTATGGGTCCCCAGTCTTCAATCCTGCTCAGGTCCCCCCCCTTCCAAAATGCTGCCATCTCACCCTCTTGGGGGCCAGTTCAGGGCATAATTGTTAGAAAAGTTTGAGAAGTGATTAGAAAAGTGATGTCGTTGACGTTATAATGGGAGTATGGAAAAAACTGGTGGCAGAAAAGTGAAATTTTCTCAAGTCTCCATTGAAGAAGTTGCCTCCAGAACACAATTTCCTCGCGTTGAGAGCCACAGGAAGCAGCAGCAGCAGCAACGACAACAGCGCCAGCGGAAGGAACTTTTAACAAGTTCAAGATGACGTCCATGGACAACTTTCATAAACCATATCTCCTGCACCTTTGTTGTGACAAGACACGCACAAAAAACCGTCTTAGACAAAGGCTCTGCTTATGCATGGTTTTGGGGGTCCTGGCCTTCTGCATAGGACCCACCCACCCCTGCGTACACACTTCACCTTTGTATCGTTCATCTCGTGGCCTTTTGTGTCGCAGTTTTTTTGGTAATGCACACCAATATCCAAAGGCTGTTTTGTTTTTTTTATCCTCCTGCGCTGACGATGCAGTCGCTTCACACGGATGCACCGCACGTAAGCCTCACCTCGTCAGGCGGCTTCATGTTAGCATAAGATCGGCTATGAGAAAGACGTGTGTGACAATATATTGAGTTTTAAGGCCTTCTCTTCTTTTAAAGTAGGGCAGGATCGTTGTGCATGTCTGGCACGCTCACAGCTGAGGCCGATATCCTGTCCAATAAAGAGAAAGTTTTTTTTTTACACACTCACACACATACTGACATGTACAGAGCTGGTCTAATAGTTGCTCGAGGAGCGTTTTTTTTTCTTCAAATTTTGCAGTCCTGAGATGCGATAAAACAGCCACTTGGGCCCATATGAAAGATGATCCTCATTGATAGCCGACGTTAGGAGAATTTCACATCCAACCTCTACATGAGTTACAGCCTCTGGAAATCAACTGCTGCACACCTGCAATGACTCAAACACTTGGACACGGATGAGCTGCCGGTCAAGACTCTGTTCATTGTCCCGAGGACAACGCAGAGCTGAGCATAATTTGACGCACATGCTTTGCCTTCCAAATTTGGCGGTCATGAGATCCATGAGCAACTTGAGCTCAGATGATAACTCTCCTGGATGATTGGTGCTTACTTTCAACACACTGCCCGATATTTAGGTCAGACTTTTTGGCCACAAAGGCTCCCAATGACTTCCTATGCACTGAGGACTGCAGTTCCTCCAGAGGCTACTATAACTTGGGGCTCAAGAGGTTGGACGTTGATTCCTCCTAGCATCAGTTTCATGTCACCTTTCATGTGAGTCCAATTTGCAGTTTGCCTGGAATCTCAAACTGCAAAATTTGAAGGGAAAAAAACCACCTCGTGCAACTATTATGACCAGCAGCTCCTTGTATCAGTCCAGACATCAGAGCGCAGTCAACCTTGTCTGTTGCAACTGGCCATTTTTGGGGGGGCGCAGATCTCTTGTGAAGACAAAGTCAACTTTCCTGCCCAAGTTCTTCTCCACAACAATATTGGGTAACTCATATGTGCATTGGTGTTTAATAGGGTCTCCACATCAAACTGTCAGTACAGAAATCAGACCGGGTTAATGCCAAACAGTGAAGTCCACTGACGGCTGACAGTTTTAATTGCAACTGCGAAAATCACCGAATGTGCGATGTGTACGAATGTACAATTTGATGTGGAACATCTCCCTCTCCCGTACAAGAAGTAAGTATGATATTTTGGCCAAGCTTTAAAGTGTTCTGAAGACTCCATTTGGTTGAATCAGGCTGAGTGAAAACATAGGAGTTGTCCAAGGACCATGATCCACCCACCGTCGATACCAGGACTGCGTTCCAAGGACCGGAGCCGCTGGACGCTGACGACTTCCAGTTTGTTTGGAGAGATCTCGGAGAGCGGATGTGTGTCAAAAGATTCTGCTGAGAAAGCGCCGCCAAGCAGAACGGACACATCAGATCTCTCTTTCTCTGGACCCCCTTGTTATTTTTCTGCTCCGTCCAACTGAGTTAGACTAGTTTTCCAGTTGTGTCGAGAGAGAGAGAGAGAGAAGAAATCATCACCATTTTCAGCTCTTCTCTCAAAACGCCCATTTATTCTGGGCAGACAAAGATGAGCTTGCGCCGGAGGTTTGGCCAAGGAATTTGGAACATTTGTCAAACTGTTTGATCGATTTAGCATATTTATTGTGATTGAGGGGTCCCCGGAGAGGGAGGGAGGAGCTGGACGACCTCCAGGACGAGGTGTCAGAAATTCCACAGAATATAAAAGTCGATAATGATAATCATCGTCATCATCACCAATGACTACTAAAGCTGGCGGAGGCGCCATCATGAAGCGAGAGCGTCTTGATGGCCAATAAAAGCACTGAGCGTCCGTCCTCTTCCACAGCCTCAACAGATTTCTCTCTGTCATGCAGTGTGAGTCAGAAAGACTCCAGCACTGGCAGCTGCTTCCGGCGTTGGCGGCTCGCACGGTGTAGACGCTGTTCGTGTGGTCGGCCGGGTCAGCGATGCCCGTCAGAGATAATCCCTTCTTTACGTCAGATTCGATACTTCTCATCTGTTGTGCGCGCCACTCGTGAAGTCTGACGGGAATGACAAAAAGTCCGGCAAATCCACCAAAGCGATGCCAAACAAGCCAATTGTGGAACAACAATCACTGTGTTTCACCAATGCTGCCAAAAAACCAGCCAGAAGCTCTTTAGATTGTTCAAAAGGTCCTTGTCTTTTGATTGAATCACTCTAGTATTTCGTCCTAGTTTGTATGGATTTGACAAGAATCATGAATGAAAATTTTACTGAGCGCATCTTTGGTTTGTTAACTAATGGTGAAGATACTTTTTCGCCTTTGATCTAAATATTTAGATTGGGAACATCTTGTTTTTGACGGCCATTTACAGACGGCACTTTTAACTCAAAGTTTTATAATATACTGTTTCAAACTTACAGGCACTTTTCTCCACACCACGGGATCAAAGTCATGCGCTGTAGCAGAGTTTTCTGCAGTCAAGTTTGACTGCATTGTGAACAAAGAAATAGTCTAAAGTAAAAGTGCAAATGAGTTTAGTTTTAGAGGAGCTTCTTAGCTGTCCAAACAGGGATCAACCACTTGTGTAGCTCAACCCAGTCCGAAGTTGTGGCTGACAGAAGAAGCGTCTGCTACACTTACTACATACAGTGTGGTGTTAAAGTTTGAGTTAAAAGTGCCCATAATACAGCCCGTTTTTTTCGAAAATTAAGACTTGTACCACCCACACCAGCATCTGACGCGAATTCCCCCCCCCCCCCCAAAGAAAAAGGACTAAATTGGCATTTTTGAACTAGCGTAATAAATATAATATTTGATATTTCTCTTCGATCTGAAGTGGAAAAAGAATGTTTGTGCAACGTCGGCCTCAGGATACACGTTTGTTTACCCCACATAAGTAGATGAACTGAAGTCCCTTCAGTTCAGACTGGGCGTCTTTTTCGCTCAGAATCCGCCCAGAAACCGATTGGACGAAGCGCCCGCTTTGAAGCTCAGCGGTATCTTTCAAGCCTTGGGCGTGACGCAGAGCAGATGATGGAAATAGTGGCTTGACCGAAATGGTGCTTGACCGCTCGAGGAGATCGCCATTCAACATCATATCTGCTGCAGTCAAACCTGCCTCCAATTCAATCTACGAGGCGGCTATTATTGCCCGCAGCTGGCGGCGAGATCCCGGACGAGGCAGGTATCGGGTGCACCGAGGAGAGCAGCAGCAAAGTCTGCTCAGTCCAGCAAAGTCTGCTCAGTCCAGCAAAGGCTGCTCAGGCCAGCAAAGGCTGCTCAGGCCAGCAAAGGCTGCTCAGGCCAGCAAAGTCTGCTCAGTCCAGCAAAGGCTGCTCAGGCCAGCAAAGTCTGCTCAGTTCAGCAAAGGCTGCTCAGGCCAGCAAAGTCTGCTCAGTCCAGCAAAGGCTGCTCAGTCCAGCAAAGGCTGCTCAGGCCAGCAAAGTCTGCTCAGTCCAGCAAAGTCTGCTCAGTCCAGCAAAGTCTGCTCAGTTCAGCAAAGTCTGCTCAGGCCAGCAACGTCTGCTCAGTGAACCAGAGTCCCTGGCACCTGAGTGTGTGAGACCAGTGATAAGACTGAGTCCTCGCCCAATGAATCAACAACTTCGTCACTTCCCTCAGTCGCTTTACTCACTGCACGGAGATGTTTTCAGTGTCAAGGTCGTCCTTTCAGCGGGTTGACTTTTTTCCATGTCAGTGTGAACCACGTGATCTTTCGCAGTTTGTTTTAAGCTTGAAACACAACAGAGGATTCCCAAGCAGAGGAGCAGCCGGACAAGGCTTGTTAGCAGCTTCCATTCACGAATGCGGAGGGAAACGATATCAAGTACATTACAAGATCAGCAAATTCCCCCTCCTCGCAGTGGGGGATTTTTTGGGGACCTCAGTATGCATCACAGGGTGACATTCTGCAAATTCTTCCTTCTCTGAAGAGCGGAATGCGTGAAAAGATCCAAGGTTCTGCCAACGGCTATTTTTTTTCCATAGTGCAAACAAATATGCAGTGCACATTCGATTTTCGTGAAGGATTCGCCAGTCGGCAGGAACATCTGGCAAAAATCGAGAGTCTTGCATAAAATTGGAAGTCGGGCTCTGACTGAGCGGAAATATTCAGTCAACGTTTGCCGCAAGTCTGAATTAGCGATTGCCCTTCAATCGGTGCAAAAATCGAGCTTTTTGCACTGATTGAAGTTGCAAAAATCGAATGCCGACTGTGCGCACAGGTAAATCACCTCACCCGGCGTTTCGCAATAACTCAGGTTGTGCAATTTTTGGGCTGAAAGTCGAAGCTGCGCTCACACATTCGAATGGAAGCAAGAAATTGGCCATGTCTTTGCAGAAGTCACACTCTGCAGCCTTCCTGAAGAGCGAGGAGACCTCCTTGGGCGACAAAAGGTCTCCCCCCCTCTTCGTCCCCGCGACCTCCGGGCGGTCGAGCCGTCTCCTATGTGGGCCAGGCAGGGGTTTTGCAAGATTGATGCAGGGTTTACCTCTTGCTCATTCGCCTGTTTCTGGTCGAGGCTGATGAAAGTCTGTCCGTCTGTCCGTCTGTCCGTCTGTCCGTCTGTCCGTCTGTCCGTCTGTCCGTCTGTCCGTCTGTGTATCCATCTGTCCGTCTGTCCTGTCTTGTCCTCCTAGGCTAAAGCGCAGGTTTCGACATCGTTGAAGCAGTTCTGCAGAGAATAAAGAGTTTCCCAAACTTTCGACCCCAACAGTACTTTAAGTCCGTGTGCACTCGAGCCACTTCTGCAATGAGTACTCCAATGCTTTAACTTCTCCTATAGCCTTGTTAATGCACTTAGTCTTTGAAAAAGAACAGCGTTGGCTTGGATGGCATTTTTGGCAAGTTTAAACTTTCACCACTTTTGTCGTTGATGGTGTCTGTCACTTGGGATCCTTATATACAATGTAGTAAACTGTCAGCTCGCATTGCTCCTTGAGAAAACGATCCGGAGATCCTGGTACAGCTGAACTTACTCCTTGTAGGATATGAGAAAAGCTCGCGTGGCAAAAGGTCTGTGCCGCAATCCATTCTGCTTTGGGAAGAGACATATTGCCAACTTGACAATGACACTGGCAACGAATCAGTCAGGCCAGTGACGAAGATGGCCTCGCCCACGCTGCCGACGCCGCCAGCGAGTGCGCTGACGTGAGTGACAAGGCATTATCAGGAGCCCGAGGCCCCCCAGGAGCAAGATTGTTTCGCTGTTGCTGACTCTGGTCTTCCTCACTCTCCCTCTGCCACGAGCTGGCTACTAGTAATTGAGTTCAAACGATAGGGTTTGACCTCTCCCAGACATTGAACTCCCCCGAGTTCTTGTGTGCGTTTGTATGGGAGGCGGAGGCCGGCCGGGACAGCCCGAGGCAGGCCGAGGCAGGCCGAGGCGGGCAGCTTGTCTTGGCTTCATGGCCTCCAGCTACGACTGCTGCAGAGACTTCACCGTTGTTGTCTCCAATTAGTGCTTTCAGGCCTCAGTCTTGGCTGGCGGGGGCTGAGAAGATTCTCACGGATTCATCGGAGCAGAACGCGTGGACGAAACCCGGCAGCGCCCGTGCCGGCGTCTACAGGGTGGCGCAGGAGCAGCCCAGAGCGGAGGTCCCGTCACAGACAGGGGGAGCTCTTGCGTGGCCACCCTGTGCCTTCCCCGGCGTGGGCAGGCGGGCAGACTGGAATGGCCGCCACCCGGTGATAATTACACCCTTTCCTCTCTCGCTCTGATCAGTCAAGACGAGCGGAAATATGGGAAACGTCGTTCGTTCGCTCGCTCGGCCACTTCCGAAAAATATTAGCTCGGAGATGTTTGCAGTGTGAGAATTTTTCTGGATCTGACGAACGTTCCAGAATGAAAGCGTTTATTGCTCCTCCGTAAACCGCTGATTCATCGGACCGAGAAAGAAATGTTTGGGGTCCGGCCACAAAAGGACCCATAAAGAAATTCTCGGACAAATTCAGCCGCAAAAATTCAGAATATGTCAAAGATGCTCCTCAATTCAATTCCCCAGTCGGGGAGGGGGGAGAGCCAAAAAAAATCTGCCAAAAGAGTTCCTTTCTGCAACTGTTGCTGTTGCCAAGACCAAGAAGATTCGTACTTGAGGTACTCAGACACGCTCATAACGCACAGACAGAGGGTTGCATGCATAATCCGTTGCACACGCAGGAAAACCGATCTCAAAGAAGATTGACAACTCAAATCTGAGCTCGCAATCTGAGCCACATTGAACCTCGAGCCTCTTTTGAGGCCGCGATGTTGCAAAAAACCAGCCAGGCCTAAGGACTGCGCTGGCCTCAGAGGACGCATCGTGTGCTTGTCATCTCCGCTGTCGAAATCTTTCAGCTTAAGTTTGGAATCATATTTATCAGAAGAAAGCATTGTGGCTGTCACTTTCTTTGTGCAAAGTTTCAGCAGCTCTGGTTCAGAGTTTGGAGCTACGAGCCTTCGAATTCTCTATATAAAGTCGTGCATGTATATATTTTGGTGGAAAAAGGATCAATTTTGGGTGCACTTTGGGTCTGTTATTTAGCGTCAAACGGTGAATATCCTGACGTATTACGTTGACCAAATTTCAAATGCTTTTGGGCAGCGTTAAAACACTTTTTTTTGTCATTTTCCTTTGTATATAAACATTGATGCTGTAGCAAATTTTGCATGTCAATGTGGAATCTCACGTTTGGAAACGGCCTCCTATAAAAACATGCGGATTTGCATCGATTCTGATGAAATGATGAAAAAGTCGCTTTTGAGATTCCCTCTTCTGAATACAGTTATGTTGTACAGAAAGGTTCATAAAAGAGGAAGTTAAGAAGCAACACACTTAAGACGCACTAAGACATATTCCAAATTTTTCATTTTAGATTTAACTCAATCCATGTACGTGGTTTTGGTCCAACTGAGCCTGACTTTAAAGCTGAGAACTTAAAGTCTGAGTTACGATAACACAACTTATGACGAAATTGTCTGTCCACTAGAAAATACTTTTTAGTGCTTGGTGTTTCACTTTCAGTGTTTGCCTTAAAAGTGTTTGTGAGAATATAAATGGGTTTCACTTTTTCAATAAGTCACTCTTGTCACTATAAGGGGACAATCGAAATATTATAAGGTGGACGTCAACGTCGACAACAGCGCCATGTGCCAGAAGACAAATGTCCACTCACTCGAGTAGGGTCGAACCTTGCTCACCTCCACAGTGTTGCTTCCTGCGGAGCTTCTGGGACACCCTGTACAGCAGCATCTCCTGTGAGTGTCGAAGGCGAAGCAAGGGTGGGGCAGCAACCCCGACCCCAGCAGCAGCCAGGCCTGCCTCGTCGTGGCCGCCGGCCGCGGCGTCGTTGAAGTCGACACCACGCGCGTGATCAGGGCGAGAAACTTGATCTACATGGAAGAAATATCCGTTGTAACCCGTTCTTAACGCGGCAGAGTCGTTTGTCCGTCCAATTTTCGGCACCCCATTAGCGTCGACCGGAAATCCGATGCTCAATCTTCTCGTGCAACAGTTCTGCGGCCGCCTCAACGTCGTCATCGCCGTTGACGGCGGCGTCGACGACATCGACGACGACATCGACGACGACTACGACGCATCACACACAGCGGTGTGGAGAGGCCATTTTTCCTCCCCACTTGATATCGGCCACTTTTACGTGGCCCGAGATAAAGTGAGCGGAAGGAATGTTTTATGTCTGCCAATAAAGCCTCTTTTGGGGGCCTTTTTTTAGGCCCCTCCTACCGATAATGACGACTCGCTGGCCAGCGCCTTGCAGTGCAGAGCTGCACTGCTCGGCTCTGATGTCTGGCAGAGTTTGGAATCACCTCTCTGCGTTGCTCCATCAAAGGAGGGAAAATAAATTAGTTTTCTCTTATGAAATGGAGAAGAAAATGGTCGACGCGGGGTTCTGAGAATTCCATCATCGTCTCGCTTGTTTGCTCAAAGGCGTCTCCGACCATCGCGGACTGGCAATTTATGGGCGACAAAGGGAGACCCCAAAGTACACCCAAAGTTCTCATGACCACGATTTGTCTGTCCTTGATTGAGAGATTTTCTAAGCAGGGGGAGAAGAATTGGTCATTACTGTGTGTCGGTCGCTTCGCTTCTTTCCCGGATTTTTCGTATTGATCTGGAGAATTAAAGGAGGCGGGAAAAAATGGGGAAGCTGCGGGGGTCAAATCGTTTTCAAACATGGATGATCACGAGAAATTTGAACCTTTCTCCTCATGATCGAGCGGGGCGCGTTTCATGTAGCTCCTCAGCTCCAGAGTGCCATAACTCGCACGTCCATGCAAGAATTGCTGAGATTTTGGCCAGGACCCGAGTGTCGACGAGATTTCGGCAACATTTCTCTCACTTTGTATCGTGTACCGGATGGATTTTGAGTCCAGAGCCTCTCCTTGCCGGCCTCGACTCGACTGAGCAAGCGGCATGGCTGTGTGCGAGGCCGCCAGGCCCAGCTGAGTGTGCCCACAGTAGACGTTGGCACTGACACGAGTGCCAAGAAGGCCCCTGCTGGACCCTGGCAAGGTCGGCTGAATGGTCAGCCAGAGAAGGACCCACATTTTGCGCACCTCTGTGCTTTTGCCAGCTTTGGCGAAAATCGTACTTTCCGCCAGGCTGAGCACAAGTCCAAGTCCGTCCACTCCTGCCAACAATCGTCTGAGCAGTAAATTGGAGACAAAATCCGCTGTTTTCTGGTTCCGCTTGGTTCCTCCTCCTGGGAAAGGAAGTCAAGTCAAGATCTCCAGATTCTCTCAGGCATTCAAGCAAGAAGAAAATCATCAAAGGAAGGAGCGGTTTTTTCTCTGGCAACAGCGACGACATCTGAATGACTAATTCTGGCTCGGTCAAGCCGGTCTTTAGGCTGTTGCCAGGCACGCAGGCGGCGCGCGCGCGCGCGCCAAGAAAGTGCTCTGTGTGTCTGCGGACCAGCGGCTACCTTATGTATATTTTTTTGTCCAGCTTTTTCACATTTATCTTGAATTCCATTCAATGTTTTCTTTGCTGCAGGCATGAGAATGTTCTCATTCAACGTAGCGTGGAGCAAAAAGTTGGTGGAAGAGAGAAACGCGGTAATTGCACTGTCGTGAATGCATCCAAAAGCATCGCACGTTCGTCTGCACTGACTCGGGATGCGCGCATGGGTGTGAAGTGAACGTGAGTGCCAAAAATAAAGGAGGGGGGGGGAATCGTGTGATGGGGCACCGAACCTGAAAGATGTGTGCACTGCATTGGTGCGCTCCGAATCGGCTCTGCACTGCACACCAGCTTGGCCGTTGAGGTTCAACGGAAATGACCGGGTGAGCTCAATGAGTCACCCCGGCCTTGGTGCACGACCTTGCCCGAAGTGAATGTCCGGCCTTTCTTTGGACGTCCAGTTTGGACTTTCCCCATTTCCCAACCTGCATTCTCTTACTTAAAGGCTCTTTGCCCTAGGACAAAAGCATGTGGAGGACGAGCTTGTGCTCCAACTGCGGCGAGATCTTGGGCGTTGAGGTTGCCTTCTGCAGAAAGTTCTGATCGCTGATGCTGGAGCATTGGATGCCTTGAAAATGGCCTTGTCGCCTTTACCAGAGTCCCTGCGGGTGGCCATGGGCAGTGTCATTCCCTTTGCTGAGCTCTCATGATGACTGTGGTGATAATATGAACATTTTCCTTACTTCAGTTCATGGGCCAGACAGAAATCTTGGTCGAGTATTTCTCTGGAATGATATAAAGCGCTAGATGTTGAGGAAAGTCCGTACATTTTCCACGCTTCGCAAAGAGTCGCCAACAATTCTCAGCAGTGACAAACTTTTAAGTTGTGCGTATAAGTTGCTTTGCAAAGTAGATGTGTAAAATAAACACGTAGTCACTGGTAGAAGAGCACCTGGATCAAGATCACATTTTAAAAATTTTAAGAAAAAATACGGAATCTGGCTTAACTGCATATTAATTACTCAAGTCTCGGCTGCACGGACAGGCCGACAGTGACTCTTGACGAAACAGTGCACATTCTAACAAAAAATCAGGCCTACACACCCACATAGGCCTAGGCCTGATATATTGAGATTATGAAAGTGCGGACACACGAGCAGAAATTCAAATCTTGCTGTCAATAACTGGCGAGCAGTTCAGAGTTTACGACAAAATGTACCTCAAATTGAGGTTTCGTGACAAAAAATTGGACATTCCGCGTGCGGAAATGTACGTGACACTGAACTGGAACAAATTAGTGGTTCGCGGTCGTGAACTCCTTCCTGATCTCATTACCCCGGGCCGGAGGTGGCGCCTACAAGGGACCTGAACGTTGCGAAAGATTCACGACGTTGCAGTGAGACGCATGGGCAAGAAATTGGCGTCTCCTTCTTCATTGCGGACAAGTCCTTCTTGGCCAGCCCAGACCATCTGCCCATATTCCATGTAAATACTGCCTTCTTTGCCCATGTCATGAAGTGAGACAATGCTCGAGACTCTTGACGAGGTCACCAATAGTCTACATGCTCAGCATTGTCACAGAGTTATCATAACTGGATCTTTCAGGATCAGTTACTGGACGGCCTGCAAATGTGGCCGGACCGGCTCTGCGAGGGCTCCACCTACCGTTACCACATCAACTTCTGGCCGGAGTTTCAGATGTCTCCGGCAGATTTCAACCAGCAATAGGTTTAACACAAGTCAACTGCGGACACTTATTCGATGTTGGTACTGCTTGGTCGAGGACACACTGGAGTGCACATGAAAAAAAGTCATGTCCTGGTAGCCTCATTAATCGCCCAGTTTCTATTTCATGTTTTTAACCGGTGTTAAGCCTTAGGTCTTGCGTAGATTTTTAACAGAACCTATCCCCTTCAGCAGGGAAAAAAGTTTTGATTAAGTCCAAGTAGATGGCGAGTGCGCCATACACGTACTTGTCGGGCGTGATGTGGAATGCGTGATTTCCGCTCAGGAGCAACTGCGTATCCAAGGTAAGCACCGCTATGAACGAAATGATGGCGACCGATGCCCATACGAGGTTAATTGTGTCGTATGTCCAGAAGTGAATCTTCACGACGAGCAACGCTGACAACCACTTGATCAAGAAGACCACGAAGATCATGAGGAGCAAGAGCAAGATCCCGGATTTTGAAGTGACATCCCACTTCGACTGGCACGCAAATAAGTTGAAGAGCAGTTGCAGGAGTTGCACTAGATTGACCTTGCGCAGTTCAGTCATTCACCGTGCCTTAATTTTAGACGTGGGTTCTCCTCCAGTCATGTTTAGGTTCTTGGATTCTTAAGACTAGAATTGCGTCGATTCAAGACCTGTTCACTCGTAAATCTGCTCATCTCTGGACCTCGGAGAATTTTTTTTTTGCCTCGTAGAAAAATTCTTATCGCATGCCAAATTCGAATCCATGGCAAGCACAAAATTCTGTACTCCACGTCCAGAAGTCTTTCATCCATGTCACAAGTAAAGCCTCAAGTTAGTGCAACATTGCCCTCTCGATCCGAAGGCGATGGCCGCGGTGGTGGACCTGTGCTGATGAGGGGAGAGCCGAAGTCCAGGAAGAGGCCCTTGCAGGGGGTGAAGCCGCCCAAGAGACTAATGTTGATGGGAAATGTGGTTCGGGCGCGTTCGAAGTTGACGAGGGTTAGGACAATACAGAATGAGATGCCCATGAAGACACAGCCCAGGTGGTCATATTTCACGGCCACGCTGTTGACCTCAGGCACGAAGTAGAATAGACTGATGAGTAAGAAGTTGACTAAGAGCTGGAGGGAGACCATTATGTAGACCTTCTTGATGAAAGTGTGACCGTCGTCCAACTGAGGGGGCACGTAGAACATGTTGCTGTCAAAGTCGCACTTGCTAATGACCATGTTGCTGTGGTCGAACTTGAGACTGACCAATTGGGGAATCTGGCTCTCTCGACTGGAAAGCAAACAGGAATTTCCCATATCATTTGCTTTATATGTGTAGATCAACATAATGGCAGTTCAGTTACAACCATGTCCGCGCTAGTTCAACCCGCGCAGACGTCTTGCAAGGACAACGAGATCAACGGGGACTCCCAAGACTCCGAGGCGTTTGAGGGCTCCGCAGCCCACATAAAAATTTTGAATCATACTGTACTTCCTGCTCCAAGAGGGGTATGCTTGATCCTGGAAGTTGTTTTCTAGTCCCAAATCTCGGGCCTTCGCTGGGTCAAGAATCTCATAATAGGTCGGATTCAAGCTTTTCTGATTCCGGAGCAGTTAGCCAATGACCATAGTAACCATAGCTGATGCCTCTGGGAGCAAGATTGTTGCAAGAGGTATCAGCTGGCCTGATTCGATAAGGTGGCATCAAGATTGGTGGAATGAAACATGTCCTAGTCGATGTCAACCACGCAGTGGGAACGCGTCGACAAGATCACTTTGGACGGCTCAGATGGACCCAGCTGACGCAGTGAAACAATGAGCACGGAGGAAAGAATGTGATAGATGTGAACAGTCAAGCCAATACTTTTTTCATACAGCAGCAAGAAGACATTGATCAACAGAGAAGTCAACAAGCATAGTTAACATTTCCACACACACGCATTCGCATCTGTTATAGGGAACGAATTTGCCAATAGTCCTTCATTTCAGATTCTGCACTACGATTTTACTCACCCCATACTTGAAGCTACTTAGGTGCTCCCAATCATTGAAACCTCCACGGATGAGGCCTCTTTGGAGCACCTCAGGGTCTCTTTCTCATTTCAACTATTGTTGGAAGTTTTACTTCTCTTCCTCCAGTCTCATAAAAAGTGACCTAACTAACCAATGTTTGTGACCCAATAAACCAAAGAGGGCTTAAGGGCCTGAAATAGATAGAAGTGATTCTATCCTCTGAGCTGTTGCAGTCAACTTTTTCTTGGTTACGTTGTAAAACTTTAAACACTTGGTGGGCATTTGTGAATGTAACCTTTAACAAACAGCTCCCTCTGCCCGAAAAAACTTGTACTTGGCATTTTCCAGGAGCCACAAGAAGACTTGTGTCAGCTCAGGGTTTGTAGAACTGGCTGGAGGTGCTTTTCTAGTTGATGGAACAGTGTTTTTTTGACGACAACTCAGATGAAGTGGGCCTTCACGTTGCTCTTGGGGTCGGTCATGTTGACAAACAGTTACCTCCTTCAGCTCAGAAAATGCGCACAACCTTCAAGAGGGATGGGATGACCTTTTGGCCAAGTCAAATGATGGCAAATTGGCCTTAAGATGCGTGACGGAAATTGCTCAGTAACAGGGCCAGTCCTGTTCAGTGCATTTGGAGATGCGCCCGAGGAGCTCTCGCTACATATTGAGTCATTCACAGCAGATATCGGCATCCTTGGGCCAAGAGAAAAGGTAGACTTTGTGCAGGTCTAACAGAAGTAAGTCTATTTACCAACCAAGGTAAAAAAAAAAGTGGCCAAGAAAAACCTGTCAAGAGATGACTGTTTGAAATGATCGCCAATGGTCTTCCTGAGCTCGTTCTCAAACCGGTTCAACAGTCAAAATCATACATATGATGAAATCATTTGGATTTGCAGTCAATTTTGCAAGTCAGACCCTGGGCACTTCCCGTCCTGGCAATTCCTTGCACACCGACATCTACAGGGTGGCGGCCGATAGAGTTATTGTTGTATACGTTGTCCTGATGATTCTAGATTTTGTGCCGGAAAAACCGGGCTGCCTATGTCACCCAGGCAGATGTGAGCGGGCGTCACTGAAGTTGCGCGATTGTGTATTCCATTACTCCCCATGAATCGTTAGTTTTCCCACTATGTTCTGCAAGTGGACGGACATCATCTTCATCAAAGGTAACAAATCCCAAAATTGAACCCAACCCATTGGACAACTGCGTCAGAAGCGGCCCGGTCGACTGGTCCGGGTCATGACAGCCGCCCCAGTGCCCCGGCAACCCCGAGGGCAAGTGTCGGTCAAGCATTATTGAATTCATTCTTTGCTCAGAGTTCTCATGTCCACATCACTCACAGAGCTTAACTTCTTCCGTCAGTTCGTGCTGTTTACATTTCCTCCCTCCTTTCCAGGTTTGCCAGAGGCGCCACCAGGAAACTTGCTCTGATATCGAGGGAGGTGGAGATAAGGTCCATCTTGATCACTCCGGATGAAAGAGGAAATGCACAGGGTCTTGCACAGGGTCTTGCACGGGGAGAGCCTGTGGTTCTTGGACCTCCTGGACCCCGAGAACCTTCTGTTTTGGGCGCCTATCGCTCGGAGGGATGGGGTCCACCTGGGCGAACCGCCGGGTGGACCCGTGGGCTAAGGTGATGGAAAAGAAACCTTCGGCCCGCAGCAACAGGTGAAGGCTGCATGTGGTCGTGTCCATCGTGATCGCTTATCTCTGACCGCAAGCCCACAAATCTGCGTATGTGCAGACGTGAGGACGCATAATCACTGTGACGGCTTAAAATGGAGTACGATCACACACTGAGGATTCGCAAGTACAAAATCGATGACTACCAGCAAGTGTTCGACCTGGTGTCCGAGGCCAACATGGAGGCTTGGACCAACGCCTACTGGAGCACAATCAATGGAGCCAAGGTAAAAAGAAGATAAACAAACCGCAGTTCATAGGCCTAAGGCAAAGGTTTGGGGCCTCGAGGTCCGCACGTACAAAAGCAGCTTTAGAAAAGGCCTTGAACCCAAGTGAAAGTAGCCGTTGGCACTGCCGAGGCCGACCATACGAATGGCGCTGAACATAAACCGCATGTGTCACAAAGTCCAGCTGCGATTTTTTATGATCTCCGTCCACACGCACGTAAATGCCAATGTCTGTGTGTATGTATGCATGTCCAGGGTCTGACCACAGGAGAAAGCGGCCTGAAATTTCACATAAAGAGTCGGGATTCGATGGTGCTTTTCTTAGGCGGGTCAATTTTTTTACTCCCTCCTTAGGGTGGGGTTATTTTATTTCCAAAATCGTACAGTGTCCAAAATGGATCGCAAAAGCCTGAATCCGAAAAAATCCTAAGAGCGAAGTTGTGCAGCACTCCACTAAAGTGGTAAGCGGATGAGGTCTGATCTAACCTCGGATGTCATTTGACCGCGGAAATTGAGATTGAAGATTTTGCGTTAATCTCAACTTGTGACCTCAAATGATAAAGTTACGTCTGACCTCATTTGGCTCTGGCGTGCTGAACAACTTGCTTTCGTGAACTTTTTCAAATTGTGCCTCATTCGGCCTGAAAATGGCCACTTCAACCTCAATGTGTGACATCAAGTGACCTCCAAGATAAGACTTGGCTTCCCTATATAAAAAGACTTGCCAGATTTGGTCCAGGTTAATGCTATCAACGAAGCCCGGGGACAGTGTATGAGAAGGACTGACCAACCCTTGTTTCCCCTATGGCCAGTTGTTCGATGCATGCTCCAGGGTGGGATCTAAAGCAAATCTTCATATCCATGCCCGCAGAGGTGATGGACAAAATGTATGCAAAGGCACTGTGCCAGATCTTTTACCCCTAAGATTAAAAAAAATATAGGGTTGACATACATAAAACTACAATAAAAAGACACAGGCAACTTCGCAGCCTGGTCCTGTGGAGGGCTCTTTTGACAGCCCATACACTTTTCATTTTGTTTTGTTCACTGGTTCATACTTCATCGTTTTCCTCCCCCGCTTTCAGCGCCATCTGTTGTACACTTCTGTTACGGAGTCAACACGGACAAAAAGTTTTACATTTGCGAGCCTCACGTTTGTTCAACTGTAAGTCAAACTCCCCGTTGTTGCTGCTCAGACTAGGGGTACTTTTCCTCCCAAACGGGGGTCAAGATCTGTCCAACCATCGAAGAGGAGTTAAAGAACAACGAAAAATGTGACCAGGCCCATTAGGGGAAGGAGGAGGATTGACCCCCCCCCCTAAGGGATGTACCATGAAACCTCGATTCTCCTGGCCAATCTGTCCAGTTGTCAGGCCAGGTAACCCCCGACGCACATAAACACGGTCATTCACATTTAGACATATTGACTATGCATTTCCTGACCGTATTCTGCTACATTTTTCTAATTTTGAGAAAAAAAACCTCTACCATACTTTGAGATTTGATCGAAAATAAGATGGTCTCAGCTGACATGGTCTCCAAATATTTCCACTCGGCATTAAAGAGGCAAAGTGCAGCAACAGCTTAGCCTTAGGATAGATAGGTAGGTAGATAAAGCATACAGAGTGAACGGTGAAGAATGCAACGCTTAATTCTTTTTTATCCAGCCAAGCAGGCAGTGTCTGACTAGTGACCTTTGAACCTTTCCAACCAACTTCTTGGTACATATCAGCTGATAGTGGTTCTTCCATCTCGTTCCCCACGGGGAGTTCCTCTCGTGTGGGTTCCTCTTTCGCCAGGTCCTCTTGTGACCCCCAACCTTCTTCACGCAAGACAACACCACAAGCACTTCAAGAGAGATATCCTGCGAGACCCATCCACTTTTAGTAAGGTGTTTAGTGTCGTCTAAGATTAAGGCGGTCGTTCTGGAACAAAGTTGGCAGGGACTCTGTTGGCATCAATCTGTGTTTGTAGGAGCTCAGTTCTTACATCAAGGTGAAAGTTGGGACGGGCAATGATGAATTGGTGGCTCTCAAAACCTTTCAATTTTTATCCGTCATAGTCACTCTCTTCACTGAACTTTTTTTCTGGCGCACCCTGTTCACTCAGCTGTAGCATGACAACGTCTAAGTTAGTTTGTTCAGGTCGGTGACTGTGTTTTTCTTCAAGGCTGCCATACAAAACCTCCTTGCATGGGAAAGGATATAAGCTAGCTTTAGCATAGGTATATTGCATAGTTTGTAAAAGACGTTGAGCACCCCCACAATGAAGGGGCGGGCGGTGTCAGATCCAGCCAAGGCGAGGAAGACCAGAAGACAAACTGGTGCCTCCAACACTTTTGGCGTAGTGTCCGCGAGTGTATGAAATTGGTCACTCTTTTCTCTCTGATACAGCCTTCGCCCTTGGCCATCCGACTGCTCGTGCTTGCCCTGTCCTTCTACCACTTACCCCTCCCCTGGCCTGTCGTGCTGGGCTTGTTCTACGAGGCCTTTGTCATAGGACTCATCTATGGAACTTTCTTCTGGCGGACTTGGTGAGCGTGTAACGCAACCTCGTTTAAGTGTCTTTTGAGCTGGCGACGCACATATACGGAAGTTTAAAGTCCAACTGGATGGTTCTTTGCAGGTCTGCGATCATTGATGATATGTCCGACTTCGCGCTAAGTCAGTGGACTTTCTTTGTGGCCGCCCTACAGGTGGAGGGCAAGGACACGATCGTGGGAGCCGTTGGCCTCAAAGGCATCTCGGGGAAGGAGGTCCAGATTGACAGACTGGCTGTGGTCCCACATCTCAGAAGTCAGAACAGTCGATATTGCAGTTCTTTGCCATTGTAGTGTAAATGTAAATTTAAAATTTTAAAGTTTGAATCAACTTCTTCGCAGGTAATGGCTTGGGCGCCCATCTGGTGGAGACGGCCGTGAGCGCAGCCAAAATGGAGGGGGCCAAAAGCGGAGCCCAAGGACATCTGGTGGTTACTGCGTCCGTCCCAGATGCCTACCCCGAAGCCCTGGGGTTGCTCCAGACCAAGTCCGGGTTTCTCGTGGTAAGGTCCGAGCGCCTCGTATCCGGGATGCTGGGCTGGTTGAGCAACATCATGATTCACGGGGTGAAGATGGTCACACTCGAGAAAGAGCCTTGACCTGTTCACGCCACGTCATAGGGACAGGGCCAATACATTTTCACCTTAAACCGTCTGCATAAGAGTCATTTGATCTTCACTGAAGATCTGGGATGTCAATGGTTCCTTTAAAGTGGTTTAGCAGAGCTTCCATATGGCAACGCAGGCATCGCATACAACTTCTACAACTTTCCTCCTCCACGTTTTATCTGTTCTGCCTTTCCTCCTCATCCTTAGTGCAGTCATCTCCCCTCTTCTCTTCTTGGCAGCAGAACGAGCCAAAATCCTCCTTTCCTCGTAATCAGAACTCCTGCAGAGATCTCTGAACCAAGCAGCAGCTGCTGAGTGCTGACTAACCTATGGCTTCGTGGTCTCCTCACGGATCGATACAGAACTCTGCTGCTGCCTTGGCCAACTCTGAGCTCATGTATGTAGACCGACTGACTGACTTCACTCGAGTGGAGTGGAGCTGTAGATACATGGGGGCCAGTCAGTGATGGAGGGGGGGAAAAAATGTCTCAAACAGCGACAGCTATTGTTGCTCCATCTGAATCGAAGGTGGATGAGGATAAATGCGATAGTCATGGATGAAATGAGCCAGTAGCCACTGCTGAAGAAGCATCACTTCCAGGCCAGGATGAAAACAAAAGCATCCCTGTGGGCTTCACTTTTTCCTCCCCAGGAAAAGAATGAATTGTACGTAAGAGGTTTGTCACAGCCAAGAAGGTACCCACATTTCAAGTGACACCCACGGGCATCTAAGTCCAGTGCTGCTGCACAACGGCAAGAAGAAGGGCTTGGGTGCTATTCTCTGCAATGGCAAGGAGAGCAAAGGAAGAAAGGAGAGTCAAGTCACAAGTCACTCAAACAGAATGACATCTTTGGCTTTGAGGATTGATTTCAACATATGAAGGGGTGCGTGGAAGGAGCAGCAGCGGCAGCAGCTGCAGCAGTGAAAAGGCCTCATGGCCAGGAGGGAAGTGACGCACATTGTCCGCTCCATCACAGACTGTCCCCTCGTCGTACATGGACGTACGTACTGATGCTACGTATGTGGGCACACGCACGTAGGTACCTACTTGTTTGTGGAAGAGCTTTGTCACCATTTTTCTTCTCTGACGTAGCTGTAAAGCTTGTGTCAATACAGCCATGGTGACACCGGTGCACAAACAAAAAAGGGGGCACCTTTCACGTTCTTGACGTACTCGGACTGCACGAACGGACTCGCGGGTATGCGTGACGTCGCCGCTCGTCAGGGCCGGGGACGTGTGTGCACCCTCCACTTACGTCATGTCCCTGGATTACGCCTGATCTCGCGTTGCGGCGGCGGGACTATCGTGCACCGTCCACGTCGCCACAAAGTATACTCACAAGTTTCGATGCACGTTTAATTGACAGAGATAGTGAATTACACACTGGAGCAAACTATCACAATCAGACACGTCTGACCTGATGCAGCAGAACATTGAAAGAAACAACAGGTTCATAACTGTATTTAAAGGGAGTTAACATTAACCGACCAGGAAGTGATCTGGCCTAACCTGAGGAAAAAGCTAATTGAAGCCGGAGGTAGTCCCCTCAAGCATGATTAGCTGGGTTGGACCCTGACTCCTGGAGCCAGGACATAGGACAAGGATGGCGATGATATCTTTAGGACAATGGCTGATGCCCTTCACATGCCAGATTAGTCTCCAGTTTGTCTCCAGTTTCCAGTCTCCAGTTTGTCTCCAGTTTCCAGTCTTCAATTTGTCTCCAGTTTCCAGTCTCCAGTTTGTCATAGGCATGGCAAAAGGATCCCCTGTGTTTATGAACCAAGGTCCAACCACTACTTCTGTCCTTGTACTGCATTGAACTCCATGCTTCAATAACGGACTTTTCTCCTCCATATTTTGCAATTTTCGGAGAAAGTCCCTCCCTTTTGAGGGTCCTGACGCCCATTCTTGCAATTTTCTGGAACCAGCGATGTCTGTCTGTGAAGATAAACTGGTTGGAATAAGACTCCCCAGCTGTTCTGAGTCTATCGATCACATGTCCAAACTGCAAGTTTGGCCCACTGCCAGTGTTGAAGTTGAAAGGTCCCGTTCCAGACAGAAAAATGCTGTGGCTCAAGCATCATCACCTCAGCAAGAACAACTCCCCAAAAGTTGTGGTGAGCAACTGTTTCTTAATCTGAGAAGCTGTCAACTCGAATAGTCAATATCTTGGAAAGTGGCCTGACAGCATTTCCTAAAGCACATTTTTTGCTCTGTTGGAGAACAGATCTGACAAAAAAGTCGTAAAAAAGTAGATATTTTGCCTCCAAGTTCCGCGAATGATTCCAGGCTCTACTTCTGATATACATTCAGTATATCTCAAAGCTATGTTTAAAATGTTCTGCTAAGAACTGGACTGTTCGTTGCCTTTAGCAACGATGATTCTCTTCTTTCCTCCTCGCTTTGGGCCTTTTCAAATGAGTTTCGTCCCCCGTGGCCTTGGTTGTCTTCTGCTGACGGCGACCTCGTCATGGATGAGGACGACAACCTCGAGAACGACCCTGGCAGGTCCTTCAACTTCTTCGAACTTGAGCTACTCTTCTCGCGCTTTTTTAAGGTGCTCTCAGGAGAGGAGTTCGTGGACGAAGGCAGGATTATGGCTCCTGCGCCCAATACACAGTCTGAGTTAGACCTTCCCAAGTGGCGCAACTTAGTCACGTTTTCAATCAGGGGCGACTCTGGCGCTGAGGATCTCCTGACCGGTTGAGGATTAGGCGGCGAGAGTTTCATGGTCAGATTCAGCATGCCCAGACGGAGGTACGCTTTGCTCAGGCGGTTGGTGTTCACCTGGGCGTTGTGGGCCGCCTCCTGGAGCGCCTGGCTCCAAGAGTACAGGTCGAAGTGCTCCTTAGACTGGTCAAATATGAGCTCGATGATGGGTGTGTTGCGAGAACGCGAGGATAGTTGTAAGAACATCTTGTTCTTGCCGAAGATGCTTCTCAGCACCTTGGTGTGGGTGTCAATGAGTGGGATGCGGTGCAGCATCGGTCCTGTGGGCTCATGTCGTTGCGGCTGCTCCAGCTGGTCGTCGTGTTCAGAGTTCTCGTATACCACCAAATGGCTGCTGGTGACGGCCACGGTGCGGACCGGAGCAGCGGCGGCGACCAATCCGATGCCTTCGAGGACACGATACTTGACCCTTCCTTCCTTGATGATGTCGCGCACGTACTCGTCATAAAGCTTCTTCACTGCTCGCACCTGCAATAAATGTCTGTGCTCCCTCACCCAGGCCACCAGGTCAGCAAAGGTGCTCACGCAGTCATTCTTAAAAGGCGGCACACCAATTTCCTTCAGGATGAAGCAGGCAGCCTTGTCCTTGAGGACCATTGGCATCCTGTCAGGGTGGCAGAAGCGATTGAAGATGCAGAATAGCCTGAACAGCACCTCAGACCTGGTAATCTTGGTGCAAACGCTGTCGTCATAATCGTACTTGACGAGATCCCAGACAAGTCTCTCCACGCGGAGCTGCAAGAGAAACTCGTCTGTGTCTCGCTTGCGCAAGATTCCGCTGAGGAACTTGGAGTAGCCCTCCACGGAGACCGCAACCTCGCTCCGGTGGAAGAAGTGGTCGTACAGCCAAAAGCCCGAGCTCTTGTGAATAAGGTTTTCGTCAACGTTGGAGAATATCACGGTGCAGAAGTGGCGCAGGGTCTTGATGTATGTGTCCGGTTCCTTATTGGCCAACAGGTGGCCAACGGCCACGTAGCCCGAGTTCTTCAGGTGCATATCGGTGTGCACACCGCAACAGACGACTGAGCAATGAGCATCATCGCATCAGGACAAGGGTGGTGATGGTGGTGCATGTTGGTGTAGCACACAGCCAGACGGGGGAACCCCGAGCGTAGCCACGTCAGGGACGACGAGCTTGTTTTCTCTTCCGACGAGCGCGCTTTTGCTGCAAGCGCACGCGTTCACCTCGTCGTGACGCAGTGGTGAAGACGCTTGCTTGCTCTATCGCATATGCTCCTCACCACAATGAAGCTCAAGAAGTGTCCCTAACTTTGCTCACGTAATTTTTCCCGCTTATCGTCGCATTTCCTCCGCGTGCTCCGTTATCACTAAAGGCTTCCGCGGATGTGTTTTCTTTTGTCTGCATTGCGGAGATCACGGAGCTGTGGACAAAGAACATCCAAGAAAATGCATCCTACACGTTCGTTGCTGCTGAAGTCAGCAGGAAAGGAAGAGGAGTCGGTCCAACATCGGTCATTGTGGTCACGCAGAAATGTTTTTCCCCGACATTGTTCACGAGCTGAGTTCACATCATCGTCAAGATGAAGAAGCTTTGCCTAAAGTCATCCTGCCAGCTTTTTTGGGTTGTCAGTACTCAATGTCAAAGGAGTTGCATGCCATGTCAATGATGCATTGCAAGCTGAAACACCGAGGTGCCGGAGTACTGAAGCGTGGCTGGGTGATGGCCGATCACGATGCTGACGACGCCACATGATGTAATGCGAGGAGTTGGTCATAGCCACCCACCCCTCCCTCCTACTCATTTGCACGCACACACTCAGTGTGTACTGCGTGAGTCAACATAGAAAAACTTCCAGCCTTCTGTGTTCTACATGCTCTTCAAGGCCAAGCAAAGGCGCAACGGGTACTACATGGCGCTGTCGTCCTTGCTGGATCCAGTCGACAGCCTTCCTTGCTCTATAGAAAGACTTTCCACGGTGCCCTTCTCTGTCACGGACAGGGCAGAGTTTTGCAGTAATTTATCGCTCAAACATTAATGATCACCAGCATCATGATGGCGCAGTCTGGACACTTTGAGCTCAATATTGTACGACGGAGTGCTGACCCTGCTCTTAGACATCTCGGGATCGATCTCCAAGGGCCTCAAGTACAATCAAGAGAGTTGAAGGAGGCCAACGACTGCATTATTTAGCTTGCGCGAAGGCTGTGATCCCCGCCTTCCTGCCTTTAGAACGTGGCTTTCGTTCTCTTCCTGCATCTTTGTCCGGAGAAAAGTCCCTAGCCGGCGAGAATCTTTGCGCGGTCGATCGAAGCTTGGCATTTGGGAGCGCAGCTGCTACCTCGGTCCTTTCCCCCTCCTCCTTGTGCGCGGCGATGATAGGATCTGAAGAGCGCGAGACGGCGGAGGAGAAGGAGACGGACGATCCAGAAGAAGAGGAGCAGGCGAGCAACGAGCATCGGGCGAGCGGGGCGAGGAGCTGGGCGAGGAGCGACGCGGCGCGGCCGGACGAGGAGAAGACAAGAGAGTCGAAGTCCCCTTGGACGGGACAAGCGGCGACGACGACGACGACGACGACAAGGAGAGGAGCGAGGAGGAGGAGGAGGAGGAGGCACACAAAATCCAGTCCGGGAGCAGCTGGCGAGTGGCGACGCCGCCACCAAGTGTGATTGCGAGCGCAGCCGCAGGAGGAAGAGAGATCAAGATTTTCGGTGCCTCCCGAAGAAAAACTCCTCGGCGGCTTGGGCGGCCGAGGAGTAACCGGTAAAGCTGCTGCAGACGGCTGTGACGGCTGCGGGGACGCCGGCGCTCACGACGTGACTAGACCAGGCTTCCTTGAACAAGGCTTGAGCCGCTGGAAGAGAGGGCCGAGGCAGACCCGCGGCTCGCGCCAGAAGCAAACAAGTGGAGGAGAGACAGGAGAACAGGAATCCAGGCTCGTGACCGTCACCGAGATCGTCACGCTCTGTCCGGTCGTCGCTGGCGAGACCATCACGTTCGCGAGCGAGTCCAGGATTAGGTGACGGACAGAATAGAGAAGCGAGAGGAGGAGGAAGAGACCGGATCGATTTTCTTCCCTCCCCATCGCTCGCAGCTCTGGCCAAGCGGACCAGGCCAGCCAAAGCCAGGACGACTCTCGCTCGCCTCGCTCCACTCGCGCCGTCGTCGTCGGAGGCTCCTTTGATCCGGCCACAAGAGAGAAGACCCCAAGCTCAGACGCAGACCAGTCCGGAGCGCGAGTCAGTTGGCGGCGGACAGCAGAGCGCCGTCTTGGGGTCGAGAGAAGCAGAGCAGCCTTGGAGGAGAGTGACCGCTGGCGCAGTTCAGGTTAGTCATGTTTACTGCATGCTATGGAGATGCGTAATCTTGTGCATTGCGTGCACTTTCCAGGATATGGCCGAGACGAGCGAGGACAAATCAACTGGCACAGCCGTCATGGCAACTCCGAAAACCTTGATGTGTCCCCTGTGTGGCGGCACCCACGTGTATCCAGGTCCACGCTTTCAGAATCATCTCCTCCACGAGCATGGAGTCGTCTTCGATCTCGAGTTCTTCGTCGCACTGGCACGATACAAACAGGAGCATGGAAAAACGCCGCCATTGCCTCAGCAAGGAGAAACAGGTGTTGTACATGTGCAACCTACTGTTAGCTCCTCGGGCTCATTTGAGTTACGTTTCTGTCTTCTTCATAACAGGTGTAGAGTCTCCCAGCAAGTCAAAGTCTTCAGCAACTGCAAAGTGCGCGGTTGGCGTCCAGACAGATGTGGAGCGGCTGGAAAAGAGGAATGTACTCTGCGCGAAGTGCAGGATCCCGATATCTGATGAAGAGGAAAGCCCCGTCGTCAAGAAGGAGTCCGAAGAAGAGGACGATGACTGCATGGAGGGATTCGAGGAGGATGAGGAGGACTCTTGTGGGCAGTATCGAGAGGAGGAAGAGGAAGGGATGGACAAAGACGGTGACGGCAGAGTAACAGCTTGGCAGTGCCGATCGTGTCCCAAAGTGTACAAACGTAGGACATATCTGGTCACGCACGTACGCGATGCTCACGGCTTAGGGGAAGAGGACGCCCCAAGCTTGGAGTGTGTGATCATGACTGAAGAAGAGTTCTTGCGGCTTCAGGAAGCAGCTGAAAAAGCGGAACAACAAACTAACGACGTTGGCAAGTCCAGCGCGGCGTCCTTCCTAGTCGACAAGAGTAAGCGTAAGCCCATCGGCAAAGAGTGGGCGCCCAACTCATTCTCTTCCACGTTCACGTGCTACTTCTGCAACGAGCAGTTCCGAAAGGACTATAAGTTAAAGCTGCACTTGATGCTGAATCACAAAGGTGAGAGTGCGTCTGACATGGCTAAGGCGAGGGAAGAGCTGACCAAAAGCAAGCTTGACGGGTGTGTCCACCGCTGCGGGATCTGCGGCTCCCGCTACAACTCTGTGGCCAACTTCACCCGCCACATCAAAGACGTGCACGCCATGAGCAGAGCTGAATATCGTGCAGAGTACGGCAGTTCAGAGGTGATCTCGCGAATGTTCAAGTGTGAGCTGTGCGAAAAAGAAGTCAAGCACACGCGAAACATCATCGGCGCACACATGAAAATGGTGCATCTCATCTCATGGCGCGAGTACCAAGAGATTCTTATCAGACTGCGGCAAGGAGAGACGGTCGGCGACTTGCCTGCACCCGAACTCTTCGAGTGTATCATCTGCGGGGTGAGCGTAAAATACAAGCGCGAACACCTCAACAAGAAGCATCAAATCACTGAAGATGTCTACGACGAGCTCATTGCAAAGAAAGAGCGCGGAGAAGACATCTCGGATGCTCTGCCTGACAGGGAGATCTTCCGCTGTCTCATCTGTGACAGGGAGTGCATGGATATCAAGAAGCACATCGAGCGCTCTCACCAGATCACGGAGGAAATGTATGAGGAAATCGTGGCGACCAGGGCTGAAGAAAGTAAGCGAATAGTGAAACAGATTCCTGGAGAAGTCAGCGGCGGTGCAAGAAGCAGTACAAGTGTATCCGGCAGACCTCTGCAAAAGCACTTAGAAGGCAACGGAGAGATGGTGGAATCGCCCACTCCGGGCGCCAGTAGCAATAGCAACAACGGCATCGCCGTCTCCACCGACCTGCAGTGCTACTTCGGCTGTGATGAGTTTTTCAAGAAAGACTATCAGCTGTATCTTCATCTAAAGCTAAAGCATCGCAACGAACCGCCCGAAGAGCTGCGGCGAGCTTACATCGCCGCCGAGGAGGAGATCGCGCTTACTCGGCGATCTGGCTCAGTGTACGAGTGCGCGCTCTGCAAGAAGCAGTTCAGCGACAACGGAGCATTCTATGGACATATACAAACCAAGCATAGCATGCAGTGGCGTGAGTACAAGGATCGCTTCGGCCGCTGTGAGATCGAATCTGCCCCGTTCGAATGCAAGATCTGCGGTCGCGTCGTCAAGTACGATCGCAACACAGTGCACACCCACCTCAAGAATGTGCACGGCATCAACTGGGGAATCTACTTGGACAGGATCCGCAAGCTCCGTAGGGGCGAGGAACCCGACGAACTGCCTCAAATCGAAATGACTGAATGCAAGGTGTGCAGCGTAAACGTGAAGTACCTTAGGGACCACTTGAGAAATGCCCACAAGATCACCGAACAAGAATATGAAAGCTTGTTCAACGACGAGGACGCCCCTTCTAATCCGTCAATAGAAACACCAACTCTGTTCAGGAGTCTCCAAGATCGTAGCAACACCTCGATGACGTCGAAACAGAACGAAGACGAGAAAGAGGTGAGCTCTTCCGCTCCGCATCCCAAGCCTCCCAAGTCCGATATTCAGGACAAGACAAACAAGAAGTGCTCGAGCTGCAACATCACCTTTGACTCTCGTCGCAGCTTCATCGAGCATTGTACAACTGTGCACAACATGAAGTTCAAGACAAAGTCGGGGGCAACGATCTCTGCCATGTCTGTAATGAAGCAGCAGCAACAGCAACAACAAACATTTCCTGGTGTCGTTAAGCGAAAGGCCGAGAATCCAGTGGGAACAGGCGCCTCTAATGCTTCAAATTACATGCAGCCATTTACTCCACCTACCAAGGCTCTTAAGACGATATTCGTGTCAGACGGGGAATTTCGTATGGAAGAAAGCGGCTCGTCCAAGGAGGGCAGTACCAGCGGTCTCCACCGTGGTCCCCAGTACACACCGACTGGCGTCAGCAAGTGGAACCAGTGTCGCTACGAGTGTTGTTTCTGTCACCGGACTACGATGTCGCGAAGTAGCATGACTTCGCACATCCACAACACCCACGGCATCCCCATCAAGGAGTACAAGGAGTCAAGCTATCCTGACATTGAAGTGGAGACCAATTGGTTCCAGTGCAGGCTTTGTTCGGCTCGCACCAAGTTTGTTAAAGACTGTATAGCACCTCATCTCAAGATGTCGCATAACATGGACATCGAGACGTACGAGCGGGATGTGATGCAGCCCGAGGATTGGCCGGAGGCTGCCTCCATGCTTCCCAGGTCCACTATGCGCGAGCGACCCGTTGCCGTCTCAGAGCAGCAGTTTCAGCTCGATCAGCCGACGCTCGAGGAAGCAGAGGAGGAAGAAGTGGTGATAGCTCCTGCCGCCCCTGGTAACCATGTGAAAGAGGACAAGTGGAACAAGTGTCGCTTTCAGTGCTGTCTCTGCGAGTGGATGTGTGCTGATTCTAGACAGATGCGTTCCCACATTGCCACAGCCCATGGTATGAACCACGAGGACTATGTGAGAGAGTACGGCACTACGGAAGTAGTCACTGTGCGCTTCCGCTGTGAGCTCTGCAACTCCGAGATGAAGCATTGTAGGCAGAACATCTACGCCCACATGAAGGACGTGCACAGGATTAGCCTGGCCGAGTATGAAGAGCGCGTCGGTATGAATAGAGAAGAAATCGGCGAACCGGAGGACGAAAGTCAGTATGAAATGCCACATCAGCAGAGTGGTCCGCCAGCAATGATGCCATTGCTAGATAACGGCAACCAGCCCAGCCGTTGGAACCGCTGCAGATTTCAGTGTGCCATTTGCCACAAGCTGAACAGCGAGAAGCGACATATACGCGAGCATGTAGTCAAGGCTCATGGTATGTCGATGCCCGAGTATGAGTCTCACTATGGCGACTGCGAAATCCACACCGAGTACTTCTTTTGTGGCGTTTGCCACGCCGAGGTCAAGCATAATCTCAAGAACATCTCGCTCCACTTAAACAACGTGCACCAAATGACTCCTCAGACATATGAGGCTCAGTTCGGTCGCTTGCCCGATGACGAGGTTATGATAGAGGGATACGTCGGTGGACACCCACAGCAACAAGGTTGGCATGAACAACAGGAGGAGGAGATGGGCTTCGGATCGCACTTCCTTTTGGTCGAAAATGGCGACGTTGGTGGCCGTCAGGAGCAGAGACATCATGTTCAGCCCAAAGCAACTCCCCCGAAGTCCGACGTGGCCAACCCGCACTGCAAGTTTTGCCGCACGTGCAATACCGGCTTTAATCGCAGGCAGGCCTTCATCGAGCACTGCCGCAATGTGCACGGCATGAAGATTGCCTTCCAGCCTTCCGTAAATAACACGTCGACGCCGACACAGCAAAGAGCACCCCCTGCACCTTCCTCGTCAGGAGGCGGCGCTACCAATCTCACTTGTGACTACTGTGGCAAGGTCTTCTCCAACAGATCGAACAGAAACAGGCACATTATTCTTTCGTGCGAGGTGCGCAAAGGCGGTGGCGGCGGTGGCAGCGGCGGCAGCGGCGACGGCAATGGCAGCGGTAACGGCAGCGGCAACGACAACGGATCTTCCCAGATGAGCATGGAGGAAGAGCGACAAGCGAGGGCGTCCGTGGAGGAAGACGACGAGGACAAAGCCAGCCGCTACAGGGTGCAGGAGCCGCAAAAGTGTCCTTTCCCTGACTGCGAGGTCTCTCACCTTAGATCCGCCCTCTTGAAGAGGCATCTATTTGAGGAGCATCAGATTCAAAACGTGTCCGTCCAGCTGAAGAAGTCGGTCAAGACTGAGCCGGCTGGGGAGGAAGAGATGGACTTTGCAGAGGAGACGGAGAAGAGTATGGACGAAGGAGACAGTGGCGACGAAAGGAAAGTTCCTCCACTCAGGGTGAAACTAAGCTCTCTCAACGATGGCGACATGGATGAGCTAGACCAAGAAATGCCGCCATCGCAGACCGATGATGCCGTAAAGAATCATCAGTCGTCCAAAGAGCTCGGGTGTGAGCACTGCTCGTTCAAGACCAACAACGCCTACATCCTCAACAGGCACCAGAATGCATGCCTGAAGCGTAAGAAGTCGGCTGACGAAGGAGAGGAGGAGGAGGAAGAGGAGGAAGAAGAAGACGAAGGAGGAGAAGAGGAAGAACAACAGCATGTTAAGGTGATTCCCCCGCCGGAGGAGTCAGCCGAACAATCCTCCGAACCTGAAAATGACGTACCTGGTGATCAAGAATCTGCCACCGAAGTTGGTGAACAAGAAAACGGTGGGATTTCGAGGGATGAAAGTGAAGCGTTTCCTGTTGAGGAAGATGTTTCCTTCAAGCACGAGAAAAACATGATTGAAAGTCCTGAACAATGTCATGATACTGACGTCATTACCTCATGTGCGGAAAGCGATAATGCAGAGAAGATTGATTAAGGACCCAGCAAAATCCCTATGATTGCATGAACTCGTATTCATGTGAGCTTGGTGAAATCTTCGATGCTGTTCGTCATGGAGAAAAGCTCACTAATAAAGTTGGGTTCATCGCTGTTTCAGTATTCACTCCTATTATCACAAATGGGTTTCATTAATACTCTCAACTAGACAGGCCGGGAAACAGCTTGAGAGCGTTGAAAGTAGTGGCGAGCGCGATCTCTTCCGGGGACTTGTTCAGGTACGCCGAGATCATCTCCACCGTCACCAGTAGCGAGCAGGGCTCGTTGCGCTGGAAGGTGCAGTATCTCTGAAGGAACGTTTGCGACCTTTAAAGGAAGGGATTCTTTTCAAGATGAGTCGCATACAGAAACATTCTTCCATCTTACTTCTCTGTCAGGCGATCTTTCACGTGTTGCGGAAGCTTTGAAGCTCGCGTGTTTGGATACATGAATGGCGCGTCTGTTTCGACGAGCAGTCGGTCCAGAGGAATAACCTGATCCTCCAGGATCTTGCGCACGCCGTTCTCGGACTTATCCTTCCACAGAAATCCTGCGCAGTCAGGAAAGGAGAGCAGTGATTACCCCGTCGACTCAGGCGACCCTGGCGTCTGGAGGCCGTCGGTCTTACCTGTGAGTCCAATGTGGCAGCCCAGGTCAAGATACTTTTGAGCCTCGTCCTTGTTCCCAGTGAAGCAGTGAATGATGCACCCTGGCAATTTGTTTTTATACGGCTCTAGCAGGTTGACCATTTCTCCGTGGGCGTCGCGCTCGTGCAGAAACAGAGGCTTCTGCAGTTCACACGCCAGCTGGAGCTGGAGAATATCAATCAAGGTATGAGGGAGAGGAAGCGCAGCAAACGTTTCACTCACCTGCTTCTCGAAGACTTTCAACTGAGCCTGGGGAGGCGAGAAGTTTCTGTTGAAATCCAAGCCGCACTCGCCCACGGCCACGCACTCCGGGTTCCGCGCGAGATCGCGGAGAGTCTCGTAGGAGGTCTCATCGTCCCAGGACTTGGCGTCGTGCGGATGGACACCTATGACACGCTGATGAAGATATACTGGTGTCAAGGAGGACGCACAATTGCTTCACTTACCGGCCGTTGAGTACAACACGCCAGGATTCAAGCGTGATAGCCTGAGAGCGTCTTTGGAGGCCTGAATCGTTGTGCCAGTCACCATGATTTTCGCGATTCCTGATATTCGCGACATTGGACATGTTTCTGTCGTCATACGTAGGTGTGCATGTTCTGTACATACCAGCTTCTTTAGCCCTCTTGATCACAGAATCGAGGTCCCTCGCGAACTTCTTGTTGGTGAGGTTCGCCCCCACGTCGACGATGATGTAGTTGTCCAGCTGCTTCATGAGCCCGCCTTCGCTCACAGAGGGCGAGTTGCAGTCGCTCGCAGCCATCGTCGTTAGAAACAGTGCACGACTCCCAACCTAAGCTTTCCTGATCGTGGAACTTAGCACTCGAGTGCGTGCGCGTGCAGAAGCAGAAGGAGGGGAAATTTGTACTCCTCGAGCTGACAGAAACAGCGGCGGCAGCAGCAGTTGCAGTCGTTCTCCTCGTCGAATGTTGGGTTGGGTAGAGTTGGGTAGGCGAGGGTTGGGTTATGTGCGCATAACTCGTTCTCCTTAAGGGAGAGTATTTCTCGCCGGCTCAACAGCGATATTTGTTGCTTGCACACATCGGCGTAGCAGACGCTGGTGGCCAAGCTCACCTCGAGAAAGGTAGGATGACACCCGCCCTGTGAGAGAGAGATGAACAACTAGCTCATTGACAACACCAATGTTAAACAAAACCCTCCAGTGGTCCTACACTGTCAAGCTGGAGGCGATCGATTTCTTACGGGGCGATCGATTGGCATGGACAAGATCAAGTTGCACCTATCTTGTGAAACGTTTACCGACACCGCGGTCCGTGGAGCTCCCACCGTGGGCAGCGGGTATTCCGAAGTTGCTTCTCTATCCCAAGTTCGCTTAAGAGCAAGAACTGAGATAAAAGCTTAGCCAAGGAGTCACGGAGGCCGTCGGGTTTTTAGACACTTGTCCTCCTTCCTAACAAAGTCTTCGCTTCTTTCACTGCTCCCAATGCTCCAGACCCAGCATTCAAGTTAGTTTTTGTGGTCCGAGACGTTTTTTTCGGTATGCTACCTGACATGAGACTTTTATTTATTTTTTCAACTTATAGATTTTCCTCGGAGGAGAGCGAATAGGATTAAGATAAGCTGCAAATAAGTGACATTACCAAGAAGCCAGGATTATCCCAGTCCAAATTGCATAGCAGTATGAGAGCACAAAAATGTCTCGTGCCGTCTTCAAAACTGCTTCTTCACCCTTTAGATGTTCTTCTGGCACATCTGCCCCTCTTGTGCCACCCCGCCCCACCGGGGCGGGGGCGCCGGCGGGGGGGGGGGGGGGGGGGGGGGGGGGGGGGGGGGGGGGGGGGGGGGGGGGGGGGGGG